>ENA-ORNG01002727-ORNG01002727.1-human-gut-metagenome-genome-assembly--contig:-NODE-2727-length-10380-cov-3.120194_pt1 | contig 10380 bp, 10 predicted proteins | sample MGYA00242113_ERZ509018 | MGnify/ENA primary metagenome ERZ509018 (study PRJEB26280, sample SAMEA2338711) | human gut metagenome | biome: human gut; feature: human-associated habitat; material: faeces... | reverse complement strand
TATTTTATATCAAACGGAACATCTTCGCAAGTGCAAGTGCCACGACTGCAACCAGCAGGATACGTACCGGATTCTGAGGTTTTTTTACCTTGATATCCAGAATAAAAAGCAGTCCCACGATAATCACTGCAATATGTATCACGATCAGGAAATAGAGTCCGCAATATCTTCTCATCAGATAAAGGAACGGCAGGATGATCGCCATGGATGTGATCGGAAGCCCCTGATAATACTGTCTGTTCTCAGAAGTCTCATTCTGTCTCTTTGCTTCTGAAACATTAAAATATGCAAGGCGGATGACAGATGCCACACTGTAAAAAATAAGCGCCCCAATCCCCGCCGGTGTATTCACACCCAGACAGTAACAGATCATTGCCGGAAAAATACCAAAGCAGACCACATCACATAAGGAATCGATCTGAATCCCGAAATTCTTCTCATCATCCGTACGGTTCTTCTTTGTTCTGGCTATCTTTCCGTCAAGCATATCTGTAAAGGATGCGGCTACAAATATTACAAAGGCTGCAATATACCAGTTTAAATAATAGGCGGCTATAAAAAAAGGTACCGCAATAACCCTGGCTATAGTTAACTTGTTAGGCAGATTCATCTTTATACCTCCTTGCCTGTCAAATCATAATCAAAAGCGTCTTCTATTTTTACGTTTACTATCATGCCGGCTTTCAGCTCTCTGCATGAGGTGAAAATAACGGAATTATCTATTTCCGGCGCGTCATATCTGGTTCTTCCTATGTAGCTGCCGTCCTCATCTCTTTCTTCTACCAGCACCTCAAAGGTTTTTCCTACCTTTTCCTTGTTGCCGGCAAGTGAAATGTCAAGCTGATGTCTCATTATCGTATCGGCTCTCTGCTCTTTGATTTCCTGAGCTATCTGATCCTCCATTTCGCCGGCCGGAGTGTTCTCTTCCTGGGAATAAGCAAATACCCCCAGACGGGCAAACTTCATTTCATCTACAAAATCCAAGAGTTTTGAATAGTCTTCTTCTGTCTCGCCCGGAAAGCCGGTAATAAGAGTTGTCCTTATATGTATATCAGCTATGGCGTCTTTGAGTTTAGCTATAGTCTCTTTTATAGAGCTTTCTGTAGAGCGCCGGTTCATTCGCTTGAGAACGTTATCGCTGGCATGCTGAATAGGTATATCTATGTAATTGCATATCTTTTCTTCAGAGGCCATGACATCTATCAGCTCATCTGTTATTCTGTCTTCATAGCAATACATGAGCCTTATCCATCTTATACCTTCTATTTGGCACAAATCTCTGAGCAGCTGCGGTAAAGCCATATGTCCATATATATCTATCCCGTATAAGGTAAGATCCTGAGCTATCAATATCAATTCTTTGCAGCCCTTTTCAGCCAGCATTTCGGCTTCCTTGATGACATCTTCAGCTTTTTTGCTTCTGAACGGCCCTCTGATGTCAGGTATTACGCAATACGCACAGCGGTTATTGCATCCTTCAGCTATCTTCAGTGTGGCAGTGTAAGGGTTATCTTCCAAATGTCTGGGGAGCAGACTAAGCTGACCGGAAGGGCAAGTCTTTACCTGATTTTTTTCTTCTAAAGGATTGTTGAGTTCCCTTAGTATTTCCGGCAGTCTTTCATATTCGTTGACGCCGATAAAACAATCGGCCTCCGGCATTTCTTCTGTCAAATCTTTGGCGTATCTTTGAGCAAGACATCCCGACACCACCAGCTTCCTGTTACCCTCTTTGTATTGGGCCAGCTGGAAAATTCTCTCTATGGATTCTTTTTTAGCGTCGTTGATAAATCCGCAAGTGTTTAAAATCATCACATCTGATTGGAAAATATCATCTACCAGCTGGATCCCGGCATCTTCCATTATGCCGCATGCCACTTGAGAATCGTTGAAGTTTTTAGGACATCCCAGTGTTTCCATGTATACCTTCATAAACTATTCTTCCTCTTTGTCTTCATTCATCTTATCATATTCTTCTTCAGTTATCAGAACCTGTCTTGGCCTTGAACCGTCTTGAGGGCTTACTATGCCTCTGGCTTCCATCATATCCACGATTCTGGCTGCTCTGTTATAACCTATGCGGAATCTTCTCTGGAGCATAGAAACGGAAGCCTGTCCGCTTCTTACCACCAGCTCGATAGCATCAGGCAAAAGCTCATCTCCGTCATCTTCCGCACCTGTCTGGTCGGTTCTTTCTATCCTTGTGAGGACGTCCTGATTATAGTCGGTCTCTTTAACCTGACTTTTAACAAAATCTATGACTTTGTTGACTTCATGGTCAGAAATGAAAGCACCCTGAACTCTGATAGGCTTGCCCATTCCCATAGGATTAAACAGCATATCGCCCTTTCCTACCAGTTTCTCTGCGCCTTGCATGTCCAGTATAGTTCTGGAATCTACCTGAGAAGAAACGGCAAAGGCGATTCTCGAAGGAATGTTAGCCTTGATAACTCCTGTGATTACATCTACCGAAGGCCTTTGAGTAGCCACGATAAGATGCATGCCGGCCGCTCTTGCCATCTGAGCCAGCCTGCATATGGATTCCTCTATTTGTGAAGGCGCCGCCATCATCAAGTCTGCCAGCTCATCTATTATAATCACCACCTGAGGCATTACTTTATCAAGTTCATCATTGGCTTTTACAGACTCGTTATAAGTCTCCAAGTCCCTTACGCCCTCTTCTGCAAACTTTTTATATCTGTCAGTCATCTCTGCCACTGCCCAGTTTAAAGCAGCTGCAGCCCTTGACGGGTCTGTGACCACAGGTATCATAAGATGAGGAACTCCGTTATAATTGCCCAGCTCTACCACTTTAGGGTCTACGAGTATGAGCTTTACTTCATCCGGTCTGGCTTTATACAATAGGCTGGTGATTATCGTGTTGATACATACCGATTTTCCGGAACCTGTGGAACCTGCTATAAGCAGATGCGGCATAGCTTTCAGGTCAGCTACAATAGCCTTGCCGCTTATGTCTTTTCCAACAGCAAAAGTAATCTTAGATTTGCTGTTTTTAAATTCTTGCGAATCTATAATATCTCTTATATGGACCATAGTTACGGCATCGTTTTCTACTTCTATGCCCACAGCCGCTTTTCCCGGTATAGGCGCTTCTATTCTGATGCTTTTAGCTTCCAGATTTAAAGCTATATCGTCGGCCAGCCTTACTATGCTGTTAACCTTGACACCTACTGACGGCTGTATTTCATATCTGGTTACAGTAGGTCCTTGAGTAACTTGAACTACTCGTGCGTCCACATGGAAGTTTCTGAGGGTTTCTTCCAGCTTCTGAGCCTTTTCTGTTAACAATCTGTCGTTAGTTTTTGGACCTGTCTTGCTCTTTTCAAGAAGGGCAACAGGAGGCATTTTATATTCATCAGACACAGCGTGCTCGTTGATTTCATCTTTTGAAAGCATTGCTTCTCTAGCTTCCTTTTTTGTAATGGTTTTTTTAGCAAAAGCCGCCTCAAATTGCTGTCTTTCTGCTGAATCGTCTTTCTCACCTGCTTTTTCTGAACCCAATCCCGTCATTTCTTCACCGGAATTTCCGGTAATTCCGTAACCATGTCCAAAGTCTTCCCGTTCCTCTAATCCGTAAGTTCCGGAAGACTGTCTGCCTCCGAACAAGGTTTCATCCTTCATATAATTTAAAACATTTGAAGAGGCATTGCCGTTGACTATCTTAATATTTCTTTTCCGGGAAAATAATCCCTTCGATGATTTTTCGGCATCGCTGCCCTCTACATCATCCATAGTCATCTGAGCTGAAACATCTGAATCCGGATTTTCATTATCAAGAAAAGAGTTTTCTTTTATGAGCCTTTTTTCCTCACGTCTTTCACTGATTTTGCGGAAAAATCTCGATACAGGAGTATTTGCGATAAGAAGCAAACATATCATGGAAACTACTATAGTAAAAATCCAGCATCCTGATACACCAAGCCACCTTATTAAAAGGGACGCCAATATCATGCCAAAGAAACCGCCGCTTTCCAGTTCAACCCCTGTTTCGTAAAAGCTCTTCATAGACGAAAATGAAACGCTGATATTTTCAGCATCGATGAATCTGACAGAATTCATTGTGGCAAGCATCCATAGCAGCAAAAACGCCAGCAAAGCAGTCTTTATCGAAATTGACGTGGTCTGACGAGCAAATAACATTACGCCAAACAAAATAAGGTAAAAAGGCAAAACATACGCCATAAATCCTAAAAGCCCTTTTAGGCAGTTACCTATCATCTCGCCAAACTGACCTGCGCCTCCCGTCAAAACAGCTATGATAAGAAATATACCAAGGGCGATAGAAATAATCGACCATATCTCATCCATCACCCTCCTGTCAGCTTTCCTTTTGGCCTGTATTTCTTTAGCTTTTTCTCTAGCTTTTGAATCTTGTTTGGAGGCAGTTTTCTTATTTTTTGAGCCGGGAGGTCTTCCCGGTCCTCTTTTTTTCTCTGCCATATTAAAATCCTTTCTTATAAATCAAACAAGCCGGATTGGAGTCTTACGCAAATATTCCGTATAGAACTACTGCCAGTCCTACTATCCAAACATAATATGAAAAATAACTTAATTTTTTGCTGGACACAATTTTTATCATTGATTTAATAGCTATCAATCCTGAAACAGCAGCTACAGCCATACCTACTAAAACAGGTCCCAATTGGGACATGTCCATGCCGGCTTTTATTGCTGCCGGCGCTTCCATTACAGCTGAGCCGAGAATTGAAGGGATGGAAATTAAAAATACAAACTTTACGGCAAATTTTCTGTCTAAATTGCATATTAAACTTCCAAACAAAGTCGAACCGGACCTGGAAATACCCGGGCATATGGCTACACCCTGGACAAATCCGATGAATAAAGCATTGCGATAATTCATCTGTTTGATTCCTCTGTTGGAGTCACCCATTCTTTCAGCTATGACCAGCAAAAATCCCGTTATTATCAGCCCTACACCGATAGGAACAACAGAATTGTACAAGCTGTTAAAGAAATCATTAAACAATACGCCCATTATCCCTGTCGGGATTGTTGCCACGATTATCATTACTCCCAGCTTTCTCACCGGTCTTTCATCAAGTCTCAAGCCTTTGCCTGTAAATAAATCTTTGATGGTCAATACCAGTTCTACCAGGAGTTCCCAAATATCTTTCCAATATACGATGAAAACTGAAATAAGCGTTCCTACGTGAAGCAACACTGCGAAAAGAAGAACATTGTCTTCTTCAATTCCAAAAAACTGCTGTAATAAAGCCAAATGGCCGGAACTGCTTATGGGCAAGAATTCTGCCAAACCTTGTACTAAACCTAAAACAACAGATTCAAAATACGACATAATCTCTCTCCTTATTTTTTCTTTATATATCCCTTTGAAACGAGCGTTTCAGCGCATAGCACAGCCCCTCCCGCTGCGCCTCTTATGGTGTTGTGGGAAAGACCGACAAATTTATAATCATAGACGCTGTCTTCTCTGAGTCTTCCAATGGAAATTCCCATACCCTTATCTCTGTTCACATCAGCTTTAACCTGCGGTCTGTCATCTTCTTCAAAATATTTGATGAACTGTAGAGGAGCCATAGGAAGGTTATGCTCCTGCGGAAATCCCTTATAACTTTCCAATTTTTCGATGAGCTGTTCTTTAGTAGGCTTCTTTCTGAATTTTACAAAAGCAGCAGCTGTATGTCCGTTCAAAACAGGCACTCTTATACATTGACATGTGATTTTAGGCTCTTCAGCTTTAACAATCTGCCCTTTTTCCAAATCTACCTTTCCCCATATTTTTAAAGGTTCCTGCTCACTTTTTTCTTCTTCACCGCCTATATATGGAATGATATTTTCAACCATCTCAGGCCATGAGTCAAAATCTTTTCCTGCTCCTGAAATAGCTTGATAAGTAGTTATTACACATTCATATGGCTCAAATTCCTGCCACGCGCTCAAAGCAGGCACGTAGCTTTGAATGGAGCAATTAGGTTTAACGGCTATAAATCCGTTTTTGGTCCCAAGCCGTTTCTTTTGTGCGTTTATTATTTCAAAATGATCGCAGTTAATCTCAGGTATGACCATAGGTACGTCGTCTGTCCACCTGTGAGCGCTGTTGTTGGAAACAACAGGAGTCTCCGTTTTGGCGTACTCTTCTTCTATAGCTCTGATTTCTTCCTTGGTCATATCTACTGCGCTGAATACAAAGTCTACCGTATCAGCTACAGCGTTTACGTCCCTCACATTCATTATCCTTATATCCTTAACTGCGTCCGGCATAGTGGTCTCAATCTTCCACCGTCCTCCTGCCGCGTCTTCATAACGAAGTCCGCTGCTTCTTTCGCTGGCGGCTATGGTAACTACCTCAAACCATGGGTGGTTGGCAAGCAGCGAAATGAAGCGCTGTCCCACCATGCCTGTTCCTCCCAAAATGCCTACTTTCAGTTTCTCACTCATAAAAATACCTCTCTATTAGAATTAATTTTATAATCAATAATCATAACAATTTATTTTATCACTTCTCCCCGGCGTTTTCAACAAAATAAGCCTAGATGAATATAATAATTTATAATCAATATATACTGAAAGGAAGTGTTAGATTGCCATTGTTTACAGGGGCTGCTACTGCCCTAATCACACCTTTCAAAGATGGAAAGATAGATTATGTTTCCATGGGAAAACTTATAGAATGGCAAATCAGCCAAGGTATAGATGCGCTTGTAGTATGCGGAACCACAGGAGAAGCTTCTACTCTTTCTCACCTTGAAAAAACACAGCTGGTCAAGTTCTCGGTAGATCTAACCGATGGCAGGGTTCCAATAATAGCCGGTGCAGGAGCAAATTCCACCAGCGAAGCTGTATGTCTTGCAAAAGACATGGAGGACGCCGGAGCTGACGGTCTTTTAATCGTCACTCCTTATTATAATAAATGTACAGACTCAGGTCTTATCGCCCACTATGAAACTATCGCCGATAAAGTTTCCATACCTATTATAATGTATTCTGTAGCCTCAAGAACCGGTGTAAACATCTCGCCCAGAATAGTAAAAATTTTGTCTGACCATCCTAACATCACAGGAATAAAAGAGGCTTCGGGCAATATTTCGCAGATATGCGAAATAGCAGCATGTGTAAGCGATACATTCAGCCTGTATTCAGGCAATGACGACCAAACTGTGCCTGTTCTGTCTCTTGGGGGACTGGGCTGCATATCGACTGTTTCCAATATAATACCGGCCAGGTTTTCTGCAATGATTCACCAATATCTGAATGGACAATGCAAGGCGGCAGGTAAGGAGCAAGTAGCTCTCAAGCCGCTTATCGATGCCATCTTTATGGAAGTAAACCCTGTTCCTGTAAAAGCCGCTTTATCCATGATGGGCATGTGTTCAGCCGAATATCGGCTTCCTATGTGTCCTCCTACCAACAAAACGCAGTATCTGCTTTATGATACTTTAAAAGAGTTTGGGCTGGTTTAAACAGCGTTATATTCTTGCCGTAAAAGTGAAATTTTATTTTAAAAGGCCGGCGGATGACAAGAAGTTTCAAAAATTTTTATCCAATGTCATCTGTCGGCCTTTTAATTGTTTTCAGTTATAAATACTTGTGATACAATCATATAGAAATTTTATAAACGCGAGCAAAGGAGAATGCAACCGATGAATTCCACATGTAGTTTAGTTGTGCGCAAGGCAAAAATGTCAGACCTTTCTCAAATACTTGATATCTATGAATATGCTAGAAGATTTATGAAGGAAACAGGAAATCCCAATCAATGGGGCGATTCTCTGCCTCCGAAGGAACTGCTGATAAACGATATAGCTGACAAAAAACATCTCTATGTGGTCGTAGACAGTAAAGAAATTGAATGCATTTATGGCGTTTTCGCCTTCATTATAGGAAAAGACCCGGCTTACTCCGTAATAAAAAACGGTACATGGCTGTCTGAGGAATTGTATGGTACTTTACGCAGAGTTGCCAGTTCCGGCAAAATTCACGGGATCTTCAGCCAAATGGTTTCTTATTGTCGTCAACAAATCTCACATTTGAGAATCGATACTCACGAAGACAATAAAATAATGCAGCATTTGATAGAGAAAAACGGATTCAGCAAACGTGGCATAATTTTTAAAGACGATGGAAGTCCCCGTGTGGCTTTTGAGTACGTAAAGCTGTCTTAAACGGTAGCAGCGTTTTATGGCAAATCGCCCTTAAATATTTCCATATTTTCTATACGTCTGGCCGCTTCTTCAAGCCTCTCCTTTCCTACGGTACATGCTATTCGCACATACCCTTCCCCACACATGCCGAAATCTGTCCCCGGAAGAACCAGCACCCTCGCCTCTTTCAGCATGGCTGCTGCTACTTCTGCTGAAGACAAGCCGTTTCTTTTTCAGGGTAATTCAGTATCTCGGTCTGTATAATTATTTCTTGCAGTATGTCACTTTTTTCTTCGTCCGTCATATTGTCCGAACTATTTGCTTCAATGATTTCTCCATAATCAGGCAGCGCCACATAATCGGTCATGTCATACCCTTCATACGGCTCTGAATAGAACATGTACTTAATAAAAAAAGCAGCACAAATAAAAGCACTGCCAAATAAAACCAGTAATATGTATTTTACTCTGTTATTAAACTTATTACACTTATCGTTCCTGTTATTTTCTTTTTCCATAAACACACACACTTTTCTTATAAATAGAATACCCCCCCCCCCATCAAAAAATGGGGGAGGGTATCTTTTATTACCAAATTACCGTTCCGGGTAATTAAGCGATTCTTAAGCCTCTGCTTTTACAATTTCCTTGCCGTCATAGTAGTTGCAATTTGGGCAAACTCTATGAGGAAGCTTAGGTTCATGACATTGTGGACATATTGAAAGTCCAGGTGCAGTCATCTTCATATTAGCGGATTTTCTCTTATCCCTTCTGGCTTTTGAAGTTTTTCTCTTAGGTACTGCCATGCTTTACACCTCCTTTTTGTCGTCAGTAATTTGAGTATACACTTTGTTTACATATCTTGTCAACTTTTTATTTTGCCTTTGAAGTAACGATGTTGTAGGTGTCTCTTGCAATCATCAATTCTTCATTGGTAGGTATCATCAGAATCTTGACTTTGGAATCGTCTGCGGAAATTATAGCTTCTTTTCCCCTGATCTTATTTTCAACCGGGTCAAGTTTGATGCCTAAATTACCTAAATTGTTGCAAATAATTTCTCTCATGGTAACATCGTTTTCTCCTACGCCTGCGGTAAATACGATGGCATCTACTCCGTTCATTTCGGCGATATAAGCTCCGATGTAGAATCTTACTTTATGAGCAAACACTTTAAGCGCTAAGGCAGCTCTTTCGTTTCCGTTGGAAACAGCTTCTTCCAAATCTCTGAAATCGCTGGATACTCCGGAAATTCCCAGGACTCCTGATTTTTTATTGAGAATATTGTTTACCTTGTCCTGAGACAGGTTTTCTTTTTCCTGTATAAATGAAACGATAGCCGGGTCCAGGTCTCCGCTTCTGGTTCCCATTACCAAACCTTCCAGCGGTGTAAAGCCCATGGATGTATCTATACATTTTCCTCTCTTTATTGCAGATACCGATGCTCCGTTGCCTAAGTGGCATGTGATAAGTTTCAGATCTTCCAGGCTTACGTTGAGCATTCTTGAAGCTCTCTCTGCTACATACTTATGAGAAGTTCCATGGAATCCGTATCTTCTGATGCCGTATTTTTCATAATATTCATATGGTATGGCATAGATATATGATTCAGGCGGCATAGTCTGATGAAAAGCCGTATCAAATACTGCTACCATAGGAGTGCTAGGCATAAGCTGCTTGCAGGCTGATATTCCTAAAAGGTTAGGCGGATTGTGAAGAGGCGCCAGCTCAACGCAGTCTTCCAGAGCTTTTATTACATCATCTGTGATGAGCACTGATTTTGAGAATTTCTCACCGGCGTGAACTACTCTGTGTCCTACAGCACCGATTTCGTCCATTGACTTTACAACGCCATGATCTTTGTCCTGTACTGCAGCAAGAACCTGCTCTATGGCATCCTTATGGTCTTTCATTGGAACTTCTGTTTTAACCTTGTCCATTCCAATCTTTTCATGAGTTATAACTGAACCGTCCATGCCGATTCTCTCAACAAGACCTTTGCACAGCAATGACTCGTTAGTCATATCGAGAATCTGATATTTCAGCGATGAACTGCCGCAATTGATTACTAAAACTTTCATATCTATCCTCCATACAAAATTATAAACGGTTGAACCTTATATATTATAAACAAACCCCCTTGATTTTGCAAGGGATTTTGAGAAGATGTTGTATTATTTTGAGAAGCTTGAAATGAAAAACTAACTTCCAGATGTATCTTCCTTTAACGAAATTTGTTTTT
>ENA-ORNG01002725-ORNG01002725.1-human-gut-metagenome-genome-assembly--contig:-NODE-2725-length-10381-cov-3.202886_pt1 | contig 10381 bp, 5 predicted proteins | sample MGYA00242113_ERZ509018 | MGnify/ENA primary metagenome ERZ509018 (study PRJEB26280, sample SAMEA2338711) | human gut metagenome | biome: human gut; feature: human-associated habitat; material: faeces... | reverse complement strand
CAAAGAAAACAAATAATCCGAACCCATCTCCTATCGGAAACAAGTTCGGATTATATTGGTTTGTGTCTTGACGTGGACGTGGAGTGCTGCCATAGCAGTTGACTAATACAAAATATATTATCCGTGTCAAGAGGGGCATCCCATCGCCCATCCCATCGCTCCATCCCATCGCCCGAGGCTCATTAAAAACTCATACTGCTACTGATCGATTTCGTATATCGAGGCACCACGAATCAAGTGTTGCTTTAGCATTACAATCTATATCTTCCAGGTGTGCAAGAAGGTGCTGTTTGTTCAACAGATAGATGAGGCACAGAATATCTCGAGCGGTTCTCTGTTTCTCAGAATCAGAAATAAAGCTAAAGAAGTTAAAATCTTTCATTGTTTTAATCTGCTCCTCCTTATGGCTCCCGCCATGCAAAACCAACCGATACATAAGATTCTTAAAATAAACCTCATATACAGGGTCTTTCAGTGAGGAAAGAATTTCTGCGTTTGTAGAGACCTCCTCGATGCCTTTCCGATATTCAAACGTTGAAAATGCCTCTAATGCTTGTCGCATTATGTTCCCAATTACTAGTTCTTGTTCATTAGTCTGATTCTGGCCGTAAGCGTAAATGATGCCAACTAGTTCTGTGTATTCCTGCCTCCGCTTATATTGGAACGGCTTGATGCTTTCGTCCCTTAATTCAAATCTGTTGAATTTGGGCGGCAGCGAATAGCCTTTTAGCTTGCAATTGTCTACGATTTCTTCAAATATCTTATGAATATCATAAAACGTCATGAGATCATGAGTCATGACTAACGCCTTAGTATCCATATTCCCAGCGAGAAAAGCGTCTAACTCATACCTCAAAAAGGAAAGAATCCCAACTCTATTCTCCAAATCATAACTTGAAACCGGGTCATCAATTATAAGTAAATATTCATTTGAATAGGCGCGGCTCTCTTCCTGTCCCTGCAAGATACTTGCAAAAAAGTAGCATAGCCCTATAATATTTCGTTCTCCCACTGAAACATCGCAGGGTTTTACACTATGGCCATGTGAGAGCAGTTTGTAACTGCCGTCGACATACTCGATTTTAAGCCTATCCTCAGCAAAAAAGATATACTTCATAGAATTATTAATAACGTCAAGTGCCAACTCCACATTACTTCTTTTTGCTTCGAGTTTCTTAACGGTATCTTCTTTTTCTAAGTATGTCTTTTTCAGCTCAGCGTGAAGACTTTCTGCAGATGAGCACTCCGCAAGTTGCTTGTCATATTGCCTCGCAATTTCGACAATATCATAGTGTGTAATTTCCCCGTTTATTCTGTGTAGCTCACCGATGATCGGTTGAGTGTTTTTGGCTTGTTGATTATGTTCCATTCGTTCGTGTTCAAGCTCAGTAAGCGCATTGCTTAACCGTAGTGTTAAATCTTGAACTGGCAAGACGCTGTCCTCGACTGTATCGTATGGATTATCTATTTTTCGTTGTAATAGGTCATTGTTCTTTTTTACTGCCGCATCAATCTGTTTTATTAGCTCGACGCATGTCGAATGCCCTCTGAGTTGCTCAAAGGGAGACAAATCAATTGGAATTTCTCCACGTATTTTTTCTCTAAGTAAGCCTTGGCGCTCTTCGACAATTTTACTTAAAACTTTTTCAATGCTCTGGACCAGACCAGCCTTGTACGTTGCAGTTATTTGCTGGAAACAATATGGGCATTGGTTTGTATCTTCGGCCTCAAATAACGTTTTCCTTTGCACGAGCTCCTGAGCTTGTCCATGTTGAACTAGTTCAAGAAGGTACTCTTCTCGCTTTGATAAAATTGGTTTCTCAATTTTTTCCAACAGCAGTTTTTGAATTTCTGATTCATCGTATGAATCGTATCCAGACGGGAGGGAAGGAACTGAATGGTTTATAACCAAGCTACCAGCCTTTACTGTAGCCAGTTCGCTCTCTAATCTTTTGAACTCCACAAGCAGTTCATCTCTTGGTTTTGATGGACTGATGTCTAGAAATTGTTTGTATGTGGCATCATTTACGCCTGTATTCTGCCGATGTTCGCGAATTCTTTTGTCCCTTCCTGCCCAATTATCATCTCCTTGAAGGGCAAAGCGAAGCCTGGCCAAATGATATTTGGGGGATTTTATATTGGTGCTGTTGTAATACTCATCATCTAATAATTTCTGCTGATCGTCTAGGCTTGCTTTGGCGGTGTCGCGTTCGCTTTCAGCTAATTTGATTTGAGCCGCCAAATCAACCTGTTCACCAAGCATAATAATGGTATCCAAATGGTCTTCTTGTAATTTAACATTTTTATCGACATAATCTTCATCGAAAACAAAGATATGTTTTTTCTCATTCTCTGTTAAACTTATAGGCTGCCCATCTTTATTTAAGACTGAAATACATCCAATTGCAGGTAAATCTTCGCCAGCGACTTTTCGAAAACCTCGTGCGATGGTGCTTTTTCCGGAGCCGTTTCTTCCATACAACAACGAACCTTTCACGATTTTGATTTTATTTCCTTCAGTAGGCTCAAAGAGATTGAGGAACGTTGGCGCACTAAAGTTGGCCCCAGATATCTCAATGCTCGCAATATCTTTCAACATATCCAATATTCCTCCGAAAGAAAATCTGATAAATTACTCTTGTAATTATACCAAAGGCTTTATTCAATATCAATGAGACGTAAGAAAGTGATGCCTCCAATATATATCCACGTGCTTAATTTCGAGATTACTTTGAATGCCAAATGTTAAATATCATTCGTTTGTTTGGCAGAAAACTGCACAGGAAACGGAGGTCTGGATCGCTAATATGCCAGATCATATGATTCATCTGAATGGAGACAAACTCTTAGGATCACATAAATAGTGACACTAATTGGGTCAATACTGCGGTACACATCTGGACCGGGCGTATTTGGGGGTGGAGTTGTTGTGGCATGCGCCTTCCACCGGAGTGATAATCCACTCCGGTGGAAGGGCGGGGGACAGCCCAAGTCCGCCACAAAGCGAAACTACTTAAGCACACAACGCACCGAGAGCCCAGCAGTAGGCAGAAGGGAGATACCAGAGTATAGTCCGCCAAGTCTAGGACGATAGTCGAGAGCACCGCGGGCGATAGCGCTGCCCGCTCTAACTGGAGTAGATGCCCACCAATTCCCGGCATCTTCGCTATTATCCAGAGAACCGCCACTATAATAATTAGCAATGGCTGGAGTAAAGGCCTCTAGATAGGTAGCATCCCAGCCGTCGCTATTTGGGGTTAATTTTTTTAGATCAGTACGACTCGGTAGTTTCCAGCCTTTGGGGCATATATCATAAAGTGCTACTGAAGATGAAGATTCTTCGCAGATTGTGCCAGCAGTAGCAGCACAATAGTTATACCAGTTACCTATATTTGCATTATCCCCCGTATGCATTCTCGCCTCTGTATACGAATCGCCAGATGTCAAGTCATTTGAAGGCATCGTATAGTCAGAGATAATGTTTGTATCCGCTCGGGTCATCACTTGCCCGGCATCAATCTTTAAATTTTGGGTCATCCAGCATTTGCCGTTGATATAACGGACGGTGTATGTTTTACCATCTCGCAAATCTGGTAATGTCACAGCTTGTGTCACTGCTTCGGTGCTACACTGGCTTGTAGTATATTTTTGCATACTAAGCTTTTCCCACTGGGCATAAAGAATAAGTGTATAGTCGTTGACAATAGAAGTATAGCCGTAGATCGCACCGTCTTTGTAGCTTGTGCCGGAACCGTTTGGCTTCGTATTCCATCCTGTGAATATATGGCCCTCTTTAGTAAAGCCGTTGGGATTTAGGCTGACATTGTTTTTATAGGCAACTGTCTGCGGGTTAGTGGCGCCGCCAGTGCTACCATTTCCCTCGAAAATGATATTAAGATTTTTTACCCACTTTGCGTAGACTGTTTGCGAATTCATTTCCGTTGTAATCTTAAATTCATTCCCGGCCGTACCAGCAGTATCCGTGTACCAACCATCGAATGCATAGCCGTCTTTTATAGGTGTTAGCTCTTCGCCGCTGAGGACACCAATACCTTCTCCTTCAATCGTAGCATAATAGCCATAGTAGCTGCCATTAGAGACGTCTGTCCTGAAAAAGAATTGCGCCGTATCGCCAGGGATAGTAAAAATTTCGGTTTTTAGTTCAGAGTTTTCGCTAGACGGCGGTACGGCCCTATGAATACCGCCGCTACCGCCGCTACCGCCGCTACCATCATTGGCACCACCGCCTAGTTTACCAGTAATTGAGTAGGCATAGTTTGAGGCAGATGGTACAACCGAACCATCATAAATAGCTACCCAATCATAAGAAATGCCTTCGGTTTGGTAAGTGATGGTGACATGGAGTTCTGTTGCGCCTGGAATAGTGATAACATCGGTAACAGCCAAATTATCTGCGTAGTCGCCAGTAGAATTACCATCATCATCTACGTTGGGAGATTTGGAGATCTTTGTAATCTTTTTTGTGCTATTTGGGTCATATACAACTACATTGGTCGTTTTAGAAGTATTATTGCCGAAATACCCGCCATTTGCATCGTAGGTTATTGCAATACCACCTTGTTTCCACATCGCATATAACGTCGTGATATTCTCGCTGGTTTGATCTATGCCGTAAGTGTCTCCGGGTTGGAAGGCGGTTCCAGCACAGGTGTCTGGGTTAGAAGTTGTTGGAGCAACGGTACACCAACCTTTGAAGTCATAGTTTTCTCTTGTTGGAGTTTTATCGGAGAGAGTGATGGACGTAGCTGAAGTCGTACTATTTTGGGCGGCGGGCATATTGGAGACGGTGTCCGTGGTATTTGCGTCGTAAGTGATGACGTAAGCGATTGGATTTGGAACAGCAATAATGGTAAACGTATTTGTATAAGTGTCTGCCAGCGTAGTGTAGTCTGCCCGGATACCAAGGGAGATAGAATAGTTGTTTGCCGTAGCATTGGCGGTCGCGGTAGTATCTATCGTAGAGGCTTCAGTAGTTGGAGCTGGGAGGTAGTCTTCGTTTACGTTAGAGTTAAACTTGCTTGGTTTGTAGCCCCATTTGCCATTGAGATCTGTTTTGTTGATAGCTGAGAAATCTGTTTCCGTAGTTGCAGAGGAAAGTGAGGACAAGAAGTTTTGTTTAGTTTGGTCGTATAGTTTGCCTTCATCATCGTTCCCGGAGATAGAAAGTGTATAGCCAGAGAAATTGTTGGTGGTAACAGTAAAGATGGCAGAGTTATCTGGATTAGAGGAAGCAAAAGTTCCAGCCATAGAGTTCACATCAAGTTCCACAGAAGCAGCAGACTTGGCGACGTTCAAAGTGAGAGATGAACTCTGAACAGTTCCAGTTACTGCTTCTGTAGTTTGCTCGCTCTTACTGATTGGAAAAAGGCACGTAAGAGCGAGCAAAAGAAATGTGAATGCGGATAGTAATCCGGTCTTGTTAAGATTGCGACTGTATTTGATATAATTGTTGTTTCTAAAGTGAAACTTTGAACTGAACTTTCCCCCTTGATTATTTGTTTGTATGGCCTTCATGTTTACCTCTGCTTATTACCTCTCTTGTTATTAGCCCGAGGTGCCTACTAACAAAAATGGCACCACGAGGGTGCAATAATCAAATATTTACGTCGATATATAACCGAACAATACGTATTTGACGCCTCATGGTGCCATTTTCATATTGTTCGATCCGCTTAAAAAACGGTTATATCTTGACTTGTAAATATTTAATTATTGCACTTTAATTATACCACACCCAAAATTCGTGGCAAGGGACTTTTCTGGATAACTTTCCCAATTTTCGTGTTATAAAGATCAGAAAAAGCAACTCTGCTTTTCTTCACGCGGGCCCGTGCCCGCCGTATGGATTGCTATCCCCTGTAAGGGAATAGAGTCGTTTCCCTTGGCGGCGGATTTTCCGCACAGTTCCGGGCTTCTCGCTCCTTCAAACTCTAGACGGTTGGATGGGCGATTGGATGGGGTGCTAACAGGGGTAAAATGCTTGCTTTAGGGAGGCGGATATAGTGTAATTCCGCATTTTTACCTTGCGGCGGGAATTTGCTAACAGGGGTGGGGCTTGCGAAAAGCCACATTTTTTCACTTTTTTGCTCGCTTATGCTTTGTCGCTACGGCAAGTGGAGTTATAATGTCTCGCATAAATAAGGAGAACATATTATCGCAGAAAAGCAAGCAATAAAATTATCCGGTTTTTCTCCGCAAAAGACTGGATTTTCTGGCCCAGCAGAGCTATGCTTGGACTGCCCCGGACGAGCTTGCCGGGCAGGAAGGAGGCTCAAGATGCCAAAGAAAAATATCATAATTGAGAAACTTCCGGCTATGCCGAAAAAGCCGGAACTCATCCGCGTGGCGGCTTATGCGCGGGTCTCAGCAGACAAGGATGCCGCATTTCATTCGCTGGAGGCGCAGACAGAATATTACGAGCAGTGTGTCTCTGTCCATCCAGATTGGCAGCTTGTTGGAATTTACTCGGATAACGGGATATCCGGGACGACCATCAACCGCCCAGAATTCCAGCGAATGTTACAGGACTGCTGGGATGGAAAAATAGATCTCATCATTACAAAGTCTATCACACGTTTTGCTCGCAACACCGTGGTGCTTTTAGAGTCCGTCCGGGAACTAAAACGCCTCGGTGTTGACGTTTATTTTGAGAAAGAAAATATGCATTCCATCAGCCCGGATGGTGAGCTGCTTCTCACGCTACTTGCTATGTATGCCGAAGAAGAAGCCCGCTCCGCTAGTGAAAACCAGCGTTGGCGAATACAAAAACGCTTTGAAAACGGTGAGCCGTGGGTCGGCAAGATGCTCGGCTACAGGCTGGAAAATGGTCGACTGGTCATTGTTCCGGAGGAAGCCGAGATTGTTCGCCAGATATTCTCGGGCTACCTTTCCGGTATGGGGCAATACAGCATCGCCAAAAAGCTGAAATTACAAGGGATTTCCTCAGCCAGCGGCAATATCTGGTCGGGTGCCTCTATCCGCCGTATCCTTACCAACGAAAAATATACAGGTAACATGATTCTGCAAAAGACTTATCGCAAGGATTTCAGAGACAAAACCTATCGGAAGAATCGCGGCGAACGGTGTAAATATTATGTTGAAAACAGTCACGAAGCTATTATAGATCAAGAAGCCTTTGACGAAGTCCAAGAAGAAATGGCTCGGAGAGCCGTGAAATACAATCATACGCCTGAAACTGTCCGAAGCGAACCTCATCTGTTCTGCGGCATCCTGCAATGCGGCATCTGCGGGTGTCACTATAAGCACTATCGCACTAACGCCAAGAAATACGACAAATCCGTATGGGCATGCCCCAGTTACTATGCAATGGGCAAAGATATCTGCCCAGCGCAGCAGATCCCAGAGGACATTTTAATCGAAAAAACGATTGACGTATTGAGTGTACCTGCGTTGAACCGGGAGACCCTGCTGAAACGGGTGCGGCAAATTATTGTTCCCGCGCACAATAGGCTGCGCTACATTCTGCAAGACGGTACGGAAATAGAGGTAGTATGGCAGCACCGCTCTCGCCGCGAGAGCTGGACGCCGGAAATGCGGGAGAAAGCACGCCAAAGGGCATTGGCCCAACACCGGAAGGAGGAAAATTAATGAGTAGTAACCTTGCCCCAAATGTCACAATCATCCAGCCTATCCAAGAACTTGTCGCACAAGAACTAAACCTCACTCCAGCCAAACTCCGCGTTGCCGCCTACGCCCGTGTCTCCACGGAACAGGATGAGCAACAGTCTAGTTACGAAGCACAGGTACGATATTACACGAATTATATCCAAAACCACGATGGCTGGGAGTTTGTTGAAGTATTTGCGGATGAAGGCATTACCGGCACTAATACGAAAAAGCGAGAAGGCTTTAACCGGATGGTTTCGCAAGCCTTAAACGGCGAAATAGACCTAATCCTCACTAAATCCATCTCCCGCTTCGCCCGGAACACCGTGGACACGCTCCAAACTGTCCGTGAATTCAAAGCCGCTGGTGTGGAAGTGATTTTCGAGAAAGAGAATATTCACACCTTTGATCCCAAATGCGAAGTGTTACTTACCATTATGAGTTCACTGGCCCAAGAGGAAAGCCGCTCTATTAGTGAGAACGTCCGCTGGGGTAAAGAAAAGAGTATGCGGGATGGCACAGTTTATATGCCCTATGGTCACTTTATGGGCTACCGCAAAGGCGAAGACGGTAGACCGGAAATCGTGGAAGAGGAAGCGGAAATTATCCGCAAAATCTATGACGATTTTCTGTCTGGCAAGTCTATCTCCCAAATTGCCAAGTCGCTCACAGACGAGAAAATTACCACTCCTGGCGGCAAGCAAAAATGGAGTATCAGTACTGTACGGAGTATTCTCTCTAACGAAAAATACAAGGGAGATGCCATTCTCCAAAAGACCTATACCGAAGATTATCTCACAAAACGGGTACGCAAGAATGAGGGAGAAAAGGCCCGCTATATCGTGTCCGGTTCACACGAAGCCATTATAGACCCTGCCACCTACGAGCGCGTCCAGCGCGAATTGTCCCGCCGACGCAGCGCCCGTCCGAAGAAAGCGGGCATGGATAGCCCCTTCGCCAATCGCCTCGTCTGCGGCGCTTGTGGGGCCTACTATGGCCACAAAGTCTGGCGGAGCCGTGGAAAAAATAAAAACCGCTACGACGTCTGGTACTGTAACCATCGTTATAGCGGAGACGAAAAATGTGATACGCCAACTGTTCGCGAGGAAGACATCCAAGCGGCATTTGTGAAAGCGATGAAACTAAAAGACGGTTTCACGGAAGAACTCTGGCGGGGGTTAGTAGAGCAGGCCACAATTTATGAAGACGGGCGGATAGAATTCCAACTCACAGACGGGAAAACCGTTTCCCAAAAACTCGAAAAAAGCAGCAAAAGTCGCCTCCCTTAATTTGCGGATTGCACCAGTTTTGAAAATGTGCTCCTCGATCTGCGGAAACTGAGGAACAAGGAAATCTGGTGCGAAGGAGCGAACTATAAGCAGTGTGCGCCGGCTGTTCCAGCCCCAAAACAAGCGAAACTCCCCTAGAAATAGGGGAGTTTCTGCTTTGGTGATATGGACGCGGTGCACTCCACGTCCACGTCATTTTGTGGTGCCGGTGGTGGGACTCGAACCCACACGGGGGATTAGCCCAACGGATTTTGAGTCCGTCACGTCTGCCAATTCCATCACATCGGCTTATTAAAATGTGTTGTAAAACCGCACTGCATAACGGTAATAGCGATTTCACAGTTTGATTATTATATCATAGCGGTAAAATGTTGTCAATAGATTTTCACTATTTTCCAAAATAATTTAGTGTTTTTTTATAAAAAGCCCTTGACAATTTGTTGAAAATGCCGTAAAATTAATATCGAGTAAATATCTATTATAACTCAGGAAGGTCGGCTGTCTTGCAAATTTTCACCAATAAAAGACAGGACGATCCGCTTATTTTACATATATACAATTAAATGCTATACTCAGTTAATAATAACGTTTAAAGGACATGAATAAAATGAAGAGAATTGACTTCGAAAACGGGACTGTGACCGGAAACATTCTGGGTGCAACTCTGCCCATGCTAGTCGCTCAGATCTTAAATTTATTGTATAACATCGTTGACCGTGTCTATATCGCACGAATCCCCAAAGTAGGAACTGCTGCACTTGGTGCAGTGGGACTTTGTTTTCCTATCATCGTGATCATCACGGCCTTCTCCAATCTGTTTGGAACCGGTGGTGCACCGCTGTTTTCAATCTATCGAGGAAAAAAACAGGAAAACACTGCCGTCCAGATCATGGATACTTCTTTTTCCATGCTCTGCATCTGCGGTGTTTTCCTGATGCTCATCGGCTTTCTGTTTGCCCGTCCGATCCTGGTCGTATTCGGTGCTTCTCAGAATGCACTTACCTATGCATATCCTTACATAATGGTCTACCTGATCGGAACGATTCCTTCCATGATCTCCATTGGAATGAATCCCTTTATCAATGCCCAGGGATATTCAACCATCGGCATGCTTTCTGTTGCCATCGGAGCTGTTGCAAACCTTCTGCTGGATCCTTTGTTTATCTTTGTTCTTGGGTTTGGAGTACAGGGCGCTGCAATAGCTACTATACTCTCTCAGACTTTGTCCGCGGCTTTTGTTTTATTTTTCCTTACCAGAAAATCAGAATTAAAAGTCCGCTTTCTCAGAAAAAATGAGATTTCACAATGTTCCGGTTATGCCAAAGATATCGTAAGTCTTGGTTCTGCCGGCTTTATCATGCAGCTGACAAACAGTCTGGTAACAATCTGCTGCAACAATGTACTCTCTGTCGCGGGTGGCGATATTTATATCTCTGTTATGACCA
>ENA-ORNG01002722-ORNG01002722.1-human-gut-metagenome-genome-assembly--contig:-NODE-2722-length-10391-cov-3.235391_pt1 | contig 10391 bp, 7 predicted proteins | sample MGYA00242113_ERZ509018 | MGnify/ENA primary metagenome ERZ509018 (study PRJEB26280, sample SAMEA2338711) | human gut metagenome | biome: human gut; feature: human-associated habitat; material: faeces... | reverse complement strand
CCGCGTTCACCGGTACGTATACGTACGGCATCCAGAACATCGTAGATGAAAATTTTACCGTCGCCATAATTTCCGGTGGTAATTTCCTTGACAACCCGGGATACGATTTCTTCAACGACCTCATCGGCAACGACGGTCTCAACCTTTACCTTTGGAAGCAGGTTGACAGCGTAGGATGTTCCGCGGTACATCCGGGTAAATCCTTTCTGATTACCATAACCCATAATGTTTGTTATCATTACACCGCTGGCCTGAGAATCATCGAGAATAGATTTTAAGCTTTCAAGCTTTTCCGGTTTAATGACCATTTCTAATTTCTTCATGTTATTTCCTCCTCTTGACATAATAAGTTATTTTGTGCCGCAGAGCCTGGTTTGCTTTTTGGGGCACAAAAAAAGACGCCTTCAGATGAGTTCTTATCTCATCGAAAGACGTCTTTGTCTTGAACTTGTGTTTTATTATATTCCTAAAATCCGGAAAGTCAATCGAAAATTTATAAAAATTTTATTTTTGGAAAAACCCTACAAAATTTATAAAAATTTTCAAAAATCTTCAGACAATTTATCAAAACAGCTTTTCAAGTTCACTTAAAGCGGTGTCAAAGACTTTTAAGGCTGCGGCCGTCGGTTCGGCGGTGGTCATATCTACGCCGCAGGATTTTAATAAATCCAGACAATCTATGGAACAGCCGCCGCTTAAGAAACGCTTATAGTCCGAAAGGGCGCCAGGTTTACCGGAGAGGATGCGCTGGCCGAAGGCGATGGCGGCGGAAATGCCGGTAGCGTATTGATATACATAGAATGGTGTATAAAAATGAGGTATTCGGGCCCATTCCATAGCGATTTCATCGTCAATCACCATCTCCGGACCAAAGTAAAGTTTATTTAAGTCCTTATAAATTTCGCACAAAACATCGCAGGTCAGAGCTCCCCCGGCCGCTTCCTTTTCGTGGGTGATTTTTTCAAATTCGGCAAACATAGTCTGACGGAAGAGGGTTCCCTTGAACTGGTCCATTAAATGGTTTAAAAGGTAGGCTTTTTCATCCTTACTTTCTGCTTTTTTCATTAAATGAGAAATCAGCAGATATTCATTACAGGTGGAAGCGATCTCAGCCACAAATATATTGTAATTGGAATTGATATAGGTCTGATTGGCATTGGTATAGCAGGAATGGAGAGAATGTCCCATCTCATGAGCCAGCGTGAAAACATTGTCCAGATTTCCCTGATAATTCAGTAAAACATAAGGGTGGGCGCCGTAAACGCAGGTAGAGTAAGCGCCGCTTCGTTTTCCTTGATTTTCGTAAATGTCAATCCAGCGGTTGTCAAAGCCTTCTTTGAGGAGCTTTATATAGTCTTCGCCCAGCGGGGCCAGTCCCTCAAGAACGATTGATTTAGCCTCTTCAAAAGGTATTTCCGGCGAGTGATATTCGATGATTGGCGTATAAACATCATACATGTGGAGCTCATCTACGCCGAGAAGCTTTTTGCGGAGAGACACATAGCGGTACATGGACGGCAGAAAGCTGTGGACCGTATCGATTAGCTGGGTATAAACACTTGCTGGAATATGATAATTATCCAGGTGGGCTTCCATGGTCGAAGCATATTTCCGGGCCCGGGTGTAGAAAAGTTCTTTTTTGACATTGGAGCTGTAGGCGGCGGCCAATGTATTTTTATAAGCTTCGTAGGTGTGATAAAGAGCCTCAAAGGCGTTTTTGCGGACCTGACGGTTTCGGCTTTCCATGAGGCTAATAAAACGGCCGTGGGTCACCTCAACCGGGCGGCCGTTTTCGTCGTTGATTGAAGGGAAACGTAAATCTGCGTTGTTGAACATATTAAAGATAGTCTGGGGGCCATAGCTCATATCGGCGCTGAGGGAAAGAAGCTCTTCCTCGGCGGCGGAAAGGGTGTGGGCCTTCTGGCGCAGAGTATCCGTCAAAAAATGCCGGTAATTTTCAAGACCTTTTTCGGACGCATACCATTTATCAAGAATTTCATGGCTCAGAGTGAGAAGCTCCGGCGCTTCCCAGGCGATGGCTGAAAAGAAGCGGGTATAGAGTCCGAGAGTCTGGTTTTTCATAGCCTGAGCCTGTGTATTGGCCGTATCCTGATCCGAATACTGGAAGGCATAGCTGTAAAGCCTGTCGATGACTAGAAGCTGTGCATCCTTTTCTTCAAGGTAAGCGCATAAATCCGAGGCAGACTGGCTGATTTTTCCGCGGTAAGCGGCGAGATGAGCGATTTTTGCTTCCGCATCGGCAAAGGCGGCCTCAAAAGCTGCGGGGGCTTCATACAGGGGTGTTAAATCCCAGGTATTTTCTGTACTTATTTCAGAGCGTTTCGGAATGCTGTTTGTTTTTGTCATTATAAATCCTCCTGCTGTTTTTTGTTAAGTTTATCCAAAAAAGGATACTATCAGTATAATAATTTATTGTTTTTTTATCAATAACCCATTGATTTTTTTTTATCAATCGTATAGAATGAATGTGACAATTTCATAATGAGAGGAATTACTTATTGAGAGGGAGAAAATTATGAAAAAAAGAACGAACAAGATTCTTTTAGGAGTAATGACACTTGTAGTAACTGCTGCACTCTGCGCATGTGGAGGCGGCAAGGGAGACGAGTCTTCTGCAGAGAGTAGCTCTTCGGAAACAACGACCACAGAAGCTGAAAGCACAGCCGAAGGTACCGCAGTAAAGGGCGGTGAAGTTACCGTAGGTATTGCACAGGATCTGGATAGTCTTGACCCGCACAAAATGGTGTACGCAGGAACTAAGGAAGTTTTATTCAATGTCTTTGAAGGCCTTGTAAAGCCGGATAAGAGTGGTGACCTTGTACCTGCAGTTGCAAGCGAGTATGAGGTTTCAGAGGATGCGAAGGTATATACCTTCACATTAAGAGATGGAATCACATTCCACGATGGCTCGGCAGTCACCGCGGAGGATGTTAAATATTCGATTGAACGCTATGCGGAGATTCAGGGTGAAGGCTCCGCATTTTCTATTATGGACAGTGTGGAAATCGTTGATGAAAAAACAGTTCAGGTAAATTTAAGCGAAGGAAACTCTGAATTCCTTGCAAATCTGACACTGGCGATTCTTCCGCAGAGCAATGAAGCAAACTTTGAGACGAACCCGATCGGAACCGGTCCTTTCAAATTTGTTTCCTTTACAGCAGGACAGAGCTTTGTTGTTGAAGCTTACGACGGTTACTGGAATCCAGAGCTGCCATATCTTGACAAAGTAACATTTAAGATTGTTACAGACACAGATACGGCGGTTACAGAGCTTCAGGCCGGTACACTGGATGTATGGCAGTATCTGACCGATGACCAGGTGGCTGCTCTGACCAGCGGCTTTAACATTCTCCAGGGTAATGTGAATTATGTTCAGGCTTTATTCCTGAACAATGCTTACGAACCATTCCAGGATGTTCGTGTGCGTCAAGCTATGAACTATGCCATTGATAAGGACCAGATCAATGAATTCCTGTTTGGCGGAAAGAGCCATATCATCGGAACGAATATGATCCCTGCTTTCTCCAAATATTATAACGAAGAGACAGAGAATGTCTACACAAGAGATGTTGAGAAAGCAAAAGAGCTTCTGGCTGAAGCCGGATATCCGGATGGATTCGATTTAGTCATCCGTGTTCCGGACAACTACAAACCACACGAAAGTACTGCTGAGATCATCGTAGAGAATTTGAAAGAGGTTGGTATCAATGCAACGATTCAGCTGGATGAATTCTCTCTGTGGGTTGAGGAAGCTTACACAGGCCGTGATTTCCAGGCAACGGTTGTCGCTGTGGACGGAACCTTATCTCCAAGCAGCTGGCTTGAAAAGAATCCAAGCGATGCGGCAAAGAACTTCACAAACTATAACAACGCTGAGTTTGATGAAACCTACGCAGCTGCATTGGCAACCGTTGATGATGACGAAAAGGTTGAACTTTATAAGAAATGCCAGATGATTCTGGCTGAGGACGCCGCATCTGTTTATATTCAGGATGCTGCAAACCTGGTGGCAGTCAATGAGAAGCTGGATGGATATGTATTCTATCCATGTGCAGCTCAGGACATGTCTGGGGTACATTTTGTAGAATAAATACAAAAGAGCGGATTTAGAGTATCCGTTTTAAATTCATAGAAGGGGCACGAAATAACCATGAAATACATGCTTAAAAAAATAATAACTCTCATTATAACTTTGTTACTTGTATCCATGGTTACTTTCGTGGCCTTTTCTGTCATTCCGGGGGATCCGGTATCAGCAAAGCTTTCAATCTACGGGACATCGGAGCGGGCCGAGGCTCTCAGAGAGGAGCTGGGGCTGAATAAACCGCTGCCGGAGCAGTATGTTGACTGGCTGTCCGGAGCTGTCCGGGGGGATTTCGGGGAATCCTATCAATATGCCGGTGTCCAGGTCAGCGACCTGGTCAACCAGCGGCTTCAGGTGACGATACTGCTGGCGGTGATGTCATTTATGATTATTTTAATTGTTTCTATTCCGGTGGGTATTGTATCTGCCCGGAAGGAAGGCACATGGATTGATACCTTTATTAATTTGTTTACCCAGGTGACGATGGCTATACCGGCCTTTTTCCTGGGAATGCTTTTGACCTACTTTTTTGGACTGACTCTTAAAATTTTTCAGCCGGGGAAGTTTGTGATGCCCGAAGAAAATCTGGGCGCATGTATCCGATATTTGATTTTTCCGGCCATTGCCATTGCAATTCCGAAGATTGCCATGGTGGTAAAATTTTTAAGAAATTCTGTACTTAGCGAAGTGAAAAAAGACTATGTTCGTACAGCCTACAGCAAGGGCAATCGTACGAAAAAAGTATTATATATACATGTTTTTCAGAATGCGTTGATTCCAGTCATTACCTTTATTGCTATGGTAGTCGCCGAGATTCTGGCCGGCAGTATCGTGGTAGAGCAGGTATTCAGCGTGACCGGAATGGGCAGACTTCTTGTAACGGCCATCGCCAACAGGGATTATCCGATCATTCAGGCGGTCGTGCTTTATATTACAGTGATTGTGATTATTATTAATTTTATTGTTGATATTCTCTATCAGTTTGTAGACCCGAGGGTGCGGACAGAATAGGAGCATAAGATGAAGCGAAGGAAATGGAATTACAATTTAACCATCGGTTTGATTTTGACAGCCCTTGTCGTTTTGATGGCAGTGGTTGGCGCTTTCTGGACACCCTATGGGCCGACGGATATGAATGGAGCGCTAAAAAATGCAGCGCCGTCGCTGGCCCATCCCTTTGGCAATGATAATTTTGGACGGGATATTTTGAGCCGTATTATGAACGGTATGGGAACGACCTGCTTTGTCGCTGTCTGTACGGTAGGTATTGGTGTCGTTTTCGGGACGCTGATCGGAGCCGTTACCGGATTTTTCGGAGGCTGGTTGGATGAGATTATTATGCGTTTAAACGATGCGTTGAGCGCTTTTCCGAGTATTTTACTGGCATTGATTTTTATCAGTCTCCTCGGACCGGGACGGAATAATATTATTCTGGCTCTCGGTATTTTGTTTATTCCGAGCTTTGCCCGTATTGTTCGAAGTGAGATTATTCGATATAAGGAGCTGGAATTTGTAAAAAGCGCCCAGGTCATGGGAGCAGGAAAATTTCGGATCATTTTTGTGCATATACTGCCAAATGCCCTGGTCAGTATGCTGACCTCAGCGACGGTTGGATTTAATAATGCGGTGCTGGCTGAAGCCAGCATGAGCTATCTCGGTCTGGGGGTACAGCCGCCGGAGCCGAGTCTTGGCCTGATGCTTTCCGACGCCCAGTCCTATTTGCAGATTGCGCCATGGTACGCCGTCTTTCCGGGACTGACGATTATCATTATGATTTTAGGTTTCAGTATGATCAGCGAGGGCCTGCGTGTATATCAGGCGAGATAGGAGAAAACGATGGGTGAAAAACTTTTAGAAGTAAAAAATTTAACCATTGGGTTTCCTGACGAAACGGGAATGCGCACGGTGGTTGACGACGTGAGCTTTGACATTGGCTACGGGGAGATCGTCGGCATTGTCGGCGAGTCCGGTTCAGGAAAGAGTATGACGGTCCAGACCATTATGGGACTGAAAAACCGGGACGCTCATATTTCCTCCGGCGAGATTCTTTTCAACGGCAAAGATTTATTGAAGATTTCTGATGAAGAGCTGTCAAAGGTTCAGGGAAACGACATGTCCATGGTGTTCCAGGAGCCGATGACATCCTTAAACCCGGTGAAAAAAATCGGCTGGCAGGTGGCGGAAAATCTGAAGATCCACACGCCGATGCCGGATGAAGAAATTCATAACCGGGTGGTGGAAATTTTGGCGAATGTGGGACTGCCAAAGCCGGAGGAATTATGCAGCAAGTATCCGCACCAGCTTTCCGGCGGAATGCGTCAGCGAGTTATGATTGCCATGGCTATGATTTGCTGGCCGAAGCTTTTGATTGCCGACGAACCGACGACGGCGCTGGACGTGACGGTTCAGGCCCAGATTCTCCAATTGCTTCGAAAGATTCATATGGAAGCCAACACATCGATTTTGTTTATTTCCCATGATCTGAATGTGGTCAAGGAAATCTGCCAAAAGGTCATTGTCATGTATCAGGGAAGGATCGTGGAAAGAGGTTATACGGAGGATGTTTTATATCATCCGAAGCATGATTATACAAAGCATCTAATTGCGGCTATTCCGAGAAATATGGAGGATATCCGAAAAGACGACCTGGTCGTCCAGGCAAAGGATTTAAACGTTTATTATTCTGTAAAGGAACGGGGCGTGTTTGGCAAAAAAGAAAATAAGCATGTTCTTCAAAACGTGGATTTCCATATCCGCCGGGGAGAAATTCTCGGGCTGGTCGGAGAGAGCGGTTGTGGGAAGTCTACCCTGGCAAAGTGTATTGTCGGTTTGAATAAAAATTATACGGGGACGCTGGATATCCGGGAAGAGCATCCGCAGCTCGTATTTCAGGATCCTTATAGCTCCTTAAATCCAATGAAAAAAATCGGATGGATTCTGGAGGAGCCTTTAAAGGTTCACGGTATGAAGGATAAGGCTAAACGGAAAGAATTGGTGAACCAGATGCTGACCCAGGTCGGTCTGGATCCATCCTATGCGGATCGTTATCCGAATGAATTGTCCGGCGGACAACGGCAGCGAATCAGTATCGGCGGCGCCCTCATTTTAAATTCGAAATTTATTGTGGCGGACGAACCCGTATCGGCGCTGGATGTGACCGTCCAGTCCCAGGTTTTAAACCTTCTTCTGGATCTGCACCGGACCCACCAGTTGACTTATTTATTTATTTCCCATGATTTGAATATTGTCCGTCACTTCTGCAACCGGGTGATCGTTATGTATCTTGGAGAGATTGTGGAGGAAGCGGAGGTCGAGGAGATTTACGAAGATCCAAAGCACCCTTATACACAGCTTTTATTCCATTCCATTCTGACGGATGAACGAAAGCTGCAGAAAATTACCGATGTGGAGCAGAACCGCCAGGATGCGGCGGCCGAAGGCTGTCCTTTCTACCACCGGTGTATGAGCCGCAGCGACGGTTGCCGGGAAAAGCGGCCGGAGCGGATCAACCTCAATCCGGAGGGCAGTGCACCTCATTGGGTCAAATGTTTTAAATATCAATCCTAGTTTTAAATAACCGCTGTATGTTTTCATGGTATGCTGTTAGAAAGCATGATGGCAAAGGAATAATTTTAAGCAGGTATGCGCATAATCATGGACATACCCTGCTTTTTAAAAATACAGGGAAATGGAAATACTATGAAAAGAAATATTAAATTACTTATGGAATATGACGGCGGACGCTATGATGGATGGCAGCGTCTCGGAAAGAAGAGCGGCGGCACAACGATTCAGGGAAAGATTGAAGAAGTGCTTTCAAAAATGACGGGGGACGCTGTGGAGCTGATTGGTTCTGGACGGACAGACGCGGGGGTTCATGCCCGTGGTCAGGTGGCTAATTTTCATACGAACAGTGATATGAAGTGTTGGGAGATGAAGTATTATCTGAACCGGTATCTGCCCCAGGACATTGGGGTCCTTTATGTTTCGGATGTGCCGGAGAAGTTTCACAGCAGGTTGAATGCTAAATCAAAGCGGTATATTTACCGGGTGGCCACAGGGGATGTGCCGTCGGTTTTTGACCGACGGTACACGTGGTATTGTTTTGATCGGCTGGATACGGGGCTTATGAAGGAAGGGGCGGCGCTCATGCTGGGAGAGCATGACTTTAAGGGCTTTTCTTCGGTGAAAAAGACGAATAAATCTACGGTCCGCACGGTCAGCCGGATTGATATGGATGTGAAGGAACGGGAGATTGACTTGATATTTGAGGGCAATGGTTTTCTTTATCATATGGTTCGTATTATGGCAGGCACGTTGATTGAGATTGGAACCGGGGACAGGGAGGCGGAAACAGTCAAAGAGGTTTTTCGGACGAGGGATCGGGAGAAAGCCGGAATAACGCTGCCGCCGCAGGGACTATTTCTGGATGAAGTATTCTATGAGTGAGAAAATCCAATAGGAGGCTGGAGAAATGGTTAAAATTGAAGGGAAATCCGTTTTTGGCGGAGTTGCCATCGGACCCATTGGAATTTTAAAGAAAAAGGATAAAAAAGTCATCCGTAGTCATGTGGAGCAGACAGAAGAGGAAATAAAGCGTTATGAGAATGCTTCGAAGGAGGCGGAAATACAGCTTCAGCAGCTTTATGATAAGGCGTTGGATGAGGTTGGAGAAGCCAATGCGGATATTTTTCATGTCCATCAGCTTATGCTTTCTGATATGGATTATGTGGAGTCCATTACGAATATGATTCGGATGCAGAATGTCAATGCGGAATATGCCATTGCCATGACCAGCGATAATTTTTCCACTCTTTTTGAAATGATGGATGATGATTATATGCGGGCCAGAGCAGCAGATGTCAAGGATGTTTCCAATCGGCTGATACAGATTTTAAATGGTCAGGGGGATGATCCGCTCCAGGGGGATGAGCCGGTCATTCTTGCGGCGGATGACCTTGCGCCAAGTGAAACGGTCCAGTTAGATAAGTCCAGGATTCTGGCCTTTGTGACCCGTTATGGTTCGGCAAATTCACATACGGCCATTCTGGCCCGGACAATGAATATTCCGGCCATTGTCGGTGCAGATTTTCCGGAGGATTGTGAAGGAAAAATGGCGGTGGTGGACGGCGCCGAGGGCTGTCTGTATATCGAGCCGGAACCGGAGCTGCTTCATCAAATGGAAGAAAAGCGAAGGGCTGAACAGAAAAAAAAGGATCTTCTCCAGACATTGAAGGGGAAAGAGGATGTTACTCTAAAAGGGAAAAAGATTCATCTTTACGCAAATGTGGGAAATGTTTCGGATGTGATGACCGCATTGGAAAACGACGCCTCCGGAATCGGTCTGTTCCGAAGCGAGTTTTTATATTTGGAAAAAGACCATTATCCGACGGAAGAAGACCAGTTTCATGTATATAAAACCGTGGCGGAAACCATGGCGGGAAAAAAGGTTATTATCCGCACCTTGGATATCGGCGCGGATAAACAGATTGACTATTTTGACATGGAGCCGGAAGAAAATCCGGCCATGGGTTACCGGGCCATTCGCATTTGTCTGGATAGGGAAGATGTGTTTAAAACCCAGATCCGTGCAATTTATCGGGCCAGCGCCTATGGAAATATCGGGATTATGTATCCGATGATCATTTCTGTCGATGAAGTCAAAAGGATTAAAGAAATTTCTGCCAGCGTCCGCAGAGAGCTTTCTGAAGCGGGAATATCCTTTGGCGATGTGGAAGAGGGTATTATGATTGAGACGCCGGCGGCAGCCATAATCAGTGATTTGCTCGCCAAAGAGGTGGATTTTTTCAGTATCGGCACAAACGATCTTTCTCAATATACTCTGGCAATTGATCGGCAGAACCCAAAGCTGGATCCGTTTTTTGATGCCCATCATCCGGCGGTTATGCGGCTTCTTCAAATGGTTGCGGATAATGCCCACAAGGCGGGCATCTGGGTTGGCATTTGCGGTGAGCTTGGCGCCGACCTAACTTTGACGGAAGACTTTATCCATATGGGGATGGATGAGCTTTCGGTGTCCCCGGCTATGGTATTGCCGGTTCGGAAGAAAATCCGGGAGACAACTTAAAATTCAATTTGAAATTCGGCAGATAACTTAAAGAATTCCCTTCCCCTTACAGGATAAATATATTATAATTAGGTGATAAACAATGTACAGAAAGAGGAGATCAGAATGAATAAACGACAGCAGGCGATAGAGCTTCTTGAAATTATACCGGAAAATAAAATGGATTACATTATTGCCTTTTTGCAGGGGGCGGCGATC
>ENA-ORNG01002718-ORNG01002718.1-human-gut-metagenome-genome-assembly--contig:-NODE-2718-length-10404-cov-4.771089_pt1 | contig 10404 bp, 7 predicted proteins | sample MGYA00242113_ERZ509018 | MGnify/ENA primary metagenome ERZ509018 (study PRJEB26280, sample SAMEA2338711) | human gut metagenome | biome: human gut; feature: human-associated habitat; material: faeces... | reverse complement strand
CACGCCGTTGCAGACGTTGCCGCCGATGGTGCCGATGTTGCGTATCTGAGGCCCGCCGACCTCGTCCGCCGCCTCGCCCAGGATGGGCATCCGCTCCCTTATAAGCGTATCGGCTGCGAGCTGTGAAAAGCTCGTGAGCGGCCCGATCTTCAGCGTCCCGTCCGGCATTTCGCAGACGCCAGCGAGCTCCGCAATGCCGCGGATGGAGATGAGCTCCGCGCCCGTGAGCTTGCCGTCCCGTATCTTCACGAGCAGGTCCGAGCCGCCTGCGATGAGCCTCGCCTCCGGGTGGGCGCGGCGGAGCTCTATCGCCTCGGCGACCGAGGCGGCCTCGTACAGCGCGGAAATGTCATACATCGGCCTTTCCTCCTTCCTGCGCCCTGAAAAGGGCTTCCGGCGTTATGGGTATGGCGTTGAAGGCCAGGCCCGTGGCCTGCAATATCGCATTGCGTATGGCCGGCGCAGGCGGGCAAGCCGGCGGCTCGCCCAGGGCCTTGGTGCCAAAGGGGCTGGTCGGCTCTGCATTCTCGCAGAAGAGCGCTTCCATGCGCGGGTGGTCCATGAAGGTGAGCAGCTTGTAGTCGAGCAGGTTCGCGTTGAGCGGCCTGCCGGTTTTCTCGTCAAACAGCAGCTTTTCCGACAGGGCGTAGCCCAGGCCCATGGACATGCCGCCGTGTACCTGCGCCTCCGCGAGCTTGGGGTTCACCAGCTTGCCGCAGTCGTGTACGTTCATAAGGCGCAGGACCTTGACCTTGCAGAGCTTCATATCCACCTCCACCTCGGCATAGGAACAGCCGAAGGAGTAGGCGTTGGACTTTATCTGTGCCGTGGCCTCGGCAGTGATGTGCCGGCTGTCCTCCATCGAGTAGAGGGCCTCCGTTGCAAGCTCAGCGAGGTCCATGAGCGCCTCGCCGTCCGGCTTGCGTACTATTCTGCCCTCAACTAGGTCCAGATTCGAGACAGGCATCCGCGTGAGCTTGTGCGCGTAGTCGAGGATACGCTCGCGTAGCAGCGCGCCGGTCTTGGCAATGGCAAAGCCGCCCACATAGGTCTGGCGCGAGGCGTAGGCCCCGCTGCCGTAGGGGGTCACATCCGTGTCCTGCGACGAGACGACGTGAACGCTCCCGAAGGGGACGCCCACAGCGTCGGCGGCCATCTGTGCGTAAACAGTGTCGCAGCCCTGGCCTATCTCAGTCTCACCAGTCTGCACCTGGATGGAGCCGTCCTGATTGAGCACCATGCGGCAGGAGCTGCTCTCCAGCGAGATGGGCCAGACGCCGGTGTTGTACCAGTAGAGCGCCATGCCCACGCCCCGGCGGATGCTGCCTGTCTGCGGCTTTGCATACTCGGCGTAAAGCCGCTCGAAATCCGTGGCTTTCGCGCCCGCCTCCATGCAGGCGCGGAAACTGTCGCTCCAGTTGACATTTTTAGAAAACTCATCCTTATAGCCCTTGGGCATGGCTATCTTTCGGCGCAGCTCCAGCGGGTTCATGTTCAGTGCATTGGCCACATCGTCGATGTGCGCCTCCCCGGCGAAGGTGGCCTGGGGTATGCCGTAGCCGCGCATCGCGCCCGCGGGGGGCAGGTTGGTGAAGGCGGTCCAGGCGTCGCACTCCACGTTCGGGCAGGGGTATATCTGCGGGAAGGAGTTCATCCCCTTGGCGGCGATGCCGTGCCCGTGGGAGGCGTAGGCGCCCTGATTCGACCAGCACTCCAGCTTGCGCGCGGCGAAACTGCCGTCCGGGCGCACCCATGAGATGATGTGGCTGCGTATGGCGTGGCGGACGCGGTTGCAGTGGAAGGTCTCCTCCCGCGCGCACTCGATGCGCACCGGCCTGCCGCCGAGCTGAGTGGTCAGCCAGGCGCAGAGCGGCTCATACAGCGCGTCCTGCTTGTTGCCGAAGCCGCCGCCTATGTAGGGCTTGATGATGCGCACCTGCCCCCAGGGGATGCCCAGGGCCTGGCCGACGATGCGGCGGACGATGTGCGGTATCTGTGTGGAGGTGACGACCACGACGCGGCCGCCCTCCATATAGGCCCAGCAGTTGTGATTTTCGATGTGGCAGTGCTGGACGGTGGGCGTGTCGTACCAGCCTTCGACCTTGATGAGCCCCGGCTCCTTGATGGCCGCCTCGTAGTCGCCAATCCTCACGCTGCTGTGACCGAGGACATTCCCCGGGAAAGCCTCGTGCAGCTGCGGCGCGCCCGGCTCCATTGCCTTCTGGACGTCAAGAACGAAGGGCAACGGCTCGTACTCGACCTCTATCTCCCGCAGGGCCTTCTGCGCCGTAAGCTCGTCCTGCGCGACGACCACGGCGATCTCGTCGCCCCAGAAGCGGACGTGGTCCGTGAGCAGCAGCCTGTCCGCCACGTCCTGGTGCTCCGGCTCCGTAGACCAGGGGTGGCCCGCGGTCGGGAAATAATCCTTCGGCACGTCGAAGCAGGTGAAGACGGCCTCGACCCCATCCATCGCCCGTGCCTTCTCAGCGTCAATGCGATTTACCAGCGCGTGGGCCTGCTCCGCGTGAAGTATCTTTGCCGTCAGCGCCCTCCTGTCGCAGAGGTCGGCGGCGTACATGGCGCGGCCTGCGGCCTTGTCGCGCGCGTCCACGCGCGGCACGGATCTGCCAACATAGCTCAAGCAGCGCTCCCCCTTCCGTGATCCATATCTTCTTATATTATATCCTTAGTCGGTTCGACCTGCAACAACATCCTTGACGCGCGGCGGCTTTACCTCTATACTTTTACCAGCAAATCTTGGGAGGCGTCGCATGGAAAGGCCGCAAATAGGCTGTATACTCATGGCTGCAGGAGCCTCGGCGCGTTTCGGCTCGGACAAGCTGGCAGCGGAGCTGGGCGGGCGGAGCCTGCTGCGCCGCGCCTGCGAGGCTGTGCCTGCCGTGCGCTTTCACCGCGTCTGCATTGTGACGGCGCGTGCCGAGGGCGAGGCGCTGGCGCGCGAGTTCGGCTTTCAGCTGGTGCGCAACGACCGGCCGGAGCTGGGCGCGAGCCTGACGGTGCGCCTCGGACTCTCTGCCCTTCAGGACTGCGACGCCGCGCTCTTCATGACCGCCGACCAGCCGCTGCTGCGGCGCGAAACGGTGGAGCGCCTTCTGGACGCCTGGTCGCGCGAGCCGGAGCGCATCGCCGCTCTCGCCCACAGCGGCGTGCGCGGGAACCCGGTCGTCTTCCCAGCTGCCTGCTTCCCCGAGCTGATGACCCTGGAAGGCGACCGCGGCGGCTCCGCCGTGATAAAGCGCCACCCCGGGTCCCTGCTGCTGTTAGAAGCCGAGGCTCGTGAGCTTATGGATGTGGACTATTTATCAGACCTTGAAAGCCTGAAGGAGTGAGAGAAAATGAAGCGTATCACGGCAATTCTGCTATGTTTCCTGCTGGTTTTTTTCGTCTCCGCCTGCGGTTCAGTGGTTTCCCCCTCCCCCGCCGCCACGGCAGCCGTACCTCAGACGCCCGAGCCCACCCCGGCGCCGGACTACAGCCTCCAGGCCGCGGAGGCTGCAAACACCTGCGTAGTCAATATGTTCACCCTCGGTTACGACGACGCACGGGTCACACGCTTCGACTTCAACTCCGACGGCGTGGAGGACTGGCTGGTCTTCAAGCAGACTGAAAACCCCCAGGGCGCGTGGCTGACGCTCGACGGCTCTGAGCCTGCCTACTGTCCCGTAATCCTCTATGATTCCAGCGCGGCCGGGGACATACACCTCTACTATTCCGCCCCCCTCGGGACTGCGGTCTTAAATAAGTTTTACTCCACCGCGGGCTATTCCGAGTCCGTATACTACGGCTTTGACGGCTTCGTCGGCGCTGAGCTGGCCTATTTCAAGAGCAGCTGGGATGAGGGCGACGTCTGGCAGCTCCAGGGTGTGATGTGTACCCAGGAGGAGATGGACGCCTACATAGCCTCTCTTTCGCTCAGCGAACCCGGCGAGAGCGTCTCCGTCAGCGGATACCGTGAGTTCAGTCTCGACCTGCCCTCGGAGGCGCTGGGCGATGTCGCGCGAAAGCTGGACGCCCTGTCTTTCGCCTCCTGCCTGGCCTCCGGCGACATTGACGGCGACGGGCAGGCGGATTACATGTTCCGGCTCAGCCGCGAATACTACGGCGTCGAGTGCCTGGGCGAGCTCTATCTCATGAGCGGCAGCATGCTTACGGACTACGACAGCTACGCCGCAGGCACATGGACGGACTGTTACCTCATCTTGAGCTCAAACAGCGGCAGCCCCAAGGGCTGCGTGGTATTTGACCACTTGGACTATGAGGCTCGTTTCCGCGAGGCAGTCTTTTCCTCCGGTGTCGAGCTTGCGGGCCTCGGCGCGGATGGGCAGTACAGGCTGCGCCTTTATTCCGACCTCATGTCCGAGACCGCGGGCGGCTGGCTGGCCTATGCTGAGCTCATGCAGCGCGTGACCGTCACCGACGAGGCGCTTCGTGCATCTCTTGGCGATGAGTACGACGTGAGTTACGGAGACGGATACGAACGAATATATGCCGAAAAGGCGGACTTTATCTATTACCGCCACTCCGAAGATGAGCCCTGGACGGTCTGCTATATGTCCGAACTCGCAGCAACGGACCGCATCGCCTCCGGCGTTGTCTTTGTCCCGGACGCAGCGGGGTTTGACGACTGGTACTGCGAGACGATGTTCGGCATCGCCCGTGAGGTCGGCACTTTGCCGGAGCTCTTCGACATGCCCGGCGATTTCCCCTCGCTTTACAGCGAAGAGGTACTTGTAGATGTATCCGGCGGCGAAATAACGCTCGTCACGCTCCCCTACTCGCCGTGAAACGCAAAAAAGCCCCCGATTCGTGAGGAATCGGGGGCTTTTCAGCGCTTTCAGTGCTTCTTGCTGTAATATGTGTCCTCCAGCGGGAGGCTGGTGCGGAACTTGCCGTCGCGGAAGTAGTATGCGCCCTGAACGGCGGGGGCCGTCGGGATGGCGGATATCTCGCCTATGCCCTTGGAGCCGTAGGCGAAGGGCAGCAGCTCGTCCTTCTCGACGTAGATGGCATGGATATCGGGGATCTGCGTAGAGTGCAGCAGGCCGAGAGTGCCGTAGCGAGCCGTGGGAACGCAGTCCTCCAGCGGGAAAGTCTCGGTCAGGGCATAGCCCATGCCCATGAGCACGCCGCCCTCTATCTGGCCCTGAATGGAGGTGGGGTTCACGACCCTGCCGGAGTCGTGCGCCGCATAGACCTCCTTGACCTTGCCCTCGTCGTCGAGCACGACGACGTGTGCGGCGAAGCCGTAGGCCACGTGGCTCTTCGGGAAGGGCACGTCTGCGCCGAGCTTGTCGGTGGGGTCAAAGAACTCCGCAAAATACTCCTTGCCCTCCAGCTTGGAGAGGTCTCCGCCCGCCTCGTCGAGGTCCTTTTTGAGGTCCACGGCGGCCATGCGCACGGCCTCGCCGGTGATGAGGGTCTGGCGGGAGCCGGAGGTAGTGCCGGAGTCGGGCGAGAGCTCGGAGTTGCTGCCCATGTTCTTCATCTGGGACAGCGGCAGGCCCGTGGTCTGGGCCAGCTCCTGCAGGAAGCCCTGGCCGATATCGGAGGCCGCGGAGTAGAGCTGGACAACGCCGTCGTGTACCTCAAGACGGCAGCGGCCCTTGTCGGGCAGGCCGACGCCGACGCCGGAATTCTTCATGGCGCAGGCAATGCCGACGCGGCCGGGATTGGCGTCATAGGCGGGCTTGACGGCCAGCAGGCACTCCTTGAGCGCCGTGGAGACGTCCGCTATCTGCCCGTTGGGCAGTACCTTGCCCGGCTCGATGGCGTTGCGGTAGCGGATCTCCCAGGGGGAGATGCCGACCTTCTCGGCCAGGAGGTTTATTATGCTCTCAAGCGCAAATTCGCTCTGCGTAACGCCGAAGCCGCGGAAAGCGCCCGCGGGCGGGTTGTTGGTGTAGTAGCTGTAACCACGAATGTCGGTGTTCTGGTAGCAGTAGGGGCCGACGGAGTGGGTGCAGGCGCGCTCCAGAACGGGGCCGGAAAGCGAGGCATAAGCGCCGGTGTCGAAGTATATCTCACAGTCGAGGCCGGTGAAGATGCCATCCTCGTCGCAGCCGAGGGTGAAGGTGGCCTCCATGTAGTGGCGCTTCGGGTGGAAGTTGATGGACTCCTGCCTGGAGAAGCGGAACTTGACGGGCCTTCCCACCTTCAGCGCGCAGAGCACGGCCACGTGCTGGGCCGACACGTCCTCCTTGCCGCCGAAACCGCCGCCGACGTATTTGTTCTCGACCACGACGCGGCGCTGTTCCCAGCCGAGCATGATTGCAATCTCCTTGCGGGTGTCGTAAACGCCCTGGTCGGAGGTGTAGACCTTGACGCCGTCCTTGTACGGGAAGGCGACGGCGCACTCGGGCTCCAGGAAGGCATGCTCGGTGAAGGGGGTGACGAAGCTCTTCGTCACGGTGTACTTGGACTCCGCCAGCGCCTTCTTGGCGTCGCCGCGTACGACGTGGCGCTGCTGGCAGAGGTTGCCGTTGGGGTGCAGCTTCGGCGCGCCCGGGGCCTTGGCCTCCTGGACGTTGCGCACGGGCTCAAGGACCTCATAATCGACCTTCACGAGCTTGCGGGCCTTGTCAACTATCTCCTGCGTCTCGCCGACGACGAGGCAGATGGCGTCGCCCACCATGCGGGTTATATCGCCCTTGGCTATCATGACGTCCCAGTCCTGCTGAATGTGTCCGACCTTGTTGTTCGGCACGTCCTCCGCCGTCAGGACGGCGAGGACGCCGGGGAGCGCCTCGGCCTTGGAGGTGTCTATGTCCAGTATGCGGGCCCGGGCGTACTTGGAGCGCACCGCGCCGCCGTAGACCATGCCCTCCATCTCGATGTCGTCGCAGTACTCGCCGTAGCCGAGGACCTTCGGGCGCACGTCGGTGCGGAAGGCACGCTGACCGACGCCGAACTCGTCGCCCTTTTCAAGCTCGGGGTCAATTTCAGCGTCGCCGCGCAGGATGGCGGCCGCGAGGGTGATGCCCTCGATTATCTTCTTGTAGCCGGTGCAGCGGCAGATGTTGCCGCGCAGGGCGACCTTTATCTGGTCCTCGCTGGGGTCAGGCACCTTGTCTATGAGCGCCTTGCCGGCCATGACCATGCCCGGTATGCAGAAGCCGCACTGGACCGCGCCCACCTTGCCGAAGGCATAGACAAAGGCCTCCTGCTCGTCGTGGGTCAGGCCCTCGACGGTGACTATGCTGCGGCCCACGGCCTTCTTGGTCGTGAGGACGCAGGACTTGACGGCACGGCCGTCCACAATGATAGTGCAGGTGCCGCAGGCGCCCTCGCTGCAGCCGTCCTTGACGGACTTGAGGTTCAAATCGTCGCGGAGATAGCGCAGGAGGGGCTTGTCCTCTGTGGTGCTGCGGGTAATTCCGTTTACTTTAAATACGTACTCAGCCATTGTGTCCACCTCCGTTTGCTCAAAGCTGCGGCCCGAGAATGCCGAAAGCGTCCTTTATGACGCCCCTCGGGCATTTCGAGGCGCACATGCCGCAGGAGACGCAGAGGCTCTCGTCTATGACAGGGTGGTTGTCCTCAAGCCTGATGGCCCCCATGGGGCAGTTTTTCACGCATATTCCGCAGGCGATGCAGCCCGCATCGCAGACCTTGCGGGTCTCCGGGCCGCTGTCGCGGCTGCTGCATGAGACGACGATGTTCTGTTCCGCCGGCACGAGGCGGATAATGCCCTGCGGGCAGGCCTTGACGCACAGTCCACAGCCGATGCACTTCGACCTATCCACCTCGGCAACGCCCTTTGCGCCGACCTTGATGGCTCCCAGCTTACATGCCGCGGCACAGCTGCCCAGTCCCAGACAGCCCCAACGACATTCCAAAATCCCCCCGGGATAGTCCGCAAGCGCCTGGCGGCAGTCCCCTGTCAGCGCCTCGCGCGGCACCTTGCGCTTTGCGAGCTCGCCCCCGGAACAGCCGACAGCCGCCACCTTTTTTGCCTTCTGCGCCATTGTCAGTCGCCCCTTCCACCTCAGCTTAAATTTTTTCATTAGAGTACAAATTCTTTTAGATTATCATACTATAAACAAACACAAAACACAAGGGGTCAGGCTGAGTTTTTTTGTAGATTCCGTGATTCTTTTTAGAGGTAAACGCCATGCTTAAAACGCCCGCCCGTTTCCGGGCGGGCGCTTGGTTCATGTGTTGTTTTACGCTTCGAGATAACGCATGATGAGCGTCGCTGCGGCGGCGCGGCTGGCGCTCGCCGCAGGGCTCACAGCGCCCGTCTCGTCGCCCTCGACGAGGCCGGTGGCCCAGGCCCAGCACATGGCTTGCTGTGCCTAGGCGCTGATGCTGCCCGCGTCCGGCACACGGCTGAGGTCAGCCGTATACACTGGCTCGCCCGCGAGGCGCCACAGCATGGTAACGAACTCCTCACGCGTGATGGCCGCGTCCGGGTTCTCGCCGTCGGAAATGCCCTTGGCCGCAGCCCACTCCTGGGCCTTGGCGTACCAGCTCGCACCGCCGTCGGTGTCCACGCCGCTGGCGCGGGCAAGGATGGTCCAGACCATGGCGCGGGTCAGCGTGCCGTTCGGGGCGAAGGAGCCCTCCGCGACGCCGTCCATGAGGCCCTTGGCGCAGACGTATTCCACGGCCTCGTAATACCAGTCGGAGGCGGCGACGTCGCTGAAGTCCACGGCAGGCGTCTCAGGTTTCGGCTCCGGCTCCGTGGGCTTGCTCTCGGGCTGGCCGGACTCCGTCGTGCCGCCCTGTGACCCGCCAAAGCCGGGAAAAGTGCCCGAGTCGGGATGGGACGCCCAGGAGGCGGTGAAGGTCATGTCGCCGTCCACCTTGACGCTGTCGCCGGCGCTGTAGCTCTCGCCGCCGCACTGCCAGCCGAGGAAGGCGTAGCCGCTCCTGTCTGCGTTGGGAAGAGTCGTGTTTTTGCCCTTGATGACGTTGTAGTATTTGACGACGTCGCCGTAGCCGTAGTCAAGGGTGACGACCCAGTTGTTCGGCATCTGACCGCCGCCGGAGACGAGGCCCTCGGTCTCTCCGTTTTCGTAGTAGATGCCCTCATTGTCCAGTGTACCGTCGATGACGACCTTGCCGTTATTCGTCATCGTCGCGCCCGCCTCGACCGTGAGCGTACTGCCCTCGGGTACAGTAAGCGTGCTGCCCTCGGGGACGGTCAGCGTGCCGTTTGCCGGCACCTCGGCGCCGTTCGGCGCATTCACGCTGCCGTTTACGGTGCCGGTCGTGCCGTCGAAGACGACGTTGTTCGCGGTGTCAATGTCCTCATAGCTGCTGCATTTGAGCCAGCAGTTGCTGACGTTCACATTTCCATCGTAGCTGTGGGCGGCCACATCGGCGTTCGCTGTAAATACGCAGTCGTGGATGTTCACGTCGCTGTATGAGGCCAAGGCATAGACATTCTGCGACTCCACCGTGACCTTGCCGCCGCTGATGTTGAGGTCGTCGCAGAACACGGCCCCGTAGGCCTCATCGCCTGCTTCCATGCCGCTGGAAACGTTGACCTCGCTGCCCTTGATGTTTAGGCTGCCGTTGCCGCAAAAGGCGTAGCCCGTTTCGGAGCTCATTGTCACTTTCCCGCCCGAGATATTGGCCAGATACCCCAGGTCAAGGGCCGTGCCTTTGGCTGTAACTGTCAGCTCGCCGCCGGAGACCTCCAGGTCGTTGGCTTGGACGGCTGTGCCCTCCGTATTCTTTTCAACGGTCAACTTGCTGCCGTCGGAGATGGACAGCACCCCTGTATTGACGTATATCGCCGCAAAATCGGAGTATTGTGTGATCTTCACCGAAGCCCCGCTTCTAATATTGATGCTGTACAGTGCGTTCACAGCGATGCCGGAATGGCAGAGTATGTTGAATGTACCGCCCTCAAAAAACATCTCGCTCTGTGCGGCCACGGCAGGCATGGCCTCTTCGCCTTTGTGTGTAACGTTGAGTATGCCGTCGCCCCTGAGCGTCAGCCGGCCCCTGGACACTATGCTGCCGTCTACGCTGTTTGTCCCGGTGAATTCGACATTGGCGTACCCGGAGACTTCGTTGAAGATTATGGAGTCCACCGCAGCGCTGTTCAGCCTCAGGGTGTTGCCCCCCGCGTCGTAGGAGACCTTGCCGTTGCCGAGCACGTCCGCGGCGTTGGCGCTCGTGACCTGGGTATTGCCGACAAAAACGCCGTATTCACTATCTGCGGCCATCGCCCCCACGGGCAGGAGCGATACGCAGAGCACGAGGGACAGGAGCAGGGCCAGGAGCTTTTTTCTCATGATTTTACCTCCATTCGTGTCGTCAAAGCGCGGCGAAGTAGGCCTCTATCTCGGCGCGCGCGGCCTTGCAGCTGCCCTGGAGCATGGCGTCGGAGCCGCCGCCGCGGCCTGATATGGCGGCGTTTATCTCCTTTGC
>ENA-ORNG01002715-ORNG01002715.1-human-gut-metagenome-genome-assembly--contig:-NODE-2715-length-10419-cov-4.396951_pt1 | contig 10419 bp, 7 predicted proteins | sample MGYA00242113_ERZ509018 | MGnify/ENA primary metagenome ERZ509018 (study PRJEB26280, sample SAMEA2338711) | human gut metagenome | biome: human gut; feature: human-associated habitat; material: faeces... | reverse complement strand
ACGACGCGCCGGGCTACGGCGCAGGCCGGCGCCTGTTCGGCTCGGGAAACCGCATTCTCCTGATGGGGTTTACCAGCGATTGGTGGCATATCCGCGTCATCGGACCGCAGGGCGGCACGGCAGAGGGCTTTGTGCCCGCCGGAACCCTGGATGCGCTCACGGTGGCAGTGGTTTCCAACCCTAATCCGGCGGACAGGCTGAACCTGCGCGAGAGCCCGGACGCAAGCGCCGCCTCGCTGGGCAAATACTATAACGGCGTGCAGGTGGAGATTCTGGCTTCTGCTGGGGACGGAGGGGCGGACACCTGGAAATGGGTGCGCATCATGGGCACGGATGTGACCGGATACATGCAAACCCAGTATCTGGAGCGCAGCGGTATGCCGGTTGCCTCCGCCATGCCCACCGCCTTGCGGTGCTGCGTGCCCGAGAAAATCACGTCCTCCATTTTTCCGCCGCGCAGCGTTTTGCTGCTCTGCTCCCCCAGCACCCAGCGAACCGCGTCAACCACGTTGCTCTTGCCGCTTCCGTTGGGGCCGACAATGGCGATCAGCCCTTCGTCGAAGCTGATGCTCACCTTGTCGGGGAAGGACTTGAACCCGTTGATTTCCACCAGCTTCAACCGCACTGTCCGCCACCTCCATATCCTAAAATCTGGCTTTTATCAAGCCTCTTTGCGCAAAGTGCATAACATTTTTATTTTATCATAACTTTGCGTTTTTACAAGAGCGCACGCCCTTTCCCGGCGCAAAAAAAGGGCGAAAACGCCTCGTTTCGCCCCTTTTCCCGGATTGCTCTCTATTCATCCTCGCCCATCAGGCGCAGCGCGGCGCGCGCCGCCTGCTGCTCGGCCTCCTTTTTGCTCTTGCCCTGCCCCCTGGCGATGGGGTTGGAGTTGAGATAAACCTCCACCTCAAACACCTTGTTGTGGTCGGGCCCGTGGGAGGCCACAAGCTGATAGGAGAGCTGCTCTTCCTTGTTCTTTTGCACAATCTCCTGAAGCTCGGTCTTGTAGTCGCCCATGAGCAGCGACGGGCTCTCCGTATCCAGGCCGGAGAGGATGTGCCGCTCTATAAATCCGCGCGCAGTCTCCATGCCGCCGTCAAGATACAGCGCGGCGATGACGGCCTCCACCGCATCGGCCAGGATGGAGGCGCGCTTGCGCCCGCCGGTGTGCTCCTCGCCCCTGCCCAGGCGCATATAGCCGCCCAGGCCGAGCTCGGAGGCCACGGCGTGCAGGCTCTCCTCGCAGACGAGGCGCGCGCGCAGGCGGGTCATCCGCCCTTCAGGCATGTCGGGAAAGCGCCGGTAGAGCGCATCCGCCACCACCATTCCCAGCACAGAGTCGCCCAGAAACTCCAGCCGCTCGTTGCTCTCGCAGCCGGCGGCGCGGCTCTCGTTGGCGAAGGAGCTGTGCGTCAGCGCGGTCTTTAGAAGCGCCCTGTCGCGGAAATGGTGGCGGAGCTTTTCCTCAAAGGCTTCCATCAGTTGCCGGAAGCGTGCTCGACGTAGTCCACAAGGTCGCCGATGGTCTTGATGGCCTTCAGGTCGTCCTCGGATATCTCGCCCAGGCCGAACTCATCCTCGATAGTCATGCTCAGCTCGACCACGTCCAGGGAATCGGCGTTCAAATCGTCCACGAAATTCGTCTCGCGGGAGAGGCTCTCCGCCTCGACGCCGAACTGCTCAGCCACAAAGCCGATGATTTTTTCGCTTGTCATGTCCTCATTCCTCCGTTTTTGCCGCGCCTGCGGGCAGGCGCATGTAGTCGATGTTCTTTTCTATCTCCTCAATAACGCCCGCGTGCGCAAACTGCACCGCCTGGCGTATCGCACTGAATATGGCCTCGTCGTTCGACGAGCCGTGGGCCTTGATGACGGGCTTCGAGATGCCGAGCAGCGCCGTGCCGCCGACCTTGTTGACGTCCATCATGTCCTTGAGCTTTGCAAAGTCGCCCTTTAGCGTCAGGGCGGCCAGCTTGTTCTTCGTGCTGGAGAGAAACACGCCCTTGAGCTGGCCCATGAGGAACTTTATCATGCCCTCGCAGCTCTTGAGCATGATATTGCCCGTGAAGCCGTCGGTCACGATGACGTCCACCTCCCCGCTGAGCGCGGCGGAGCCCTCTATGTTGCCTATAAAGTTTATGCGGCCCTCATCTGAGACGCGCTTGAGCAGGGTGTAGGCCTGCTTTTGCAGCTCTGTGCCCTTAGTCTCCTCCGTGCCGTTGTTCAGGAGGCCGACGCGGGGATTCGCGCAGCCGAGGATATGCTTGGAATAGAAGCTGCCCATGAAGGCGAATTGCAGCAGATACTCGGAGGTGCACTCCACGTTTGCGCCGCAGTCTATCAGCATGACGCCCTTGCCGCCGTTCGGGATGACCGGAGCCAGGGCCGCGCGGCGGATGCCGCGGATGCGCTTTACCGTCAGCGTTGCGCCCGTCAGCAGAGCGCCGGTGCTGCCGGCGGAGACGACTGCGTCGCCCTTACCGTCCTTCAGCATTGTCAGCGCGACGGCCAGGGAGGAATCCTTCTTCCGCCTTGTCGCCGTGCTCGGGTCGTCCTCCATCGTTATGATCTCGCGGGCATCGACTATTTCTATTCCCTTTTCACCGCCGAGGTGCTTTTCGATGTCCTCGCGCCTGCCCACGAGCGTCACATCCACGCCCAGCTCCCGCTTTGCGCGAATTGCACCCAGAACGGGGGCCTGCGGCGCGTTGTCGCCGCCCATCGCGTCAATTATTATCCTCAATGCTCAGGACCTCCCTCTCTTTAAGCATCGCCTCTATTATACCGAGCGAGCGCGCGGAGAGCTCCGCGTTCTTGTTGCGTTTTCCCTTCACCCGATAGCCCAGGGGCGTTATTATGCCGAAATTCACGTTCATCGGCTGGAAGTCGCCCACGCTGCCGCCGGATATGTACTGCGCCAGCGCGCCTATAGCCGTCTCAGCCGGGAAATCCACCGCGGGCAGGCCCAGCTGACGCGCAGCTGTCTCTATGCCGACCAGCATCCCCGAGGCGGCGGACTCCACATAGCCCTCCACGCCCGTCATCTGCCCGGCAAAGCTGATGCGCGGCTCAGACTTCAGGCGGTAATACCTGTCCAGCAGGCGCGGGGAGTCCAGATATGTGTTGCGGTGCATGACGCCGTAGCGCACGAACTCCGCGTTCCGCAGCGCCGGTATCATTGAAAACACGCGCTTCTGCTCCCCGAAGGTCAGGTGTGTCTGGAAGCCGACGAGATTGTACAGCGTCCCCTCCGCGTTGTCGCGCCGGAGCTGCACCACGGCCCAGTCCTCCCCGCCCGTGTGCGGGTTCCTGAGCCCCACGGGCTTCATCGGCCCGTAACGCAGCGTATCAAAGCCGCGCCTCGCCATGACCTCCACGGGCATGCAGCCCTCGAACACCGCCCCGTCGTCAAAGCCGTGGACGGGCGCCTCCTTCGCAGCGCGCAGCTCGGTGACGAAGGCTTCGTACTCCTCCTTCGTCATAGGGCAGTTTACATAATCTGCAGTACCCTTGCCGTAGCGCGAGGCGAGGTAGGCGTTTTCCATGTCCACGCTCTCCAGCGTGACGATGGGGGCCACGGCGTCGTAGAAGTGCAGGTCGAACTCCGGACAGAGGCGCACGATGGCCTCGGCCATGGCGTCGCTCGTCAGGGGGCCGGTGGCGATGACCGCCTCGCCCTCGGGTATCTCCGTGAGCTCCCGCTCCTCCACCTCGACATTCGGGCAGGCGCGCAGGCGCTGCGTGATGTATTCAGAGAAGCCCTCCCTGTCCACGGCCAGCGCGCCGCCGGCGGCGACGCGGTTTTTGTCCGCGGACTCCATGATGAGGGAGCCCAGGCGGCGCAGTTCCTCCTTCAACAGGCCGACAGCGTTCGTCAGCTCGTCGCTGCGCAGGGAGTTGGAGCAGACGAGCTCGGCAAAGCCGGGCGAGACGTGGGCGGGGCTATACTTCCCCGGCTTCATCTCGACCAGACGTACCTTTATTCCCCGGCGGGCCAGCTGCCAGGCGCACTCGCTGCCCGCGAGGCCCGCGCCGACCACGGTGACGGCGCTCATTCTTCGGCCTCCGTCTTCTTGGCGGCTGTCTTTTTGGCTGTAGTCTTCTTCGCTGCCGGCTTCTTCGCCGCGGTTTTCCTGGCGGCTGTCTTCTTTTCTGCCGGCTTATCTTCCGCGGGCTGTGCCTCGGCGGCCTCGCCCTCCTGCGCTGCCTCATCGGACTTCGCTGCGGGCTTTTTCTTGTAGCCGCGCTTGTCCTCGGGCACGAACATGGGGCATTTCTCGTTGATGCAGAAGGACTTCGAGCGTCCGCGGCCGGAGCGGCGGAACATGGTCTGTCCGCACTCGGGGCAGTTGTCCTTCGTCGGCACGTCCCAGGTCATGAAGCCGATTATCTCGCGCCCGTCGGAGCTGGTGCCGCGCCAGGGGCAATCCCGGCCGCGCTCGCAGGCATAGTAGGTGTAGCCGTTTTTAGAGGTGCGTTTGAGCAGTCTGCCGCCGCAGGCGGGGCATTTGCCCGGCATCTCGACCACTATGGGCATGGTGAAGCTGCACTCGGGGAAGCCGGGGCAGGCCAAAAAGCGCCCGAAACGCCCGGACTTATACACGAGTTTTCTGCCGCAATTGGGGCATATCTCCTCCGAGACCTCGTCCGGGACCTTGATGCGCTGGCCCTCCATGGCCTTCTCCGCGCTCTTCAGCTCCGTCTCAAAGCCGCCGTAGAAGTCCGAGAGGTACTCTTTCCAGCTCTTCTCGCCCTTTTCGATATCGTCCAGGCCGTCCTCCATGCGGGCGGTGAACTTGAGGTCCACGATGTCGGGGAAGCGCTCCTCCATAAGCCCGGTGACGACTTCGCCCAGGCTCGTGGGGCGCAGGTATTTGCCCTCCTTGACCACATACTCGTGGCTGAGGATGGTGGTTATCGTCGGCGCGTAGGTGGAGGGTCGGCCTATGCCCTTTTCCTCCATGGCGCGGATAAGCGTCGCCTCCGTATAGCGGGAGGGCGGCTGGGTGAATTTCTGCTCCTTCGTGAGCTTCTTTGCGGAGGCGCTGTCGCCCTCCTTGAGCTCGGGCAGGGGCTTCCTGGCCAACTGGCCGCCCTCGTCCTCACGCTCGTCGTCATATACGGCGGTGTAGCCGGGGAAGACCAGCTCGGAGTAGTTGGCGCGGAAGATATGTCCCGCGCAGGCCGCGTCCACCACGACGTTGTCGTACACCGCGTTCGACATCTGGCAGGCCATGAAGCGGCCCCAGACGAGGCGGTAGAGCATGTACTGCTCCTTGGTCAGATCCTTCCGCACCTGCTCCGGGGCAAGGGCGGCGTTAGTCGGGCGGATGGCCTCGTGCGCGTCCTGCGCGCCGGCCTTGGTCTTGTAGCGGCGCGGCTCCGGCGGGCAGTAGGCCGCGCCGTAGTGCGCGCTTATGAAGCTGCGCGCGGCGGCGACCGCGTCGTCCGACAGGCGCAGGGAGTCCGTTCTCATGTAGGTGATGAGGCCCACGGTGCCGAGGCCGGTGATGTCCACGCCCTCATACAGCTGCTGGGCTATGGACATGGTGCGCCGCGGGGTCATGCCCAGGCGGCGGCTGGCCTCCTGCTGGAGGGTCGAGGTGATGAACGGGGGCGAGGGGCTGCGCTGTTTTTTGCCGCGCTTGACGCTCTCGATCTTAAACTCCTGCCCGGTGACGGCGGCGATGACGGCATCCGTCTCCTCCTCGCTGTGCAGCTCGGCCTTGCCCTCGGCAGTGCCGAAGTAGCGGGCGGTGAATTCGCCCTCGCCCGAGCGGAGCACGGCGTCGAGCAGCCAGTATTCCTCCGGCACGAAGGCGCGTATCTCCTTCTCCCGGTCCACGACCATGCGCGTGGCCACGGACTGGACGCGGCCCGCGGACAGCCCGCGGCGTATCTTCTTCCACAGCAGCGGCGAGAGCTCGTAGCCGACTATCCTGTCCAGGATGCGGCGCGCCTGCTGGGCGTCCACAAGGTCTATGTCTATGTCGCGCGGGGCGGCGATGCTCTCCGTCACGACCCTTTTCGTTATCTCGTTGAAGGTGACGCGGCAGGCCTTGCCGTCCGGCAGGCCCAGCAGCTCCTTCAAATGCCAGGCTATGGCCTCGCCCTCGCGGTCCGGGTCGGTCGCGAGATAGACCATGGAGGCCTTCTCCGCGCGCTCGCGCAGATCCTTTATCACGTCTTCCTTACCCTTCACGGGGATATACTGCGGCTCAAAGCCGCCTTCTATATCCACGCCCATCGTGCTCTTGGGCAGGTCGCGCAGGTGGCCCATGGAGGCCACGACTTTATAATCGCTGCCCAGGTATTTCTCGATGGTCCTGGCCTTGGCCGGGGATTCCACTATGACCAACGCCGTCTTTGCTTTTGCCATTAAAACGTCCTCACTTTTGACTGATATTCAGCGTAAACCTTTTGCCCGGCTCCTGGCTCACGAGGCCGGCTATCTGGAGCATGGTCAGCTCCGAGAGCACTTCCTGCGCGGGCAGACCCGTTTTATCTATCACATCGTCTATATGTGTCGAAGGCCGTTCCAGCGCAGTCACGATGGCGAGCTGCGCCTCAGTAAGGCCCTCCAGCTGTTTCCTTAGGTCAATATATTCCACACCTTGGGGCTTGTCAACGTCTTTTTGGACAAGCGGTGGTGTCGCGTCTTCCCTCTCCTCCGGCTCTGGCGCGTTCTCGGCGGCATAGGCGGAGAGGGTGCGCTCGCAGTCCGCGGGCAGTTTTCGGGCCGCGCCGGGGTCGCGCAGGTCCTTGAAGCGCCCGGCAAAGCCGCTGAGCACGTCCCAGCCGCCCGTGACCGGCTGTGCGCCTTCCTTGATGAGCGCCAGGCCGCCTGCGGCGTTTTCCGCGTCCGCGTTCGCCGGGACGGCGAAAACCTCCTTGCCCTGACTGAGCGCCTCGTCCGCAAACAGCAGGGCGCCGCTCCTTTTCGGGGCCTCGACCACCACTGCGGCCACGCACAGGCCCGCGGTTATCCGGTTCCTGGCGCGGAAGAAGGCCGGGTGCCGCTTCGCGCCCGGCGGATACTCGCTTATGACGGCGCCCGCGGCGGCGACGTCCCGGGCGGTCTCCCCGCCCCAGCTCTCGTCGTCTATGGGCGAGCCCAGCACACCTATGCAGCTGCCTCCCGCCATCAGCGCGCCCTGCGCGGCTGTCACGTCCACGCCCACGGTGAGGCCGGACACCACCAGCCCGCCGCAGCGCGTCAGTTCATAGCCCAGCCTCGCGGCCATCTTTATGCCGTATGGCGAGGCACGGCGCGTGCCGACCACGGCGACGGCGGCCTTCTCGTCCACTACGGGCAGCCGCCCGCGCACATAGAGCACGACGGGCGGGTCGTATATCGCCGCAAGGCGGCGGGGATAATCCGCGTCCTGTATCGTCCTGATGTCCACGCCCAGGTTCTCGCAGTCCTCGATTATGCGGTAGGCCGTGTCGAAGCTCTTGTTTTCGAGGGCGGCGCACTCCTGCTCCGTCAGGCCGCCGAGCGCGGCGTAGTCGCCCCTCGGCGCGAAGTAGACCTCCCTCACCCCGCCGTAGCGTTCAATCAGCAGGCGCTTCACCCTCGGGCGCACGCCCGTCAGTGAGGAAAGCCAGAGCCAGTATTTGAGTTCCGACATGCCTCCACCTCACAGTCTGCGGCCTGAGAGCTCCCACATGACTATCGCCGCCGCCACGGCGGCGTTCAGAGATTCGCTTCCCGGGGCCATGGGGATAATGACCCGGCCCGTGCATAGCCCCAGGAGCTCCGGCGAGAGGCCGTGGCCCTCGTTGCCTATGGCGACGGCTGCGCGCGAAAGCTCCGCGGAGCGGATATCGAGCGCGCCCTCCGCGAGGGCCGCGCCGTAGAGAGGCAGGTCCCAGCCCCCGAGCAGCCGCGCAAGGCCGGGCAGGTCTGCCTCCACAATGCTCTGACGGAAGGCCGCGCCCATCGTCGCGCGAACGCAGCGGGGCGAGGTCGGGTCCGCGCAGTCCCCGGCCAGGATGACGGCGTCCACGCCCAGGGCGTTCGCCGTCCTTATGACCGTGCCGACGTTGCCGGGGTCCTGCACGCTCTCGAGCACGACGGCGCTCTCCACGCGCTCCGGCGCGCGCCGCTCGGGCAGGCGCACGGTGAACACCGGTCCGGGGCTGTTCTTCACCGGCGAGGCGTAGGCCACGAGTTCCGGCGGTGCGGCGTAAAACCGCGCGCCCTCCGGGACGCGGCCCGGCAGGCTCCCCTCCGCCGCTAGCAGGCTCGTCACCTCGCAGCCGGAGGCGAGCGCCTCGCCCAGGAGCTTCTCCCCGTCGAGCACGGTCTCCCCGCTATCACGGCGCAGCGCGCCGTCGGAGGCGAGCTGGCGCAGATAGGCTATATACCCGTTTTTCCTAGAGCTTATCCTCTCCATTTTTAACATATATGCCGTCCATTGTCAAAAAGTTCAAGCGGGTCCTGCACATTTAATATAAACTTTAACACAACAGTTTCGCCAGTACAAGCCCAAAAAAGCGGCGCGGCCTTCGCCGCGCCGTCTCTCAGCTCTGTTCGGAAACATATATGCTCAGCCGTTCCTGTATTATCCGCGCGGCCTCCGCCGCCGTTCTGGCGCCTGTGAAGCAGGCCGCCGCCTCCTCGCAGATGATGCCCAGAGCCGTCTCGTCCACAAGCGTCGAGTTCTCCACCGAGGCCAGGAAGCTCTCGACGCGCTCGACCTCCTCCGCCGTCATGCGGCCCTCGGACACGGCCTCGGCCTCCAGCTTTTCGAGGTAGGGGCGGTACATGGGCAGGGCGCTGTTTTTGTCGCGGTGGTAGCTCATATCGTAGCTCAGCAGCAGGTATTTGACGAATTCCCGGCAGCCGTCCGGCTTTTCGCTGCCGGCAAAGACGCCCACCGGCGAGGACGGGTCCATGACGGAGCCGTTGCTCCCGTCGGGCATCGGCATCCCTACAAAGCTGAGCTCCTGCCCCACCGCCTTTTCAAATTCGCTCAGTTTGGCGACGTTGGCGACGCGCACTGTCTCGATGTACGTTTTGCCCGTGCGAAGCTCCTCCTCGGGCGGGACATAGCCCGTGAACTCCGTCGTCTCCGGGTGCTCGGTTATCTGGCCCACCGTCTCCAGCAGGGCTATGAACTCCGCGTTGTCGAAGCTGCACTCTCCGGTCTGCCAGTCTATGGCCTGCTGCATATAGCGCTGGGCTGCGTCACGGATGAAACTCTCGCGCGTGACGTAATACATCATCTGCGCGCCGGGCTCCAGCGCGCGCTCGGCCTCCAGGTATTCCTCCGGCGTCCAGCCTGCGGCTTCGCCGAAGTTCGACTTCAGGCCAGCGCAGGTGTCGATACCAAAGCCGTCGGAGACATAGTAGGTCCCGCCGCCCAGCCTGCCGGCGAACACCAGGTCGTCCGCCGAGACCTCCGGGTCTCCTTGCAGCAGCTCGCCGATGTCCGCAAGATAGCCACGGCGCGCAAGGCTCTCCACGGGCATGCCCTCTAGCAGCAGCAGGTCCGGCCCGGCGCCCGCGGCGATGTCTGCGTAGAGCTTCGTCAAGGCGTCCTGCGCGCTCAGGGCTCCGCCCTGGCTGTAGTCCACTTCCCTGACCTGCCAGCCCGTGCCCCCGGCGTTGAAGCCCTGGACCAAGTAGCTGCTCTGCCCCAGCGTGGCCAGGGTCAGCTCGCCGCCGGCGGGCATCTCGGAGGGCTCCGTCAGGCTAAGGCGGCTCAGGCCGACGGCGCTGCGCATCATAAAGTCCCCGTCCCCAAGCGGGGCGAGGCCGCGCAGGGCGCTGCTCTCGATGGCACAGTCGGCCCAGACGATGAGCGGAGTCTTACCGCCCGTCTCGTCGAGGCCGTACGCCGCCTCAGCGTCGGCGCAGATGAGGAAAAACTCCTCGGTGCCGTCAAAGGCCTGCGTTTCCGTGCCATCGAGGGTGAAAAGCGGCTCGACGCCCTCGGGGCCGAGAGCGCTCACTGCGGCACTCTCACCGCCGTACTCGATGAGGCAGGCGGGGGCGTCGGTCTTTGCCAGCACGGTATACATCCGGTGCTTGATGGGGGAGCTGCGCAGGGTCACCCCGGCGGCGCGGAAGGCCTCCGCAAGGGCGGAGGCCAGCACGTTCCGCTGGGCGGTCTCCGGCCCGGCGGAGGTGTAGATCTCCAGGCCAGAGGCGTCATACCACCCGTCGTTCCCGGCGGCGTTGGAGTGGATGGAGACATAGCAGTCCGCCCCCGCCCGGTTGCTCACCCCGGCCCGCTCCGTCAGGGAGGGGCTGGTATCCTCTGTCCGGGTGCAGATGGCACGTACTCCACGGGCCTCCAGCAGGGGGGCGATACGGGTATACAGATCCCAGGTAAATTCCTGCTCTTTATAGCTCCCGTCTGGGGCGCCGTTGACGCAGCCCGGCCCGTGGCCGGGATCCAGGCAGACG
>ENA-ORNG01002713-ORNG01002713.1-human-gut-metagenome-genome-assembly--contig:-NODE-2713-length-10426-cov-3.209623_pt1 | contig 10426 bp, 12 predicted proteins | sample MGYA00242113_ERZ509018 | MGnify/ENA primary metagenome ERZ509018 (study PRJEB26280, sample SAMEA2338711) | human gut metagenome | biome: human gut; feature: human-associated habitat; material: faeces... | reverse complement strand
ATTATCTTTAATCAAATCCAAAGCCTGCTCCGCAGTCATCCGTTTCTCATTATACATTTTATTTACATCTATCATTGTTCCGTCTCCTTATACAATACCGATCGTTGCCAAAACGACGCCAACCAAAGCAAGCACAATTGGTGTGATCACCGTCATCATCAATACATGCTTGTAAGAGGCCTTTGTTGTAACGCCGCAGACTGCCGCCATCATAACAAAGGTCGGACAATGCGGCAATGTATCCAGTCCCATGGAGGCTACCGAAAGAATCTTATACAAAGCTTGTGTATTTACTCCCAAGCCGACAAACTGATCCATCAAAGTACTGCAGAATATTTGTGTACCGCTTAATGACGCTCCAGTAACACCGGAAAAGACATTAATACAAACCACCGCCGACAGATATGGATTCATCTTAGTTGCCATCGTCATTGCAAAATCAATAAAATACTGGAAGCCAACTGAAATATTGACTACCGACGCAAATCCCATTAAAGCCGCCGTCAGAAGCAGCGCATTGATACTGGAAAGCCATCCGGATGTAAAATCTTTAACCACGTGGCCTTTCAAATATTTATAGTTTGTTATAACCAAAACAACAGCGCCGACAAGTATTGAAGTACAAACACTGTCCGAAGAACTCATGCTGTTTGCCAAAACAAGCTTCAAAACAATAATCGCGATATACGGAAGAATTGCCAGATAAAATGGCGGCAATTCCTTTCCCGATGTACTTCCGGCAATCAAATCGGCATCACTCTCCGAAGCAACAAAGGCATCCCCTTTGGCACGTAAAGACTTTGCCGACCAGGTGAAATATACGATACCAATGCCGAAGGCCAGAATCAGGATAATTCCTGCCATAACCGGAGCACTGAAAGTACTCGTTCCGAGCTTTTCTGACAATGCGATACACAGCATCGACGGAGAACCAGGCGTTACAACATTCAACACAACAGAACCGTACAGGAAAATCGCCGGCATCAGGTTCTTTGAAATGTTTGCCTTACGAAACATTGGCACGGCGACCGGATATATCGCGAATATAATAATAAATGCGTTGATTCCGCTGTAGGCCAGCAGGAAAGAAATAATCAATGTTGCCGCACAAGAAGCTTTCACGCCGAAAATATTAAAGAAGAAATTTGCAATAGATTCTGCGGCGCCGCTTTGCTTCATCAATTCACTGTACGCCGAAGCAACACAGAACATAAATAAATACGACGCAAAAATTCCTCCCAAAGATGCTGCATAGGTATTTACAAGAGTATCCCAAAACGACAGACCGCTCGTAACAATAATAATCACCGTTGCAATCAAAGAGGCCACAAAACCATTCATGCCTTTAAACGTCAAATAAACAAGGGCTGCAATCGCCACAACCATACCAATTACGCCAATAGCTTCCATTTCATTCATCCTTTCTCATTATAAGCAAACTCTACGATACAACCACGCCACTGCGCCGGACTCTCTGCCGCCGCCATATGTGTACATCCATATATCGGTATCCGAACTGCCCCGGGAATCTGTGACTCCATATATTCCGCAGTGGCCGGACAATAACCGGATCCCGGGTCCGCATATAAAATAATTGTCGGAACATCTATTTTGGACAAAACATCCCTGAAATCCGAACCGGCCATCGTTTCCCAATAATAGTAATTTGCTTTCGCATGTTCCTCGCCAATATCCACCATTCCCTGGATTAAAGCCTGCGCAATCAAATCGTTTCTTTTATCAAGAATTCTCTTTCGGATTTCCTCTGCCGTCCCTGAAAAATCCCGGACATTTTCCGGATAATTCTTAAACAGCAAGCCCTCTGCAACCATTAACGCAAAACGTTTATAATCGGTGTGAATAAGTTCTAAATCCTTGTTAAACATTTCCCGCGTATACCATCCCTGATATAATCCAAGTTTCCAATCGCCTTCATTGATCAGCTTTGGGGACATATCACCGAGAATTATTCCGGATAACCCATCCGTACCAAACTGATTCACAAAAGAAAAAATAACCGCCGCCCCCATGGAATAGCCAAACAGAGTAACCTCTTCAAGTTTCAAAAGCTTTAAAAGCGCTTTCGCATCACGGGCCGACTGATGAATACCCATTTCACCAAAAGCCGGCGTCATTCCAAAGGCTCGCTGGTCAAAGGCAATAATACGTCCCTTTTCCTGCATAGCCTCGATAAATGGAGCCTGTGATTCGATGCTGCTGCCAAAACCCATAATGTATAACATCACTTTTCCGCTTCCGACATCCACATATCTGATTTCAGCCCCATCATCCCCATGAAATGTTTCAATTTTAAAATCTGAAAAACTCACTTTCTTCCCTCCCCTTTGTCCTTCAAAAATTGTAATTTGATTATATCAATGGTCGATTTATTTGAAAAATTGATTTATTTCATCCTATTATGAAAAAAATTCGCAAAAAAACAAATCATGCCCCATGAATTTAAGGCATAAAAAAACTGCTCTGCAACAATACAGAACAGTTTCTTCTAATCAAAAATATTCCAAAAACATTTCATCGGTGTCGTTATTAATTTATCTTTTTTCCGGATGATTGAAAGTTCCCAATCAAATCTTGGATTTTCCAAATGAATCCAATGAACTCTGGCATTATTAAATTTGTCAACCAATGGTTTGGGGGAAATCGTTACCCCCTGCTCATTGGCGACCATTTCAAAAAGAAATTCCCATTGATAGCTCTCAAAAGCAAAATGGGGCGTAAATCCGGCCTCCTGACATTTCGCTTTGACCAAATCATAATACAGATATTCCGGAGTAACCATTAATAGCTGCTCGCACTGAATTTCACTGAAAGACACACTCCGCTTTTTACCCAAACGATGATTTTTAGGTACAACTAAGACGGCCTCCGTGGTAAATACTTTCTTTTTTTCAAAGCGATTGTCCTCAAAGGGTTCAATGACAAAGCCTGCATCTAGCTTGCCGTCTGATATCTTTTCAATGATGTCCTTTGAAGTTGTCTGCAAAATATCCAAATGAATCTCCGGGTATGTTTTCTGAAACTTATAAATAATTGAATTCCCGTAAATGGCGCCCGCTGTCGGAGGAACACCTAAACGGAAAGTATTATTTGACTTGCTCAGCATTTCGGACAATTCCTGTACCTGATGCTCATAGTAATTTAATATTCTTTCCGCATATTCATACAAAATATAGCCTTCCTTCGTCACCTCAAAATTTTTTACACCGCGATTGATCAATATGACATTATATTCCTCTTCAAGCGCCCGGATTGATTTACTTAACGTCGACTGGCTGATATACAATTTATTCGCTGCCTTTGTAAAGCTCTGCAGATTTACAACTTCTCTAAAATAATTCAACTGTGTTAAGGTCATGGCATCTCCTCCATATACAGCCTGTAACATCTGTTTATTACTGGATTCCTCTCTTCTATGCCTGCGCCGGCCGTCCTATCTTTAATGGAAGGTTCACGCCGATTGGATTGACCAGAACTCCGGCCGCATCCTTCGGCAAAAATCCTACAATTTTCTCCGGCTTCACAATGGCCGTGCCAAATTTTACATTCTTATTTAAGGCCTGGAATTTCTGAAATTCCTGAGCGTCGGTGAAAATCGGCAAAAGTGTTTTCCCATCCTTCTGTTTCATGATGGCAATTCCTTTATCCGGCCGGATAGCAAGTATAAAGGTTCCTTCACTATAATGGGTCAGAAGTTCTTCCTGAAGCTCCCTGAGTGTTTCCGTCATTTCATTCTTCGGGCTTTTCCGCAGCTCCTGAATAAAATAAAGAGCAGTCAGGTGAAACTCTCGGTTTTCAATACGAACAGTTCCCTCCGGAAGCTTCTGATTCTCCGGCCTGCGGACTAATTCCTCCAGCTGTAATGCAATTTCCCTATCTGTTCCCTTGTTTACGACCAGACAATTTACCCCCAAAGGATACAGTCCCGAATAAAATGGAAGAAAATTCTTATTCTCAATCTTTACCATCTGTACTTGATCTACAGCTTCTGCCAGCCGCTTAACTTCTTCTGCTCCGGCGGCTTCTTCAAAGAAAACAAACACCTCGTCATCATAGGTTTCCGCATCACACGCCACAAAGGGCATACGGGTAAATCTGGAGTAAATCACATAAACATTTTCCCGCTGCCGTAATTGAATCAGTACATCTTTTTTATCTACGCTCATCTTTGTCTACCTTTCCTTAGTCCGCAAGTAACTTTTTCGTCAGTTTTTTTACTTTTTTCTTGCACTTACCACAGGCTTTGCCCGCCTTTGTCGCTTTCTTTATATCCTTAAAGGATGCCGCGCCATCCGCCACAGCATCCGCAATATCGCCTTTTGTTACATGATAACAGGAACAAATTTCTTTTTTACGATTCATAATGTCTATACCTCCGTTGCCACTCCATCGACTACATCGTAATTATAATAATTCTCTTAACCTCTCAATCAAATCCACATCGGCCGGCAGCCATTCTACACTATCCAATGTATCCTTCGTCAGCCACCTTGCCGCTTCATGTTCTTTCAAGACCAGATCGCCGGAAATCACCCGACAAAAGTAGCAATACATGGTTAAGTGAAATTGCGGATAATCATATTCTACCACATATACTAATTTTCCGATAGCAATTTCCGTATCCAATTCCTCTTTTATTTCCCGTGCCAGAGCTTCCTCCGGCGTTTCTCCTGGCTCAATCTTGCCTCCCGGAAACTCCCAGCCGTCTTTAAAATCACCGTAGCCTCTCTGCGTTGCAAAAATCTGATTTTCATTTTGGATAATGGCAGCCGCCACCCTTACTGTTTTCATGCATTTTCCTCCGGATTCTGAACACGGATTTTCTCTAGCAGATCAAATACCGGTCCCATATTTTGTTTTACAAGCCGTTTTTGCACCTGATATAACTCCCGGTATTTTTCCGTATGATCTTTATCCGGGTAATAGGTCTTTTTAATTTCCAAATAACCTTCAAGGCGGTCTTTAATTTCACTGATATCACCAACAGCATAAGCGCCGAACATACAGTTAATGACTACAGCGCCGCCGGCATTTTTAAAGGTAATAACCTTGCTGTTCAGCATATCTGATTTCATCTGGTTCCATAGTTCGTCCCGGCTGCCACCTTCGGTAATGGCAATACGGCTTAAATCTACGCCGGCGCCCCGGTATATATCTGTAATCTCCATATAATCATAACCGATAGCCTCCAGCACAGCCCGCCAAAGCACTGTCTGGTCCGCATCCAGAGTCATATTTAAAAAGCAGCCGCAGGCATTGGCGATCTCGCCCATACCGCCGGTCAGGTAAGGCAAAAATAACACACCATTGGAACCTACGGGCACAATCTCTGCCCCAGCACTTAAAGCCTGGTAATAGTCGCCATCCTCTTCTTTTTTACAGATATTATCCTTATACCAACGCAGAGCCAGCCCTCCGGTACGAATAAAGCCCCAATAAAAATAAGTTCCCGGTAAAGTCCCGCTGTTAAAAATCAATCCGCTGCCCTTTCGACTCAGCTCCGGCACAATCCCATCCGTCGACACACAGAACATGGAACAGGTTCCGGCCACATCCACCGCATGTCCCGCCTCCAAAATACCGCTGCCTATCATAGACTGCATTGTGTCCCCGGCACCGGCACAGATCGGAATTCCCGCAGGAAGTCCCGTTTCTTCTGCCGCCTCATCCGTCAGTTTTCCGATGATATCCCAAGGCTTTACAATTTTCGGCATATATTTTCTGTCCAACTCCAGAATATTTAACTGTTCATCGGACCATGCTTTTTCATATACATTATAGCCCAGTCCCCAGCCTGACATAGCGCCCCAGTCGACAAACATATCTTTCGCAGAAAGCCCCGCCAGATGGGCCAGAATATACGGCGCATTATGGATAAATTTGGCGCCCCTTTCCTGAAACGCTTTATTATTCGCCAATAACCACTGGGCAAACATGGCCGGAAACATACAGTTCGCTTCCGCATTTCCCGTTTCTTTTCCCCAAATATCCAAATCCATGGCATTAATCGCCTGAACGTCCTTTGCTGTCCGAGAATCGAGATAATTAATATATGGCGTGATCGCATTGCCGTCACTATCCACGCCGGCAATGCCGCAGATAATGCCATCTCCCATAATCGACTGTATGCCTTCCACGGTAAGTCCCTTCGCCTTCATCTGCTGAACGCACTCTTTCATACATGCCTTCGTCAGCTGTAGATACTCGTCCACATCCATCTCTACCCACCCCGGATTTGGATAAAAAAGTGTCGTCGGTTTGCTGGCTGAAGCCACGCACTCCATCGCCTCATTACAAATCACAACCTTAACACTCTGTGTCCCCGCATCAAATCCCACATAATATTTTTCCATTCTCCCCTGCTCCTTCCACTCAACAAGAAGAAAAGCTCTGAATATAAAAATACCCAGAGCTTAATCAACACAAAAAATAAACACGACATTTACTTTCTTCTCTCATCCAGACTATACTGTCGGTTCCGGAATCACACCGGATCATGCCTCACGGCTCGCGGACTTTACCGCCGGTAGGGAATTTCACCCTGCCCTGAAGAAATTTAACTGTCTTTATTATATACTACCTGAACCACATTGGCAAGCAAATCACTACAAGAAGAATTCACAGAAATCTTTTCCCAAAAATCCTACAACTCTTCCACATAAACAAAAGACTGGGGCGCCGCAGAAATACCAAAAGACTTAATATCCCTCGCTGTCTCGTACACTTTCACCTTTCCCAAATAATACGCTCCAGCTGTTTTCATATCGGCAAAATACTGATCAAAACCTTCCCGAGTCACTCCCGCGAAACCCTTCGTTTGTTCCCATATCATTTCTTTATCACCCTGTAGTTTTTCTATATCTACCGCTTCACCGACAACCTTTTTCACCGGACTTGTTTCATAAATATAAATCTTATCAACTTCTTTTTGACATAGTTTCCGACGAAACTCATATCGTTTCTCGCCCTTTAAAATCTTCTCCACATATTCCGGTTTGATTGACAAAAGAATGGATGCCACCAGCTTTACCTCCTTAAAAAGAAAAAGGCTATCATCACCGCCTATGATAACCTTAATCAAATTTCTTAAACTATTTCTATCGCCCTGCAATTCTTATGCTTCGTCTCTATCATTCGTCAATTTCAATTTATCAAGTACATAAAATATAAGACTCAATCCCATCGCTACAATGCAGGCCAAAACCATACCGGTCAGCTGGATATTACCGAATTTCACAGCAATGCCCGAAAGTCCTGTGACAAAAACAACCGATGTGAGCGTCAGATTTCTTGAACGGCCATAATCCACCTGGGAATCTACAAGAATACGGATACCGGAAGCTCCAATCATACCATAGAGCAGGAAGGAAATACCTCCGATGACCGGCCCCGGAATGGTCTGAATAAGCATGGAAAGCTTACCCACAAAAGAGCAGACAATCGACAAGACGGCCGCTCCGGCAATTACTTGAACACTGTATACCTTTGTCACCGCCATAACCCCAATATTTTCACCATAGGTCGTGGTCGGTACGGAACCGATCAATCCTGAAATCATGGTGGACAGGTTATCTCCCAAAAGAGAACGATGAAGCCCCGGGTCTTTCAATAAATCCCGGCCGACGATCTTGCTGGTAACAACCTGATGACCGATATGCTCCGATGCAATCACCAGAATTACCGGCAAAATAGTAATAATTGCCTCCGCACTAAACTTCGGTGCCTGAAAATTCGGTATGGCAAACCACGGCGCGGCGGCAATCTCCGCAAAATTAACAAGACCGCAAGCCAACGCTGCCACATATCCGGCGATCACCGCAATCAAGATCGGTATGACGGACAAGAACCCCCGGAACACAATGTTGCCAAAAATAGCCACGCCCAGCGTTACCAAAAATACAATCACATTTTCCGGGACAATCACTTCATCTAATAATCCTGCATTACTCGCCGCATTGCCTGACAACTCAAGACCGATCAGTGCAACAACCGGGCCCATAGCTGCCGGCGGCAGCACGATATCAATCCAGTCTGAACCAAATTTATAGATAATCAATGCCAATACACAACCGCAGAAACCGACGGCCACAAAACCGCCCAGGGCATATGAATATCCCATTTTGCTGATAACAATTCCCGACGGCGCGAGAAAAGCAAAGCTGGACCCCAAATAGGCCGGCGCCTTCCCTTTTGTAATGGCAATAAACAGCAGCGTTCCCACACCATTCATAAAAAGAACGATGGCCGGACTGATTCCAAACAAAAACGGCACCAGCACTGATGCCCCAAACATGGCAAACATATGCTGTATACTCAACGGAACCAGTAAGTTAAAAGGTACCTTTTCCTCTACATGAATAATTCTTCGGCTTTCCATTCATTTTCCTCCCTTGTTCAATTCTGTTCACACTAAGCTCGAAAAGACTCCGCTAACTGTTCACAGTAAGTCATGTCAACTAAATTCATCGTTCGCCGTTGGCTCCGATTCATTAAGTTTCCAGACATACGTTCTCAGTAAGCTCGAAAATACCTCGCTAACTGTTCACAGTATACCATAGAAAAGGAACGAAGGGAATGGAAGTTTTTTATCTTCAAATATTGGAGGCAAGGAAGTCTTTCATTCCCTGAAGATGTTCTAAAGCATCTTCCCTGCCGGCCTGGTAAACCTGTTTCAGTTTTTCCGGGTCTTTTTCTGTACACCCGATATTCAGCGGTTCACTTGGCCGCAAAACGAAGGCTTGGCCCCGCTCCTCCAGCATTTTCACTGCTTTAAGGGAGCCGTTATAATTCCGGTGCCGTCGTTCCATAGCTTCTGCAATGGCCGGATATTTTGGCATAAACATTTTAAAGATCGGAATAAGGCGGCTCGGCTTTTTTTTGTAACCCTCCGGCTGAGTCAAAATAACAAAATTTTTCTTATAGCCCTGCTTCCAGAACCAGCGAATCGGAATAGAATCGGAAATACCGCCATCAAGCAGATCATAACCTCCAACGGAAACAACCCGGGATACGAGGGGCATGGATGCCGATGCCCGCATCCATTGAATATCTTCAGCATCTCCCTTATCACATAAATGATAGACCGGGGAGCCTGTATGTACATCCGTGCATGTCACGTAAAACTCTACCGGATTTTTCTGATAAGCCTCAACGTCAAAAAGGTCAAGATGATTCGGAAGTTCATTATAACAAAATTCAGCGCCGTATAAATCTCCGGTTGTAATTAAAGATTTCAGACTGAAATACCGCTCATCCGAACAGTATTTAGTATTATAGCGGATAACTCTGCCAATCTGTCCCGACTTATAATTACATCCAAAAACTGCCCCGGCCGAAACGCCGATCACACCGTCTACCTCCACATGATTTTCCATCATGACATCTAAAACACCGGCGGTATACATTCCCCGCATGGCGCCGCCTTCTAATATCATTCCTGTTTTCATTTATCGTCCACCCTTTTCATGATTTTCCTAAAATCTAAAGTTCCTGAATCTTTTTTTAGTAAATAACAGCTCCAAAGGGCATTAACGCCAGTTTTGCCAACTTAAAATGCTGTAATCCAAAGGGAATTCCAATGACAGTCACACAAAGCACCGCTCCCAAAACAATATGCTCCAACGCCAATGGCAGACCGGAAACAATGAGCCATATGATATTCAATAAAAACGAACCGGCGCCGCCGCCATATTGAACTTCTTTTCCAAAAGGAAAGAAACTGAGGGATGCAAATTTAAAACACTGCATTCCCACCGGGATTCCAATAATTGTAATACACCAGAGACAGCCGGCCAGACACCAGCTGAGTCCGGAAATAGCCCCGCCGCACAAAAACCATAAAATATTACCTAAACAACCCATAAACTAACCGCCTTTCTAAAACCTGTTTTCCTGTTACCACGGACGATTTTCCAGATTTCTCAAATCCATTAATATACTCTCTACCCGGAAAATCGCATCTTCCACCTGCCCTCTCGCCTCCGCAATTTTATTCTGTACCATCCAGTCCACCAGAAGATTGTCAAAAAATACGTCCGCAAAGGAAAGGAAATCGCTGACTTCTATTTTTAAATCCATCGGTATCTGAATATCCCGAAGTTCTTTTTGAAGCCTTCTCAAATCCAGTTGGGCCTGAGCCATATATTCAGACGCCCCGTCGATCTGTGAACGTTTCATCAGACTTGAAAAGAAGCTTCCGCCAATCATATCGAAGATGCCCCAGTTTCTCGCACTGTTTAATTTGTCCTGCGCCGCCCTCAAACTTATAAGGGCTCTTTCTCCGGCATCAATCGCTTCTCTGATTTCCTGATTCATTAATTCATTACTCATTTTACTCCTCACTTTCTGCGTCATGAATAAAAAATAGGCTCCGCCTATTCAACTCCCCTTCCCCTCAATCATGAGGGGT
>ENA-ORNG01002710-ORNG01002710.1-human-gut-metagenome-genome-assembly--contig:-NODE-2710-length-10435-cov-8.674470_pt1 | contig 10435 bp, 9 predicted proteins | sample MGYA00242113_ERZ509018 | MGnify/ENA primary metagenome ERZ509018 (study PRJEB26280, sample SAMEA2338711) | human gut metagenome | biome: human gut; feature: human-associated habitat; material: faeces... | reverse complement strand
CGGTTGTAGGACAGGCGGTCGTGGTCGAACGCCTTGCGCAGCGTGTCGCTCCAGTTGCCGAATTCCGTCCCTATGGCCGTCGATACGGTGTCCGCCTCGCTCTCGCAGATAATCCCCGTTCCGTCCGAGTCTATCAGGTTTTGCAGCAGTCCCGTACCCGTGTTGTTGCCGGGGATGATGAACATGCGGTTGGGCGGCGCCACGGGCGGCTCCTTGTCCTTGCGTGCCTTCCCCAGCGCTTCGTAGGCTCTTAGCTCCTTGCGGTAAGCTTTCATGCTCTCCGCCACCTGCCGGCGTATTTCCTCGTGTATGGGCTCTATGAGTTTGCGTACCCATACCAGTACACTCTTCCCTGCGGCGGCATGGCCCGTGATGAAGGTCTGCAGGCAGGGATACTGCCATTTGTCCCCGTACTTGCAGCGTACGATGTGCGACAGTGAGGCGCCCAGCACCGTCATTGCTCCCAGCAGGAGCACATCATGCTGTGCCGGGGTCTTGGCAAAGGAGAGGATGCTCTTCAGCGGTTCGGGCCAGTCGTGATCTTGCGGAAAGTAGGGTAGGGGAGAGAGGGGTTCCGTTCCCTTCATTTCCTTTTCCTCTTCCTCGTGCTTCTTTTTTCCTGTTTCTTTTTCTTCATTCTCCACCTTATTATATCGCGCGCACGTGTGTGAGAAAAAAGGACCTGCGTCTGCTGCGTCTGCGTCTGCGTTTTTGTGAGAGGGGGCGACTCTCACTCCGCACATTTCCGCCAGGTGGAACACGCTTCCCAGGTGGATGTCGCCCTTGCAGGTGTGCAGGGCGTTGCTGAACAGTTTCTCCGCCGCCGCACTGTCATGCTTGGGCGAGAGGCTGCACAGGCTCATGAAATCCGCACGGCCCGCCTCGCCGCAGTCCGTGGCGATGGCAAATGCCAGTTGGGTGTATTCCAGATAGGTGGGCGCGATGTCCGCGTGTGATGCCTGTACCGCCTCCGTCAGGCGGTGCAGTTCTTCCAAAAGATTGTTTTTGTAATGATTCATATTCTTTTTTATGTTAATTGGGTTTCGGTATAAGAATACCTCGTTTCTGAATGATTCTGAATAAGTGGCCCGTTGGCCGCGCTCTGTTCCGCATGGGGATTGGCACATTAGCCCATGGGCGTCTTGACTCTCATCAAGGCCCTTTCGTCATGCGACAGGAAGCAGGCCCGCACCAGGTCTTTGCCCGAGTAGTCCACTCCTTTGCCCTTGTCTTTGTCCGAGCAGTCGCCATACCTCAGGCGGGCGTATTCCATCAGCCAGTAGATGTTCTCGGCCGCATTCTGTTTCACGTCGCTTGTCCGGCCGAGATCGTAGGGCACGAAAGCCTTCACGCCGTGTCCTCCGGGGCTTACGAACACCAGTTCGGGCAGCAGGAAAAGGTCGTCGAACAACTGCCGGCGCATCCTTTCGGCCTCCTCGCGGCTGTCCAGATGGTCCAGATCCAGTATGCTCAATCCCGAAGGAGCCAGCAGCCGGTCGCTCCGGCGGTAGCTGAAAGTTCCGCAGGGGGTGACGTATGGCAGGGTGCTCTGTTTCAGCCTGCGGTACTCCTTCTCGTCACCGTATGCGGCGGCTGCGGCTTCGGTCAGTTTCTTCAGCCGCGGGCTGCCGGTGACTATGTTCCATACTTCCTCCAAGGTCAGTTCCTTGTGAGGGACGAGCGTGGCAGGCGTCACGTTTTTCCCGTTAGCGTCCTTCACCGGCGAGATGGGGGGAAGGAAAAAAGATAGTTTACGTTCTTGATTCATGATTAGTTTTATTTAAAAAGTATTAATTTTGCATCCGCATTTTTTTTGCGTCCTCTGAATTTCTTCCCGAAGGTAGGAAGAACGGATTAAATGACGGGATGGAAGGTGTAACGGCTGCGAGAGGCCGGAAAGGTAGTATCACAAAAGACTTTTTATCATGGAGAATACCGTTTTTATAAAGATTCTGGCATTGGCAATCAGTAGCTTATGCACGGGCCGTGTTAATGGGTTGCATCGTGGAAACGTGCCCGTAACCTCTTGTAAAGGCATCCTGCTTTTTCTTCTTTCAGTCCCATTGTGAAGTAACGTGAAAAAAAAGAGGTTTATTTAATATTTTACAACTTAAAACAAATTTAAAATGTCTAATGCAGAGTGCAGTTTCCCCAAATTGGGAGAGTTTTTAGAGTTATTGATGAATCGGTTGAAGATAACGAAGGTGCGTGTTCTCGGAGATGAGCATGTGGGGCCGGATACTTACGCCTCCCTAAAAAGGGGGTGGATTTGAAAGTGAGTTATTATATTCATTTTGCCGACCATCTGCTGAAAGCGAAGGGCGAGGAGGTGTTCCGCCACGTAGTGCAGGAGGGAGTGGATGCCTATATCAATAACTGGAAGCGGAAAGAGGCAGCCGAGGAAAAGGCGTACGAGCTGAAGAAACAGGCCGAAAAGCTGGAGGCGCTGAGGGAGAGGATGAAGCAGCATAAGGATATCCTGTAAGGCTGTTTTTTTCGTTTTCTTTTTGCTCTGTCATTGGGGAAGTGAGAGAGTCTGAATGAAAATGACCTGTTGTCTTGCTGTAGGGGGCGGGCCTGATTTGTCCGGACCGGCCGGTCACGGCCCATTTGCCCCCTACAGTAATCATGTGGCAGTTGCTCTGGAACTTCCGGGCAGTTTTCCCCTCTCCTGAGGCGGCTCTTTGTTCCTTTCTTAACATAATTGTCATATTCCGCCTAAAAAGTACCCTTTTCGTTTAAATAGTCTAATATAAATGCAATTTATATGAATTAAAGTTTTATCTTTGTCTTTCCTATTGGGAATGAAATACTAACTAATTAATTTAAATCAAAGACAAAATTATGAGAAATCATCTAAAGCATTTCCTCCTGTTGGCAGTTCTGACAATCTGTTTCACTGCTACGGCTGTTGCGCAAGGAACAGTAAAAGGTAAAGTAGTAGATGCCGAGAACAATGAGCCATTGATTGGTGCCACTGTATCGGTCAGCGGTACGACACTGGGTACTGTAACGGATATTGACGGTAACTTTGTGTTGAAACTTACCTCTTCCAAGGCTACTCTTATATTCAAGTACTTGGGGTACAACGAAATTACGCATCAAGTAAAAGGAAGCAATACGATAGACTTGGGTGAGGTCAAGATGTCTCCTGATGCTATTGGTTTGGGTGAGGTCAGTGTTATTGCCTCTATTATAAAGAGTGACCGTCAGACCCCTATTCCTATTTCTAACGTGAAACTGGCCAAGATAGAGGAGAAAATAGGTAATCTGGAATTCCCCGAATTGCTGAAATCAGTTCCTTCGGTGTATGTAACCCGTGAAAGCGGTGGTTATGGTGATTCCCGTATCAATATGCGTGGTTTTGATTCATCCAACCTGGGCGTGCTGATCAATGGTGTGCCCATCAACGGCATGGAAAACGGTAAGGTTTATTGGTCTAACTGGTCCGGTTTGTCTGATGTGAGCCAGTTTATCCAGGTACAGCGTGGTTTGGGTGCGTCAGCTTTAGGTATTTCTTCTGTGGGAGGAACCATGAATATGGTTACTAAAAGTACCGAAGCCCAGAAAGGCGGATCAGCTTATTTCGGTATCGGTAACGACGGTTTCCGCAAGTATTCGGTTTCTTTCTCTACCGGATTGATGGACAACGGATGGGCTATTACATTCATGGGGTCGCTGAATACGGGAGATGGTTACGTGAAAGGTACCAATTATGAAGGATGGACTTATTTTGGAAATATCTCGAAGGTAATCAACGATCATCATAAATTGTCATTGACAGCTTTCGGAGCTCCCCAGTGGCACAACCAGCGCTCTACCATGCACTATATCGAGGATTACAAGAACAGCCCCGACGGCGGACGTTTCAATAACGGATATGGTTATATCAACGGTGAAGCGGTAGGTAGCGGTTACGGCTATAATTATTATCATAAGCCCCAGGTTTCTTTGAATCATTACTGGACTATCGACGAGAAATCGACACTGACCACTTCTCTATACGGCTCAATGGCTACAGGCGGCGGACGCCGTGCCCGTGGCGCGATGAGCAATTGGCTGACTATTGATAACAACACCGGCCGCCCTAAAGACGGTGCGATGATGACTCCGGACGGTTTGTTCGACTACGAGCGTGCTATGGCTGCCAATGCGGCTTCTCAGAACGGGTCGCAGGTGATCTTTACCAATGCTGTCAATGACCATGACTGGTATGGCATGCTGAGTTCCTATAAGAATCATCTGACTGAGAACCTGACTCTTACGGGAGGTATTGACTTACGTTACTATAAAGGGTATCATACAGAGGAAATTGATGATTTGCTGGGTGGTGAGTTCTATCTGCAGACCTCGCCGCTGGCATTCCAAACCAAGAACCAGCTGCTGAAAGTGGGTGACAAGTTCAATTACTATAGCATTGGAGAGATATTCTGGGGCGGTGTTTTTGCACAGGCTGAATATAATACTGATAAGTGGTCGGGATTCCTGTCGGCATCATTGACCGAAGAGGCTTATAGATACGATGACCGTGGTGGTACGGATTCAAGATACTCTGCCACGGGTGCGGATAAACTGGACAGAGTGTCCAGCCTTCAGAATTTTCTGCCTTGGAGCGTGAAGGGTGGTTTTAACTATAAGTTCAATGACAACCACAATGTATTTGTCAATGCAGGATATTTTACCCGCGCGCCTTTCTTCAACTCTGTCTTTGCAAGCAATACGGCAGCTCCCGAAAAGGATGTACCCTACGAAAAGATTACTACGTTCGAATTGGGTTATGGATTTAGCACGGAACAGGTCAATATTGCATTGAATGGTTATTACACTCAATGGATGGATAAGTCCTTGCGCCGTAAGATCGGTCAGGAATATGCCAACCTTACAGGATTGGACGCAGTCCACATGGGTGTGGAACTGGAAGCGACTTACCGTCCTGTCAAGTCCTTTGAATTGAAAGGTATGTTCTCTTTAGGCGATTGGAAATGGAAAGATGATATTCATTTCACTATGTATGATGAAGCGAATAATCCTATCGGAACATACGACGCTTATCTGAAAGATGTCCATGTGGGTAACTCCGCACAGCTCACTTCCGCATTGAGCGCCTCTTGGGAACCGTTCAAAGGATTTAAAATCTCGGCCGACTATAACTTCTTCGGCAAGAACTATGCAGACTTCGATCCTCAGAACCGGGTGAATGAAGCAGACGCCGGTATTGACTCCTGGAAGTTGCCGGATTATGGTACGATTGATTTGGGTATGAACTATCGTTTCAATATCACCAAAGATATCCGTGCCATCGTATACAGTAATGTATATAATTTGACTAATACGGAATATATAGCCGATGCCAAGGACGGTACGAACCATGACTGGAAAACTGCATTGGTATATTACGGCTTCGGTACTACATGGTCTGCCGGTTTTAAAGTAATCTTTTAATCTCTAAAATAGTCAATAAATATGAAGTTAAAATATAATTTAATTGCATGGTCTCTGTTGGGATTCTTTGCTGCGGCATGTGATCCCATGGACGATATTTATAATGAAATCGATGCGGAAGGTACAACGAACACCCAGACGATGGCGGAATATGTACTGACTGATGCCGATTACGAAACGATCAGCTCTGCGGCGGCGAAGGCTGCCACTTCGGATGCTGAAAAAGCATTGGCGAATGCCGTCAAGACGGATAAGGCTTTGAACGAGTTTGCATCGGCCGAGAAGTATGTTCCTTCCATCATCGCGAAGATGCTGCCTTCATGGGGGAAAGGCTCTTCGGTAGGAGTGACCTATAACTATCAGAATACTCCTTCCGATTACGTACTGGAGTATAGGACAGTAACTAATACTTCTTTGGGTGATAAGGATTATGAGGCCCTGTGGGGCGAAGGCTCTCCCGTGAAGTTCCTGGCTCCGGCACATGCTCCGGCTACCGTATTGCCCGAGTGGCTGGCCGGTCAGTATAAGGATGCGGCAAGAGGTGATCTTGTGCTGGTAGATTACAAATATGACGATGTTGATCCTGAATTTACAGGGGAGGACTTGTACTCTCAGGACTTTGAGTCGGTTACGGCCAATGAGGATATCGTGTTGGAAGGCTGGGAGCAGGTGACTCTGAAAGGCGATAGAAAATGGCAGGGAAAAAACTATAGTAGTAATGGTTACGCACAATTCTCGGCCAATGGCTTTGAGGGTGAGGTGGATACTTGGCTTGTTTCTCCGGCAGTAGCAGTGACGAGCAAAGATGCCGGACTGTCTTTCGACATAAAGTTCGGATACTATAATGCGGATTGTCTGGATGTATTGGTTTCCGATACATATGCGGGAAATGGTTCGATTGATATGGCACAGTGGACTAGCGTGAAAGACCAGTTTACTTTTCCTGAAGGACCTGCCAACGGTTACAATGATAATTTTGTGAATGTAGGGAAAGCCGGTCTGGAGGCATACAATGGCAAAAGCGTTTATGTTGCGTTCCGCTATGTAGGCGAGGGGCCCAAGGCGAAAACCACGACTGTTCAGCTCGATAATGTAAGTATTTCATCGGCTGTATTGGCTCCGACGAATGAAAAGCCTTATAATGCATTGTATCAGTTTGACGGAACGGCTTGGAAGGTTAAAGAAGATAGCAGATTGGTTGTAGTGACTCCTGCCGATTATGACGCTATGGGAAGCCCGGGCAGTCATGATAACTTCAGCACTTCGGATGCTCCGGAGAATTATCTGCCCCAGTTCCTGGCTCAGAAATTTCCATATGCCCAGGAAGGGGATTCAAAAGCCGTCATGTACAAATATTATAATAAGGTAACGACGATGGAGGTGGACGAGTATTTGTTCAAGGAGGGTACATGGGTTCTGAATAACAATATTGAACTGAAAGAAAAAGTGAATTTTGTACATAATGGAACCGAGTGGTTGTTTGATCCGACGGTAACGAAATCATTGGCTTCCGAAGATTATTTGATTTTGGAAAATTGGGTGAAAGCGAATAAGGATGCCGGGTATATGGATGCCAAATATGGAAACTCGGAATACTGGTTCGGTGGCAGCTCTTATTATGTAAACTTCAATATCCAGTTGGCTAAACGCCGTTCGAATGACCCCGACGGGGTGGTTCCGGCAGATGATAAAGAGGCTGAGGCTTATTTGTTGTCTATGGTTCAGGAGGGTATTGAACTGATCTTGGCAACAGAGTATCCTACAGCCGGCGCGCAAGTAAGTGGGGTTGATTGTTTCTATGTCATTTCTGCAAAAGTGTATAATGGGCTTGAAACATTTACTTATACTTATACTTTCAAAGGTTTAGGAAATGCTAAATTTGAACTGCAAGGTGAACCTGAAGTAACAAAATAAGGTTTTAAACTTGAAGATAAATAAAGTGGGTGTCAAAAACTCAGTTTTTGAAAATATGAACTTATAATCTGAAATTTGAGCATCCTAAAAGACTAAAGAAAGGGTCGTATCATTACTCCATACAGAGTTTGATACGACCCTTTTAAGTGTTATAGTTACTATCTGTAACTTTTCGGAGCAGTCATTCTAGTTTTTGGACACGTTTCTTTATTGTTGCTTACAGTTTATAAGTAGAGAATGTGAACTCATTTTGGGGGGTAGAAAAGTAATGATCTTAAATCTGTTGAATGATATTTCTTTGAATATTTACAGACTGTAAGTTAAAAACATAAGGAGTTGACCGGCGGAACAGCCCTTTTTCTTTTTTATTACGAAACTCTTTATACAGTTATTTCCGTCTTTGTATAAACGCTTTCCCCCTATAGAGGTGAGTGACATATTGGAACATTAACAATTTATTAGCAGATAACTTTCTTGAAATCCGCTTTTTTTTCGTTCCTTTGTATTGAACTGCTTTCAACAGAGTTAAAACAACTTTAAATATCAAACGCTTATGTGTAGTGAAGGATTGCGTGAAAGATATGTAAATCCCTATACGGACTTTGCATTCAAATTATTGTTTGGAACCGACTTGAACAAAGAAATTCTTATTGGCTTCCTGAATGCCTTGTTCGACGGCAAGCAGGTCATTGAGGATGTCACCTACTTGAACACAGAGCATCTGGGCAGCAAAGAGACTGACCGCCGGGCTGTCTTTGATGTCTATTGTGAAAATGAAAAAGGAGAAAAGATTCTGATAGAAATGCAGAGAGGGGAGCAACAGTTTTTCAAGGACCGGAGTATTTACTATGCTACCTATCCTATCAGGGAACAGGCTATTAAAGGGGAAATCTGGGACTATGAACTGAAAGCGGTGTATGTGATCGGTATTTTGAATTTTGCCTTGGATGATGTTTCGTCTTCCAGCTTCCGCCATGAAGTGAAGCTGATGGATACAACTACTCATGAAGTGTTTTTTGACAAACTGACTTTTGTGTATCTGGAAATGCCCAAATTCCATAAAACCGAGCAGGAGTTGGATACGTTGTTTGATAAATGGATGTTTGTGCTCAAGAATCTGGCCCGTTTGATGGAACGCCCCACTGCCCTTCAGGAACGTGTGTTCAACCGGCTGTTTGAGGCTGCCGAAATTGCTCAGTTCTCAAAAGAGAACCTTTATGCCTATGAGGAGAGTTTGAAAGTATATAGAGATTGGAACAATGTGATTGATACAGCTATTCAGAAAGGCATTGCGAGAGGGATGGAGGAAGGACTTGCGAGAGGGATGGAGGAAGGACTTGTGAAAGGGATGGAGGAAGGCATTGCGAAAGGGATGGAGGAAGGCATTGCGAAAGGGATGGAGGAAGGCATTGTGAAAGGGATGGAGGAAGGCATTGCGAAAGGGATGGAGAAAGGCATTGCGAAAGGTGAATGGATGAAAGCCCAAACTATTGCAGGAAATTTAAAGAATGCCGGGCTTTCCATAGCTGAAATCGCAAAAGTTACCGGACTTTCGGAAGATGAGATAAACTCCCTTTGATTCTTCGGATAAGAGCATAAAAAAACTCCTCTGATATAATCAGAGGAGCTGTTCTTTTTGAAGTAAAATGAGTTATGCTTCAGCAGGAGCTTCAGTAGTTTCAGCAGCAGGTGCTTCTTCAGCAGGAGCGTTAGCGGCTTCTGCTTCAGCCTTGGCAGCAGCTTCAGCAGCTTTCTTTTCAGCTACTTTCTTGGCAATTTCTTCATTTACTTTCTTTTCAGCTTCCAAACGAGCTTTTTCTTCAGCTTTCTTTGCTTCGTCCAGTTTAGCCTTCAAAGTAGCCAGACCGGATTGTTTGTTGTTTTTCCAAGCTTCGAATTTAGCTTCAGCTTCTGCTTCTGTGAATGCGCCTTTGGCAACACCCCCCAGCAAGTGCTTTTTCATGTAAACACCTTCTTTTGACAGGATGTTACGTACTGTATCAGTAGGCTGTGCACCGCACATTACCCAATGAAGTGCGCGTTCAAAATTCAAATCTACTGTGGCAGGATTGGTATTAGGGTTATAAGTACCAATTTTTTCAGTAAATTTACCATCACGTGGAGCTCTTACGTCTGCGATAACGATTGAATAAAACGCATAGCTTTTGCGTCCGTTTCTTTGCAATCTGATTTTAGTTGCCATTTCTAAATAATGTTTTTATAATTAATGATTTGAATTAATGCTAATAACCCGTATTAGCGGGTGCAAAGGTAAGACTTTTCTTTTGAACCGCAAAGATTTGGATGAGATAAAATATAATTTTTATAAAAAGGTGGACAGACATAGTGTTAATCGCTAGAAAAATTATATATTTGCAACAGTTACAATTTAACTAAAAATAAAAGAATTATGATTTCACAAAAATTACAAGACGCAATTAATGCTCAGATTGTAGCCGAAATGTGGTCGGCCAATCTTTATCTTTCCATGTCTTATTTTTTCGCTGCGAAAGGCTATGAAGGTTTTGCTTCATGGATGAAAGCGCAGGCTCATGAGGAGAATGATCACGCTGATATGTTGGCGCAATATGTGATGAAACGTGGCGGACAAGCCAAGGTGGGGGCTGTGGATGCTGTTCCTCAGGAATGGGCCTCTCCGCTGGATGTGTTCGAGCATGTATACAAGCATGAATGCCATGTTTCCGAATTGATTGACAAACTGGTAGATGTTGCTTCTGCTGAAAAGGACAAGGCTTCTCAGGATTTCTTGTGGGGATTTGTACGCGAGCAGGTGGAAGAGGAAGCTACCGTTCAAGGTATTTTGGACAAGATCAAGCTGGGTGGTGATGTGGCTTTGTATCACTTGGATATTCAGCTTGGCGCAAGAAAATAAGCGATAAGAGAAACGAATGCCTGTTTTTTTGTCTTCTGCAGATAAAGATGCAGGTGTTTATTGGAAATAGAAAGTGGGTGTGTCCCAATTCAGTTTTTGGAAATATGAACTTATAATCTGAAAATTGAGCATCCTAAAAGACTAAAGAAAGGGTCGTATCATTACTCCATACAGAGCTTGATACGA
>ENA-ORNG01002709-ORNG01002709.1-human-gut-metagenome-genome-assembly--contig:-NODE-2709-length-10447-cov-3.062741_pt1 | contig 10447 bp, 8 predicted proteins | sample MGYA00242113_ERZ509018 | MGnify/ENA primary metagenome ERZ509018 (study PRJEB26280, sample SAMEA2338711) | human gut metagenome | biome: human gut; feature: human-associated habitat; material: faeces... | reverse complement strand
TCCCCATCTGCAAAAACAACCCCGAAAAGATATTATGCCTGGCTTTACTTTGATTTACGCCGACCAGAAGCAATCCGGCAAAAAAAGTGAAGGCTTTGGAAAATTGCTCTATTCCGCAAAGTACGATCTACAGGGAAAACCAGACTATATTTTCAAAAAAAGACTGGGCGGTGCTATCGTTCCCGTAGAACTGAAAAGCGGTGCCATCAAAGACGCTCCTCTCCCCCATCCAGGAGATTTATTACAGCTGGCAGCCTACTTCCTTCTTTTGGAGGATATTTACGGCAAACGCCCGTCTTACGGTTGGCTGAAATACAGCGATTATATGTTTTATGTGCGAAATACCAGAAACTTGAGAAAAGAAGTGAAACAAACCATGGCAGACATGCGGAAAATGCTGGAGGACGGCGAAGGAACCCCCAACGCCAGCTTTGTCGCCTGCCGCCACTGCATCTGCAACGGCACTGTATGTCCCTATGGTCAATATCATAGAAACGGAGGGGAAGTATGAAACTTCCTGTTGAGAAAAATCAGACCTACACCATGTCCATTACAGACATTGGCACCAATGGCGAAGGCATCGGACGCATTGACGGTTACACCGTCTTTGTGGAAGGCGCACTACCGGAAGAGGTCATCAAAGTCCTCATTGTCAAAACAAAAAAACATTTTGGTTACGGGAAGCTGTTAGAAATCTTAGAACCTTCCCCCCATCGGGTAACCCCTGCCTGTCCTGTTGCCGCAAAATGCGGCGGCTGTCAGCTGCAGCATCTTTCCTATGAAGGGCAGCTTGCTTTCAAAACGAAAAAAGTCAAAGACCATCTGGAACGGATTGGTGGTTTTTCCGGCATTTCCGTAGGCTATGCCAAAGGTATGGAAGAACCTTGGCGTTACCGCAACAAAGCCCAATTCCCAGTGGGCGGAAAAACCGGTGAACCAGAAATCGGCTTTTATGCCAAACGCAGCCATCGCATCATCGACACGCCCGTATGTATGCTGCAAAATGAAGTAAATGACCGGATTGTAAAAATCATTCGGGCATTTCTGGCGGAATATGAAATTCCCCTTTATGACGAAACTATCCATCGCGGTCTGGTACGTCATATCCTGACTCGTATGGGCAGACGCACAGGCGAAATTATGGTTTGTCTGGTGGTAAACGGCAGAAAACTACCCCATTGCGATGTATTGGTAGAACGCCTGCAGGAAATCGAAGGCATGACTTCCATCGTATTAAATGTAAATACAGACCAGACCAATGTAATCTTAGGAACAGAAGTCCATGTGCTTTGGGGTAAAGAAACCATTCGCGACTACATCGGAGATGTACAGTTTGAAATTTCTCCCCTGTCCTTCTATCAGGTAAATCCTTTGCAGACACAGGTGCTTTACCAGACGGCTCTGGATTTTGCGGAGCTGGAAGGAAACGAAACAGTCCTGGATTTGTACTGCGGCATCGGTACCATTTCCCTGTTCTTTGCCCAGAAAGCAAAACATGTTTTCGGCGTGGAAATCGTACCGGAAGCCATTGCTGACGCCAAGAGAAATGCCGCTCTCAATGGCATGAATAACGCAGATTTTGCCGTTGGTGCCGCAGAAGATGTGATTCCCAGACTTTATGAGGAGAAAGGCATCACTGCTGATGTGGTCGTGGTAGACCCTCCTCGGAAAGGCTGTGACAGTGTCCTGCTGGATACCATTGCTGCTATCTCTCCGAAGAAAGTGGTTTATGTATCCTGTGATTCTGCCACATTGGCAAGGGATTTGGCATATCTCTGTCCCAAAGGCTATACCATCGAAAAGGTAAAGGTGGTGGATATGTTCCCTCATACGGTGCATGTAGAGACGGTTGTTTTGCTTTCCAAGGGTGAGGTCGACTCGAAAAAGATTCGGGTTGAGTTCTCTTTGGAAGATATGGATATGTCCGAATTTCAGGATGGGGCAACCTATCCGCAGATCAAGGAGTATGTTTTGGAGCATACCGGGTTAAAGGTTTCCAACCTTTATATTTCTCAGATAAAGAGAAAATGCGGACTGGAAGTCGGCAAGAACTACAATCTGCCGAAGTCCGAGGATTCCAGACAGCCACAATGCCCACCGGAGAAGGAAAAAGCAATCCGAGAAGCATTCAAATATTTTGGGATGATCTAACATCCAGCAAAATGGAGGTTTCTTATGGATAGATTGATTTCTTGTGAGTTTAACATGGATACCGCTTGTGTGGAACTGAAATTTTTAGATGGCAGCATGATTGCCATTGATACCATCGCCGTGGAGAATGAGGTTGCTGACAATATGTATCAGCGGTCAGAACTGGATTATCTGATCTACAATGACCCGATTGGATATGCAGACCTTGTTTTGAACGGAAACCCCGAAATTTATCTAAAAACTGTAACTGAATGTAAACCCTTAGATTAAAACTCAGCCCTCTGCCTTTTCCTTGGCAGAGGGCCGTTTTTTGCTTAACAGTTATTGAGCATCCCTTAATTGCTCTACAACGCTGCATTTCGCTGCGTTGTCATACATCATGCAAGGAATCAGCCACCCCAGCAGAAGAAATACCGGAATTGTCAGCAGGACAGGCAGAATGGTGAATCGATACTCAAAGAACCAGAACATACTGCCCAGCATTTTTCCTGCAAGAGGTCCCACCGCCAGCGACAGAATAAAGGCCGCCGCTACGGAGGACATTGCGTAAAACAATCCCTCGTAGATCAGCATGGTTTTGAGCTGCCGGTTCGTCATTCCTACAGCCTGAAGCACAGCAAATTCACGGCGGCGGGAAAGAATACCGGTCATCATGGCGTTGAAGAAATTTAAGAGTCCCACCAGCCCGATGATAGCACAGAGGATACCACCGATCAGAAGGAACATCTGCCGGAACTGAGCAAACTCAGAGCGAGCTGTGGCCTTGCTTTCATACATCAAGGGTGAAAACTCACCGGCAGTGAGCTTCGATAGATATTGCTCTGCTTCGGCCTCGTCAGCTTCGTCCGCTGTGTCGAACAGGTAGAGCATCGGAATGGCTGCACCACCGCTGTCCCTCTGTGCGGTGTCCACAGACAAAACTACGTCATATCCAATACCACTATAACGATAACTCATGGAATTCGGAAGTTCTACCAAGGCGCAGACCGTGTACTCTACATCTCTGGCTCCATACAGTTTTTCCTGAAAGTACTCCTCCGGTGTATCTTCGGTGCGGAGTTCCCCGGTGCGGCTGTCGATATATTTCACATCATCCGCATAGGTAGCCGTGATCGTGTCTCCCACCTTGGGGTAGTATTCAGGATTGGGCAGATTACCGTAGTCATCTAAGGAAACCGCAATGGCAATGGCGTTATTGTCCGGCTCCAGCATAGGAGAAATATCTCCGTCGAACACTTGCAGCTTGTCAAACAGACTGTTATCCAGAGCCTCGATTCTGGTATCTCCCATCACCATATTGCCCCGGTGCTCCATGCGGCTCATATGGCTGTCCAACTGCTCAGCACTTTCGTACCTTGCATAGTCCTGCCGCAGTGCATCCTCCGTCATCCAAAGATATACGGGTTTTCGCACAGCATATCCCGTGCCGGAAAGACTGGCCTTTGTGTTTGCTGCGATCTCCTCGATCTGTTCTGGCGTGATGAATTCATCTGCCGGGTTGTAACGGAAATAGTCGGGCGTGCTGACGATAAAATCGGCGCAGGTCATGGCGGATACATACTTCTCCATGCTGAAGCCGCCCACAAAGGCACACAGCGCATTGAACAGTGTCACCGACAGTGCCAGAGACACCACCACCAGCACCGTCTTTTTCTTGTTTCGTCCCAGATTGGCAAAGGCCATCTGATGGAGCTTCGCTCCCCGGGTGCTGCGCCGTTTTTTCTTGGTCTGCATCACATCCGTATATTTGGTAGCCTCCACCGGAGAGACCTTGGCTGCCATTTTTCCGGGCTTGGAACAGGACAAAAGCACCGTCAACAAGGCGAACAGCATAGAACCAAGGAAGATCACAGGCGATGTGCTGATGGTGGTGATGCCTGCATCCAACTGGGTGGAGCGCAAGACAACAGGCACCAGAACAGCGCCGATGCCGTAGCCCAGCAGCAGCCCTGCCGGAATGCCGATCAGACAAAGCAGAAGTGCCTGCTGGCGAATGATGCGTTTGAGCTGCCGGGGCGTTGTGCCAATGGTTTTCAGAAGTCCGTAAAACCGGATATCCCCTGCAACAGAGATCTGAAAAATGTTATAGATGATAAGATACCCCGTGAAAATCACCAGCAGCAAAAAAGCTGCTATGGCGATCATCAGCTCTGGATCGAGCTGCGATTCCAGCTGGGATGAGGTATATCCCCAGTTGACGCCGATCCGGACGCTGTTGGGATCGGTATAGCTGTCCCATGTGTAGCCAAGATCGGTATCCACCTGCTCCATCTGCCCTTGAATGTTTGTGCCGGAGGCCAGCATGACATTCAAATCGGTGCGGAAAGGCTGTAAACCTGTTTTCACTGCCTGCGCTTCGATGTCATCTGCGTAATCACGGCTGATGTTGATGTAATGAACAGGCATTAGTTCATCATAGTCCCAATAGCCCACCAGCGTAAAGGTATCTGTTACAGTAAAGGCGGTTTGATCCTTGTCCGTAATGGAATAGGAAACCGTGACCTCGGCGCCCAGCTCCGGCGTTACGCCAAGCAGCTGCAACGCTGCCGTATCCATGGCTACCTCTTTGCCGCTTTCGGGCATCCGTCCGGTAGTAGGGGTTGCATAGCTCCATTTAGTGCAGTTGGCATCCATGTAGCTGATCTCTGCCGGTATTTTGGCAAAGACCCCCTCCGCAGTGATACCGATTACCTTCCGTGCCCCCGTAGCCTTTACCTTTGGGTGGGCAGCGATGCGTTCCGCCTGCTCGGGGGAAACATCCTTAAAGGTGCCGTGTGCATAGCCGCCTACCTGCCGAAACTGGTAGGTTTCATAGCTGGCGTTCAACGACAAGACAATGGTGAACATGGACGTAAATAGCAGCGTTGTCAGCGCAATGGCAAAAATAGCGATCAGATTGCGGCGACGGTTCGCATAAAGAGATTTTAAGCTGAGCTTTCGAATACATTTTCTGTTTTTGACATTCATCGTAGCCACCTCCCGTTAGTTCTGGGAGACGATCCGACCATCTTCGATACGGATAATGCGGTCTGCCATCTGCGCAATTTCTTCGTTGTGAGTGATCATTACGATTGTCTGGGCGAACTTTTGACTGGTGACTTTCAAAAGGCTCAATACATCCTGGCTGGTTTTGGAATCCAGATTGCCGGTGGGTTCATCTGCCAGAATGATAGCGGGTGCTGCCGCCAGCGCACGGGCAATGGCTACTCGCTGCTGTTGACCGCCTGAGAGCTGATTGGGCAGCGCATCCAGACGATCATCCAGCCCAAGTGTCTGTACAATCTGCTGTACGAAATCCTTATTGACCTTGCCACCGTCCAGCTCAATGGGTAGAACAATATTTTCATACACATTCAGCACCGGAACAAGATTATATGCTTGGAACACAAAGCCGATTTTCCTGCGGCGGAAGATGGTCAGCGCTTCCTCCTTCAGGGAGAAAATATCCTGTCCGTCCACCATGACCGTGCCACTTGTAGGGCGATCCAGCCCGCCCAGCATGTGCAGCAGCGTGGATTTGCCGGAGCCGGATGTGCCGACAATTGCAACAAATTCGCCCTTCTTTACACTTAAATCAACTCCATCCAACGCATGAACTGCGTTATTGCCGGAGCCATAAATCTTTTTCAGGTTTTTTGCCTGTAAAACTTCCATAAATGAGTACCTCCATGAAAAAATCTGTATGTATGAAAGGAAATGATCCTTTGATACATACAGATTATCGCATAGGAATCTTTCCACATTCTTTCCGGCGGAAAATGAAATCTAACAGTTTTGATAGAATTGTTGTTATTTCGGCAGAAATATGGAAAACGTACTTCCTTTTCCCGGAACGGAAGCAACCTTGATATAACCGCCCTCGCCGGATATGATCTGTCGGGCAAGGTATAAGCCGATGCCGACCCCTTCTTGTTTCTGCACACTATTTGAGCGGTAAAAGCGAGCAAATATCTTCGCTTGCTCACTTTCCAAAATGCCTGAACCGGTATCCGATATATCGATCCTTGCAAACATTTCGTAACTTACGGCAGAAATCCTGATTGTGCCATGCTCTGTATATTTGATGGCGTTGTCTACGATATTAGCCAGCGCTTCCGCTGTCCATTTGAAGTCGAATACAGCAAAAGCATCGGTATCCTGCATTTGCAAAGACAATCCTTTTTCAGAAGCCTTGGCAGTATATTGTTCTACCACACTTTCAAGCAGCGGCTGCAGCGTTGCCGGCTGGGGGGAGAGTGAAATGATCCCGTTTTCCAGTCTGGAAAGCTTTACGAGAGAATCGATCAGAAATCGCAGCTTTTCCGATTGTTTGTACAGCGCCTCCACATTTGCCTTCGCCGATGCAGGCAGAGTTTCCTCCATCAAAAGCTCGCTGTATAACAGCAGATTTGCAATCGGCGTTTTTGTCTGGTGGGAGATGTCCGCAATCAAGGTTTTGATTTTGTCTTTTTCCTGCGCTATGTTTTGAGAAGATGCTTCTGCGGCGGAAAGATAGTACGCAAACTTCGTTTCCAATGCAGACAGCTGGCTTTCATCAAAATTGGTTTCAGAAAAGGAGCCGGTCATGGCAGCGTCCAGCATCCTTTCGATTTCTTCCATCGTTTTTCTGGCCTTTCTCCGCTCCCATAACACAACAGCTGCCGCCGCCAGAAAACACAGCAGTATGATCACAATGCCGGTTTTATTCATCTTTTGTCACCCAGCTATAACCGATTCCATAGACGGTTTTAATGTATTTCTGTGCACCAAGCTTATCCCTCAGACGCTTGATCGTAACAGACAAAGCATTTTCATCCACATATTCTGCGCCATCTGTCCAGATCCGGTCGACAAGGTCTCCACGGGTCATGGTTCGGCCTCGGTTTTCAACAAGCAGACGCAGTAATTTTTGTTCTGTTTTACTCAATTCCACTTTTGAATCTCCCACATAAAAGGTCATAGCCTCAAAGTCAAAGTGAAATAGATCAATATGGATCGATACATTTTTATGGTTTGACGCTTGCTTTCGCAGTTGGGTATTCACCCTTGCCCGCAAAACCGAAAGAGAAAAGGGCTTGGTAATGTAATCATCAGCGCCTCTCTCCAGTCCGTCTACGATGTCCAGATCGGTGTCATTGGCAGTCAGCAGAATAACAGGAACTCCGGGTATGTTTTCCTTGACCTCCCGGAGCAGCTCAAGCCCACTGCCATCCGGCAGATTGATATCCAACAGGATCAGGGATACACCGCCGCAAAGCAGCTGTTCCTTCGCCGCTTTTAGGTCTTGGCAGGAAATGATCTGACGGCATACCGGACGCCGAAGGAAAAGCTGAAAATATCGGCATATGGCCGTTACCTGCGCAGACTGATCCGGGAAGGACAGCTGGAGGACAGGGTACACTTCCTCGGAAAACTGACCGGAGAAGAAATGAAGGAAAGATTTCTGAAAAGTCATCTGTTCCTGTGTTGTTCCTCTCTGGAAAATTCACCGAATTCCCTGGGAGAGGCCATGCTTCTGGGAGTTCCCTGCATCAGCACGGAGGTAGGGGGAATCCCCAGCCTGTTTGATGGCGGAAGGGACGGCCTGTGGTGCCGGGGACATCAGCTGTCGGAAGTGGCTGAAAATGACAAATATGCGTCAGATGCTTCTGAAAGTAAAAATAACATGCGAAATTATAAAACGACAAAAACAGAAGAATTGGAAAATATTGTAAATTCAATGGCAAATTCTATTATCGAAATGTGGAGTTCTCCGGAGAAAATGCTGGAATACTCAAAAAATGCAAGAGAACATGCAAGAAAAACCCATAATAAAGAGCAAAATTTCGCAAAACTGCAGGAAATCTATGCAAACATAGCAGGGAGGAAGGAATGAAGCTGATATTTGTCTCAAACTATTTTAATCATCATCAGCTGCCCTTCTGTGATGCTCTGTATGAATTGCTGGAGGGAGATTTCTGTTTCCTGCAGACACAGCCCATGGAAGAAGAGCGGGTGAAGATGGGCTGGCAGGCCGAGGAACGTCCCTACGTGCGCTACGCTGCGAAGAATTCGTGTGCACATAAGTCTGGGGTGGAGAAAACGCCCGGCTCTGAGTCGAACAGCAACGCCGTCACAGATGCGGAAGATTTTGAGAAACTATTGTTTACCGCGGATGTGGTGATCTTCGGCGGATGCGATGACGAAAGCTATATTCAGGAGAGACTGACTGCCGGAAAACCGATCTTCCGTTATAATGAACGCTTATATAAGGAAGGGCAATGGAAGGCTGTTTCTCCGAGAGGCCTGTTGCAAAAATACAAGGATCACACCAGATACCGTAAGGCACCGGTGTATTTCCTGTGCGCAGGAGCCTATGTGCCTTGCGATTATCACCTGATCCATGCCTACCCCGGCAAAATGCTGCGCTTCGGCTATTTCCCGGAGACCAGGCATTACGAGGCAGGGCAGCCCGTCAATCACAAAGAACCGGGCAGTATTCTGTGGGCGGCCCGGATGATCGACTGGAAGCATCCGGAGCTGGTGGTGAAAACAGCATCTTATTTAAAAGAACATCTGGAAGAAAATACGTTTCATATTACCATGATCGGCGGAGGGGAACTGGAGGAAGAGACGCATCGTCTGGCAGAGGAACTCGGAGTGACCGACGTGATCACCTTTCCCGGTTTTCAAGGCCCGGAAGAAGTCCGGGCGGCCATGGAAAAGTCAGAAATCTATCTGGTCACCAGTGACCGCAAAGAAGGCTGGGGGGCAGTGGTGAATGAAGCCATGAACAGCGGCTGTGCTGTGGTGGCAGATCATATGATCGGAGCGGCTCCCTGGCTGATCCGTCAGGGAGAAAACGGCAGGATGTACCGGGACGGTGAGGAACAGGAATTATTTCGGACCGTGGAACGGCTTCTCAGGGATCCCGGAGAGTGCCGCAGACTGGGAGAAAACGCACAGCAGACCATTCTCGGGGAATGGAATGCCCGGACGGCTGCGGAAAGATTGATCGAACTGTGCCGGAAAATGAAGTTCTTGCCAGAAATGTCAGAAGAACAGGAAATGCCGGATGCCGGCCAGGATGTGATGCTGAACATCACAACACCTGCCCCGGTGATTCCACAATTATGGAATGACGGCCCCTGCTCTCCGGCCCCTGTGATCCCGGAGCGGTCTATGTATAGGAGAATAAACAGTGAACAGTAGTGTAACCAAGCAACCGCTGATCAGCGTGATCGTGCCGGTGTACAATATCATACCGTATCTGCCCCGCTGCGTGGAAAGCCTGCGGACACAGACTTACGAAAATCTGGAGATCCTGCTGATCGATGACGGTTCCACGGATGAGACACCGGCATTATGTGACCGGCTGGCAACGGAGGATGAGAGAATCCGCGTCTTCCATAAAAAGAACGGCGGGCCTTCTTCCGCCCGGAATTTCGGATTACAGCAGGCCGGGGGAGAATATGTGGGCTTTGTGGACAGCGATGACTACGTGGATGCGGATATGTATGAGCGGCTGTACGTGGCAATCGAAAAGACCGGAATGCCCGTAGCGCAGGTCGGCAGAGATGAAATCGACAAAGACGGCAATATTTTACCGAATATCTGCGAGCCGGTGGCAACGGAACAGGTGATCCCGGCAGAAGGTTTTCTGAAGGAACTTCTGATGCACCGCGGAGACTGCTCCTTCTGTACCAAGCTTTTGCGGAAGGACCTGTTTACCATAGAACAATTTCCGGTGGGGGCACTGAATGAAGATTTTCATTTATTAGTAAAAATGCTGACCCGGGAGGAAAGTGCAGTTCCGGGGATTGCATGCATTCCCGGACAGGCGTATCATGTATTTTATCGTCCGGACAGCAATACCAGAGACAAGAACCGGTTCTCCAGAGTATTCGCCGACAATATCGACAATGCGGACATGGTGCTTGCACTGGTGGATAAAAAATATCCGGAGCTGTCGGAAATCGCATTCCGGTTCGGGATCTTCCAGCGGCTGGATTATCTGCTGCACATCCCTATCGCCCAGATGACCGGGGACAACGCATTCTACCGCAGGGTGGTGCGTGACTTGCGTCACGGCTGGGGGGAGAGCCATGAAAAATCCCTGGCTTACCAAAAAGAACAAGTGTTATCATACACTGTTTGCCATTGCACCGAAGGGAATCCGGATACTGCATAAGAAACTGAAGCACATAGAGTGATGCCCGACGTAGAGGCAGGATAGAACGGGCAACACAGCAACCATAGAATAAGGAATGAGTCACGTTACATGAAGAGAAAATTGGCATTTCTGGGAGCAATTCTCCTGGCGGCATTTATATTCACC
>ENA-ORNG01002708-ORNG01002708.1-human-gut-metagenome-genome-assembly--contig:-NODE-2708-length-10447-cov-5.194669_pt1 | contig 10447 bp, 7 predicted proteins | sample MGYA00242113_ERZ509018 | MGnify/ENA primary metagenome ERZ509018 (study PRJEB26280, sample SAMEA2338711) | human gut metagenome | biome: human gut; feature: human-associated habitat; material: faeces... | reverse complement strand
CACCACATAATAGCGCAGCTCATCACTGACAGTGACCAGGACCCGGTCCCCCACCTTCTTCCCCAGCAGGGCGCGGCCCACCGGGGACTCCTTGCTGATGAGGCCCTTGCCAGTGTCCTGGCGGAGGGTGGTGACGATGCGGAAGGTCATCTCCCGGCCCAGCTTCTCATTGTAGACCGTCACCTGGTCGAAGAGGCCCACCACCCCCTCCCCCCTGCTCTGGGGGGCGATGACCTTGGCGGTGCGGATCATCCGCTCCAGATAGCGGATGCGGCTCTCGTTGCGGTTCTTCTCCTGCTTGGCCACCTTGTACTCGTAGTTCTCGCTGAGGTCCCCGAAGGCCCGGGCGGCCTGCACGTCCTCGATGAGCTTGGGCCGCAGCACCCGCACCCGGTGGTCGATCTCCTCCCGCATCTTCTGAATGTCGATCTCCGTCAGCTCGTCATACATGTCCGACGCCTCCTCTGTCGCGCTCTAAATAAGTAGTATATCACGACTGGGATGAAAAAGGAATAGCTCTGCGGAAAATACACAGGTCAACGCTCTATTTTTGTAAGATATGAAGAAACTATGAATTATCAACAATACCGCTTGACATTTTCAGAAATTTATAGTATATTTTAACCATCCTAACAAGGAGGTACGGTCCAATGTACACGTAAGCCTGATCCGCGTGACAGTCTTACTACCACAGCGGATCAACAATCTCTCCCCTGGCAATGATCCTTTTCGCAAACGAGAGCAGCCATGGATCACAGGATCCAATCAAGAGCTGGTCCCCATCTCCCTTAAGATCCGCCCTAACGCCCGCAAAACGACAACGAATGTCCCACCGGCGTGAACCGGCCCGGCTGATCCACAAGAGTGAAGAAATTTACTTCCATCCCCTCTCCAAAGGTAGGGATACGGCAGTGGAGTTTTTCCAGTGGCAGAGGTGCTCTGAAGAAGAGAAGGACGAATGTGTGAAAGATCACGTCTCGGCGTTTTGCAAAACGGGAAAGCTTGGCCAACTTGGCCGATGGAAAACTACGTCTGGGCAAACGGCATGGATAAACTAGTTTTCTTCAATGAATCAGCAAACGTTCCAGCGAATTTCGGAAACACGGCACTTGAAAAGCCCTGTCCGGGCGAAAGCGAGCGACTTCCCTGTTTCCCTTTTTGCATCGGCAAATCGTTTTGCGTGTGGAAGTTCTAGTCGTATCCAAGCACATGTCTCAGTGATCGGTCAACGCGATTTCTCATGACTTCTGAATTCGCGTGATATTCAGTTTTCAACCGGGCGGTATCTGTAACAGCTTGATATAAAGGGGCCTGACTCCCACTGAGCACTGACAAAGCGTATGGAAAAAGAGATCATCCGCGTGAGGGGACCCACGAAAGGTGGACAAAGCATTTGACAACAGAATATGAGCGATAACCCCACGGTGGTTTCTTGAAACGCATCGTGGGGTTATCGCTTTTTATTGGGGCCTTCGGCCCCACACCTCTTCTTCCGATTCTTCCGAATAGATACTATTCTATTCGATGGCTGCGGGGGCTCCGCCCCCGGGCCCCGGCCTACTTTTCCCTCGTGGGAAAAGTAGGCAAAAGCACGCACAGGGGAGGGACCCTTTCGATGGGGTCCCTCCCCTGTGGACCCCTCCCCCACGACGACACAAAGGGGGGCGCCCGCCCCCCTTTGGATACCCCCGCCAGACCTATACTTGCCCTATTCTTCTTAGGGTACTCCCGAGGATATACGCCGCCAGATTTTATCAAAATCCCAGTCGACTTTTTCCGCGCTGGGATCATCCCTCGTCTCCACATACTGGAGATACCGCCGCAGGATTTGTCTGATATATGCCGACCTGCTCCGTCTCACCTCTGTTGCCAAATTTTTTATTTTCTCGTTCATCTCTTCCGGTAACAGAACATTGACAGGGACCTTCTTTCTTCCCATATCATCACCCCCAAGCTGCATTATACAGGAAATGGGCGGCAATGTTGTTCTGAGGTCCGAACACAGGGGATACAGGAGCAGAATTCATCAAATACACGGGGGTTTCCAAAGGGGGCAAGCCCCCTTTGTGTCGTCGCGGGGGTGGGATTCATAAGGGAGGGACCCCATCGAAAGGGTCCCTCCCTTGTGCGCCCTTTTGGTGACTTTTCCGGCGAGGGAAAAGTCACCCGGGTCCGGGCCGGGAAGGCCCGGGAGGTTCCGAATCGAATGGCACCGATTCGGGAGAAGAAATGTTTCTCCCCCACCCACCCGGCGATGGGCGAATCAGTCCTGCATCGGCCAGATGCGCTGGCCCAGCGCATCTGACCTGGAGCCCCCGAAAAAAGGAGCGGGGGCCTTACGGGCCCCCGCAAATAAATATCATACCTCTCCGAAGAACTTGGCATGTACCGCCCGGACGGCGGCAACGGCGTCCTCCTCGTCGATGAGGACGGACACGCGGATCTCACTGGTGTTGATCATCTGGATATTGATATTGGCGTCGTAGAGGGCCTCAAACATCTTGGCGGCCACGCCGGGGGTGGTCATCATCCCCGCCCCCACGATGGACACCTTGGCGATCTTATCCTCCACAGTGATGTGGTCGAAGCCCAGAGTCTCCTTCTGCTCCTCCAGCAGGCGGACGGCGTCCTCCACGTCGGCCCGGGGCAGGGTGAAGCTGATATCCTTGCTCTCCTCCCGGCCGATAGACTGGATGATGGCGTCCACATTGATATTGCCCTTGCCCAGCAGGGAGAACACCCGGAAGGCCACACCGGGGCTGTGGGCCAGGCCCACCAACGCGATCCGGGCAATGCTGGTATCCTTCGCCACACCGGCAATGTTTGTCTTTTCCATTTTGGCAACCTCCTTGACTTTCGTGCCCGGCTTGCGCTCCAGGCTGGACAGGACTTCCAAATTCACTTGATACTTCTTGGCCAGCTCCACACTGCGGTTGTGGAGGACCTGAGCCCCCTGGCTGGCCAGCTCCAGCATCTCGTCATAGGTGATCTCTTGCAGCTTCCGGGCGTCGGGAACCAGCCGGGGATCGGTGGTGTACACGCCGTCCACGTCGGTGTAGATCTGGCACAGGTCCGCATGGAAAGCGGCGGCCAGAGCCACGGCGCTGGTGTCCGAGCCCCCCCGGCCCAGGGTGGTCACATCGCCGAAGCGGTTGACTCCCTGGAACCCCGCCACCAGGACGATCTTGTTCTTATCCAGCTCCTGCCGGACCCGCTCCTGGTCGATGGTCTTGATCCGGGCGCTGCCGTAGGCGCTGCTGGTGTGGATGCCCACCTGCCAGCCCGTCAGGCTGACCACCGGCAGGCCCATGCCCTCCAGTGCCATGGCGCACAGCGCGATGGAGATCTGCTCCCCGGTGCTCAGGAGCATATCCATCTCCCGCTTGGAGGCCCGGGGATTGATCTCCCTGGCCTTCTCGATGAGGTCGTCGGTGGTGTCCCCCTGAGCGGAGAGGACCACCAGTACCTGGTTCCCCGCCCGGTAAGTATCGGCAATGATCCCGGCCACGTTGCGGATGCGCTGAGCATCCCGGACGGAGCTGCCGCCGAATTTCTGTACGATGAGTTTCATGTGGGTTCTCCCCTTCTCTGGAATATAGTGCCTGACACTCTAGTATAGTGCCGGCCGGTCGGTTTGGTTATCGCAGAACAGGCAGCATAACCTGGGCGGCAAACCGCTGGACCAGCGCCTTGGCCTCCCGGTGGGACACCGGGCCCACGATCACGGCGCCGTCGGACAGGATCTGGCTGCCCGGGGGCGGCGTGAAGTCCCCCCGCAGGTACCAGTACAGAGGCAGCTCCGTGTCGAAGTCCACCAACGTCGCGTCCCTGTCCCAACCCAGCTTTCTGGGGCTTCCCCGGTGTTGGAGGGCGTCGATGATGTCCCCCATCACGGCGGAGGCGGTGGGCAGATCCCCGGCGCCCCGCCCGTAGAACATCACGTCCCCCACGGCGTTGCCCCGGATCATAATGGCGTTGAACACGTCGTCTACCCCTGCCACCGGGCAGGAGAGCGGCACCAGGTGGGGAGCCACATAGGCCGCCAGGCGGCCATCAGGCAGGGCCAAGGCCCGGCCCAGAAGCTTGATCCGGTAGCCCGCGCCGCTGGCGATGGCCACATCCCGCAGGTCGATGGCGGTGATTCCCTGGGTGTGGACGGCCTCGGGCCGCACCTCCCCACCCCAGGCCAGGTCGGAGAGGATGCAGATCTTCCGGCAGGCGTCCAACCCTTCCACGTCGGCGGCGGGGTTTTGTTCGGCGTAGCCTTTGGCCTGGGCTTCCTTCAGAGCCTCGTCAAAGCTGACGCCGTCCTGTACCATCCTGGTAAGGATGTAGTTGGTGGTGCCGTTAAGGATGCCAGCGATGGTCAGGATCTTGTTGCCCACCAGGTCGTGCTCGAGCGTGCTCACGATGGGGATGCCACCGCCGCAGCTGGCCTCGCACTTAATCTGCACGCCGCACGCGCGCGCCTTCTCGGCGAGCGTCTCGACATGACGGCCCAGCAGGGCCTTGTTGGCAGAGACGACGTGCTTGCCGTTCTCGAAGGCGGTGGTGAAGATCTCGGTCGCGGGGTGCTCGCCACCGATCAGCTCGACGACGATGTCGACGGCGGGGTCGGTGGCGACGTCGTGCCAGTCACTCGTAAAGGCCTCGCGCTCAATGCCTGCCGCCTCGGCCTGCTCCCAAGCAAGCGCGCAGGCGCGGGTCAGCTTAAGGTCGATGCCGTAGGCTGCCAGGTACTCATCGTGGTGGCTCTTGATCAGACGGGCCACGCCGCCGCCGACGGTTCCCAGACCGATCAGACCGACGTTCACGGTGCGCAGGGGTTCGCTCATAGATAGCTCCTTCGTGCATCTTATGGATGGATTAACCGCTTAAAGGTTGAGTGCATTCTAGCGTGAACCGAGGGCGCGTGCTCGCCAGGCAACAGGAGTCGCACAAAACGGCACCCCCGAAACGCTGCGGAAACATTGGAAACATGCTCGCTACAAACGGAACTCCGTAACAAACTGTCAACGTTTGCGCCATAAGGTTTGCCTCGCACCGCAAGACGGCCGCGCTGCGGCCAGCGAAAAAAGGGGGACACCATGTTCAATATCAACAGCACGCTCAGCCGTAGGAACTTTCTCGCCGGTGCCGCGGCGCTCGGCAGCACCGTGGCACTCGCTGGTTGCTCGTCGGGTGGCTCGGATGGCGGCTCCGCCGATGACGGCAAGACCTTCAAGATCGGTGTCATCGGACCTCTGACCGGCGCCGTGGCAACCTATGGCGTTTCGGCCGAGAAGGGTGCCAAGCTCGCCGCCAAAGATTTCTCGACCAAGGACCTCAAACTCTCGCTTAAGTCCGAGGATGACGTCGCTGACGGCGAGAAGGCTATCAACGCCTTCAATACCCTGTGCGACTGGGGCATGCAGGCGCTCGTCGGTCCGGTCACCACCGGTGCTGCCGTCGCTGTCTCGGGCGAGATTGCCGACGACATGCTCATGGTCACGCCCTCGGCCTCGTCTCTCGACGTCACCAAGGATAAGACCACGGTCTTTCAGGTTTGCTTCACCGATCCCACCATGGGCGCCAGCGCCGCGAAGTTCTTGGCCGAGAAGTACGCGGATGCCAAGATTGCCCTGTTCTACAACTCCGGCGATACGTACAGCTCGGGTGTTGCCGATGCCTTTGCCGAGCAGGCCAAGGCGTCCAAGCTCGATATCGTCGATACCGAAACCTTTAAGGACGACTCTTCCACGAGCTTTACCAACCAGCTGACCAAGGCCAAGGAGGCCGGCGCCACGCTCATCTTTGCCCCGATCTACTACACGCCGGCGTCCGTTTTGCTCAAGAACGCCAAGGACATGGGCTACGACATGACGCTCATGGGTACCGACGGCATGGACGGCCTGCTCTCTGTGGAAGGTTTCGATACCTCTCTTGCCGAGGGCGTACTGCTCATGACCCCGTTTTCGGCTGACGACGAGAAGAATGCCGACTTCGTCAAGGCCTATAAGGATGCCTACGACGAGACGCCTAACCAGTTTGCCGCCGACGCCTACGATTGCGTCCACGCAATCGTCGAGGCTATCGATAAAGCGGGCATCGACCTTACGGCCGACGGCGCCGACATTGCCGGCGACCTTGCCAAGGCCATGCGCAAGATCAAGATCGAGGGCCTGACGGGCGAGCTCACGTGGAACGACGAAGGCCAAGTCGAGAAGCCCGCTACGGCCTATGTGATTCAGGACGGCAAGTACATCGCCGCCTAAGTGCGCATAAAGCACGACCGGTGAGGCTGTTTTATTCAGGGCAGGGACGCCTGTAACAGAATGGAAACATTACTTTTACATAATAAAGTGGCAATACTGCATAAAGTAATATAAATACGCAGAATTATGGATAAATGAACAAATCCAAAGAAAAGTTGAAATAATCGCCACTTTCCTTAACTAAAGCGTCTACTATTTTGCGAACGCCGAACACGGCGAAGGATGGCCTGTCGGGTAACCGAAACCCGACGAGATTTGAGAGGAGAGCCGCATGTCGAGCCTCACCGGTAAGTCATTGAACCCTGTTATGAATCGCAGGAGCGTTATCGCGAGCGCAGCAGGTCTGGGGGCGATGTCCATTCTAGCTGGCTGCTCCTCCAACGGCGGCGACAGTGGTTCCGCTTCGGGCGACGCTTCGTTTAAGATCGGCACCATCGGCCCGCTGACCGGCGCCAACGCGTCCTACGGCAAGTCCGTTACCCAGGCTGTCGAGCTTGGCTGCAAGGATTTCTCGACCAAGGAGCTGCCGCTTGTCAGCAAGGCCGAGGACGACCAGGCTGACGGCGAGAAGGCCGTCAACGCCTTCAACACCCTGCTCGACTGGGGCATGCAGGCCCTCGTCGGTCCGACCACCACGGGTGCGTCGGTCGCCGTTGCTGCTGAGTGCGGTAACGATCCCGAGACGTTCATGATTACCCCGTCCGCGTCCTCCGTGGACGTTACCAAGGGCAAGGATTGCGTCTTCCAGGTTTGCTTTACCGACCCCAACCAAGGTGTCAACGCTGCCAAGTTCCTGGCGCAGAAGTATGCGGACGAGAAGTTCGTGCTGTTCTATAACTCCGGCGACGCCTATTCTTCGGGCATCGCAGATTCCTTTAAGGCCCAGGCCGCTGAGTCCAAGCTCGAGATTGTTGACGAGGAGACCTTTAAGGACGACTCCGCCACGAGCTTTACCAACCAGCTGACCAAGGCCAAGCAGGCCGGCGCCACCATGATCTTTGCGCCGATCTACTACACGCCGGCGTCCGTCCTGCTCAAGAACGCCAAGGACATGGGCTACGACGTCAAGATGATGGGCTGCGACGGCATGGATGGCATCCTGGGCGTTGAGGGCTTCGACACCTCTCTTGCCGAGGGTCTGCTGCTCATGACCCCGTTTTCCGCCGACGACGAGAAGAACGCCGACTTCGTCAACGCTTACAAAGATAAGTACGGCGATACCCCCGACCAGTTTGCCGCCGACGCCTACGACGGCGTGCATGCTGTGGTCGAGGCTCTCAAGGAGGCCGGCCTGGGTGTCGACGCCGATCCCACCGAGGTTGCCGAGAAGCTTCCCGAGGCTATGCGCAACATTACTGTTGACGGCCTGACTGGCAAGCTCTCCTGGAACGACAAGGGCCAGGTCCAGAAGGAGCCCACGGCGTACGTCATCACCGATGGCAAGTACGTACAGGCCTAATAAGCCGCCTTACATAGAGCGGTTTTGATCCCAAGCAGGGGAGGTTTTGGCCTTCCCTGCTTGCTTGGTATCTAGGGACAGTGTAACGTCCCTGTTTCATACATTAACTGGAAACCTATTCGAAAGGGGGATGTGGAACATGACGGTCTTTATCCAATACCTGGTCAACGGCCTGTCCATGGGCAGCGTCTACGCCATCATCGCCCTGGGCTATACCATGGTCTACGGCATCGCCAAGATGCTGAACTTTGCCCACGGCGATGTCATCATGGTCGGTGCCTATGTCTCGTTCTGCGCCACGTCGTATCTCGGCCTCCCGGGCTGGGCATCTGTAATTCTTTCTTGTGTGGTCTGTACCGTTCTCGGTGTTCTCATCGAGGGTCTGGCATACAAGCCGCTGCGCCAAGCAGGCCCGCTGGCCGTTCTGATCACGGCTATCGGCGTGTCTTACTTCCTGCAGAACGCCGCGCAGCTTCTGTGGGGCGCCACGCCCAAGAACTTCACTTCGCTCGTCACCTTCCAGGTGCCGGAGTTCTTGGCCAAGTTCAACGTAAGCGCCGTCTCGCTCGTCACCATCGTCGCCTGCCTGGTTATCATGGCCGGCCTGATGTTCTTTACAGGTAAGACCAAGATGGGCAAGGCCATGCGCGCCGTGTCCGAGGACAAGGCTGCCGCTCAGCTCATGGGCATCAACGTCAACCGCACCATTTCGATGACGTTTGCCATCGGCTCTGCCCTTGCCGCCATCGCCGGCGTGCTGCTGTGCTCCTACTCGCCGGTGCTGCAGCCCACGACGGGTGCCATGCCTGGCATCAAGGCCTTCGACGCCGCTGTCTTCGGTGGCATCGGCTCCATCCCCGGCGCTTTTGTCGGTGGCATTCTCATCGGCATCATCGAGGCGATGGCGCAGGCTTACATTTCCACGAGCCTTGCCAACTCCATCGTCTTTGGTGTTTTGATCATCGTCCTGCTCGTCAAGCCTGCCGGCCTCTTGGGCAAGTACGTCCCCGAGAAGGTGTAGGTGAGCGTTATGAAGTTTCTTAAAGACAAGCAGACGCGTCACGACTTTGTCACGTACGCCATGTGCGTTGTGGCGTTCGCCATCGTGTTCTTTATGCAGTCCAACCACATGATCCCGCGCATGATTGCTGGTCAGTTGGTTCCTATTACGGCCTACATCGTCATGGCCATTTCCCTCAACCTTGTCGTCGGCATCGCGGGCGACCTGTCGCTGGGCCATGCGGGCTTTATGAGTGTCGGCGCCTACACGGGCATCGTCACCGCGGTCGCCCTCGAGAGCGCCGTTCCCTCCGATCCGGTGCGCCTGATTATCAGCATCGTGGTCGGCGCCATCGCTGCCGCTATCCTGGGCTTCTTGATTGGCATCCCGGTCCTGCGCCTGAGCGGCGACTATCTGGCCATCGTGACCCTGGCTTTTGGCGAGATCATCAAAGAGATCGTCACCTGCCTCATTGTGGGCGTCGACTCCCGCGGCCTGCACGTGATTTTTAACATCACGGGCAACTCTACGATCGACGACCTGCACCTGCTCGAGGACGGCACCGCCATCATCAAGGGCGCCCAGGGCGCCTCGGGCGTGTCGACGTACTCGACCTTCCTCGCCGGTGCCATCCTGGTCATGGTCGCACTCGTGATCGTGCTCAACCTGGTTCGCAGCCGTACCGGCCGTGCCATTATGGCCGTGCGCGATAACAAGATTGCAGCCGAGTCCGTAGGCATCTCCGTCACCGAGTACCGCATGATTGCCTTCGTGGTTTCCGCTGCCCTCGCCGGTGCTGCCGGAGCCCTCTTCGGCGGTAACTTCTCGCAGCTCTCCGCCACCAAGTTCGACTTCAACACGTCGATCCTCATTCTGGTGTTCGTGGTCCTGGGCGGCCTGGGCAACATGCGCGGTTCCGTCATCGCGGCGGCGTTGCTCACGGTGCTTCCCGAGCTGCTCCGTCAGTTCTCGGACTACCGCATGCTCATCTACGCCATCGTGTTGATCCTGGTCATGATCTTTACCAACAACCCGCAGCTCAAGGCGTTCTTCGGTCGCGTCAAGGACCGCTTTGCTTCCAAGAAGGAGGTGGCAGCCGATGCCCAGTAAGTTTGAGTTCAACAAGGGCAAGATGGTCCCGTATCCTTCTGGCGCCATCGTTCCCGATCGTGACCTGGGCGAGCGCCCTGCACTCGAGTGCATCCACCTGGGCATTGAGTTCGGTGGCCTTAAGGCGGTCGACGACTTCAGCCTGACTATCGGCAAGACCGAGATCGCCGGTCTGATCGGCCCCAACGGTGCCGGTAAGACCACGGTTTTCAACCTGCTCACCAAGGTGTATCAACCCACGCACGGCACCATCCTGCTCGACGGCGAGGATACCTCGGGCAAGTCGGTCTACCAGGTCAACCGCATGGGTATTGCCCGTACCTTCCAGAACATTCGCCTGTTTAATACCATGACGGTGGAGGATAACGTTAAGGTCGGCCTGCATAACCAGGAGCGTTACTCCGGCTTTGAGGGCGTGCTGCGCCTGCCGACGTATTGGAAGCACGAGAAGGCTGCCCACGAGCGCGCCATGGAGCTGCTGTCCATCTTTGATATGGAGCATCTGGCAAACGAGCAGGCCGGATCGCTGCCTTACGGCGCTCAGCGTCGTCTGGAGATTGTCCGCGCGCTTGCCACCAACCCCAAGCTACTGCTGCTCGACGAGCCTGCCGCCGGCATGAACCC
>ENA-ORNG01002702-ORNG01002702.1-human-gut-metagenome-genome-assembly--contig:-NODE-2702-length-10465-cov-12.290298_pt1 | contig 10465 bp, 9 predicted proteins | sample MGYA00242113_ERZ509018 | MGnify/ENA primary metagenome ERZ509018 (study PRJEB26280, sample SAMEA2338711) | human gut metagenome | biome: human gut; feature: human-associated habitat; material: faeces... | reverse complement strand
TGCTCTACCGGTTGAAAGCGGCCGGGCATACCATTATCCTTTCAGAACACCGTTTTCACTATGTAAGGGATTCCTTTGACCGGCTTATTTTTATGGAAGATGGTGCAATTTCTGCTATTTACGACCATAATGAAGCGTTACGGTTGAAAAGAGAGCAGCTTCGCAACATGGGGCTGCGTCCCTTTCAGGCACCGGCTTTTCAAGTGGGCGGTGCGTTTCAGTCAAAGCCGGAGGATACCTTGCAGGTTTCTGAAATCTCCTGTATGTTGGATGGGCAGCAGATTTTAGAAGAAGTTTCTTTTACGGCGAGAAACGGAAAAATCCTCGCTATTGCGGGACCGAATGGCGCTGGAAAGTCTACTCTGTGCCGGACAATCACTGGCTTATACCGGACGATGGGAACGGTGCAGATTGACGGGGAATATCTGAAACGAAAGCAGCGCACAAACCATTCTTTTTTTGTGCAGCAGGATTCCGATTACCAGCTTTATGCTCCGACGGTTTTAGATGAGTTTTGGATTGGAAAAAAAGAAACTCCTGCTCTAAAAGAGACCGCTTTGGCGAGATTAAATGAAATGGAGCTGGACGCTTTTCATAACCGGCACCCAGCCTCGCTCTCTGGCGGCCAGAAGCAGCGACTGCTTTTGGCGATTGCGGTAGCCAGCAACAGAAACCTTCTTGTATTTGACGAACCGACAAGCGGACTGGATGGGTACAATATGCGGTTGACGGTGCAGCTTTTCAAACAGCTCGCAAAGGAGGGCAAGTGCGTTCTTCTGATTACACATGACATGGATTTAATTGCCGAAGCCGCTGACTGCGTTCTATACCTCGAACAAGGAAAAGTGCGTTACCATCGCAATGTGCTGCGAAAAGTATAGAAAAAGGAGGGGTGCCAATGGCTTTGACATCAGCGATGGAGGATTATTTAGAAGCTGTATTTATGCTCCAGAAACAAAATGGCTATGTCCGCTGCGTGGATGTTGCAAAACAGTTGAGGGTAAAAAAGCCTTCTGTAAGCCGGGCAGTCAAGGAACTATCCAGATCCGACCATCTTGTTAAAAATGCTGATGGCACACTCTCCCTCACAGAAACAGGATTGCAGCTTGCCGAACAGATTTACGAAAAGCATCGTTTTTTTACAGAACGGCTTATAGCAGCTGGTGTGGATCCCAAAACTGCGGAACAAGATGCCTGCGGAATTGAACATGTAATCAGCTCAGAGTCTTTTCAAAAGTTAAAGAAGGTATTTGATGACGGTTAGGTGGTGGTGATATGGGAAATTAGCTGTATTTGATTTAGCTGAAACCGGCAGGCAAATTGGTGAAAAGTTGTTTACACTTACTATTCCCGCAAAGCAGTCAATAACCATGTGAGCAATCTGCGGAGGAAGTTAAAGATCGCTCCTAACCTGCCAGACTATGTGAAAAGCGTCTACGGTATCGGCTATAAGTTTGAAGCAAAATGAAAGGTGCGACAGCGTTGTATGTATGCTGTCGCACCTTTTTAATCATCTTTTTTACAAACCAAACAAAGCCAATCTTTTTGGTTTTGGTCTACCTCGATTTTTGAAAACCCAGCATTTTCCAATTCTTTCTCAATCTGCTCGGAAGTATAAATTGTCATGCCGTGGATTATATCTGTCCATTTTTCGTCCTTTGTATTTTTCCCATTGGATTCATTGCATATCAGGAAAGTTCCTCCATTTTTAAGCACACGCTATACTTGCTGAAAAGCAACTTGAATACCGGGCCAAAAGTAGATTGTTTCAAAGGCAGTTACCAAGTGAAAAGTGTTTTCTGAAAACGGCAGATTCATAACATTGCCTTGCAAAACTTCGCATCGGCCTTCCTGAATTGCTGCCCGATTAAGTTTTTTCGACTTCTGAACACTAACTTCGGAGTAGTCAACGCCAGTTATGTGTCCATTTGAACTTTTTCCCAAAAGGCGTTTGAGGTTAGCCCCTCCGCCGCAGCCAATATCCAGACAGAAATCATCGTCGCGGATTTTTATGTGCGTCAAGCCCCATTCTGCAAGTGCGGCATGGCCGGTGTTCATCATATTGACCATGATCTTCCCGGCGAATCCTTTTGGTTTGCAGGTGTTTTGAAAGAAAGACATATTTTTTCTCCTAATTTAACATGATGCGAAAGATTGGCAAGTGCCGATTCTCCGAAGTTTTCCCGCAGAGTAGGAACTTAAATTTCTCCGGGCGTAACGCCATATCTTTTTTTAAAAGCGTCGATAAAATGGCTTGCGTTGGTATATCCTACCATCCATACCACGTCTTTTACCTTGTACTTTCCGCTTTGCAGCAGGCGGTAGGCCATCTCCATTCGTTTTTCCACGATGTATTCATAAACCGTGCAATTAAAACAGATTTTGAACCCCTGTTTCAATTTGGTTTCGCTCAAAAAACATTGTTCGGCAATCTGTGCGATTGTCAAAGGATGGAGGAAATGATTGTTGATAATTTCCCTCGCTTTCATCAAGCATCGGTAATCTTCTCTGGAAATATCTTTGGTATTTTTCTGCTTGCCAATCGCTTCATCACAAAACAAAGACAGCAGTTCTAAAACCTTTCCTTCCAGATACAACTTGCGCAGCTTCCGCTCGGGCGGGCAGTCCAACAACTGCTGTAAAACAAGGCGTATCTCCGGTGTGGTGGAAAATACATGGGTACAAATCTTATAATCCCGCCGAATTAAATGCGCTGCTTCTAAATCTTCTGTCAGTGAGGAAAAACGTCCTTCCTCCAGCGAAATGCTCAAGGTATGGTAAGGCTGCTCGGAACCGAAATGGCTTACGCACTGTGAAAACGTCCCACATTGCAAACTGCACTGTGTTGGGGAAAGCTGGTAGTGCTCGCCTTGCTTTTGGCGATAATCCCATTCGCAGATCCCATTCATACAGAAGGAAAGCTGAAAGACCTTGCGCTCTGGATATTCTTCGTACAATTCCGTTTCCCGCTTAAAGGCCATTTCAGACTGAACCAAAAACAGTCCTTTGGATAACTCCTGCATACCCACAAAACCATCGGCAACCTGTTTTGTGAGATCAAAGCAGTTGCCGGTTTGTTTATGCCCTACGGTACCCGAAAGGCCGGAAACCTGAAAAGAGTGAGGCATATATTCGGGGGCGGACCATTGTAAAAGCATACTGCCAAACTCCTTTCACAAAAATAATAGTTAGCAATAACTAACCACATAATATCACATCTGCTTGCGAAAATCAAGTCGCTTCAAAAACAGATTTGCCGGATTGGGGTATAAAACCGCCGGATTCGGTCACAAAAGCGCAGGCGGTTTTGCTACACTAAACTGTGTTTGGAAAATAACACGGAAAGGCGGGTAAATGTATATGCGAAAAGAAAATGGCAAGAGAGAATCCCCCTATAAAGGAATCCTCAAATTTGCCGACGAAAAGAAACCGCAGCTATCATTTGCCGTTGTCCTATCTGTTTTGTCCTCTGCTTTTGGTATTGTTCCATATATCGCGGTTGCAATCTTGCTGCAAAAGGCATTGGCAAGCAGTCTGACAACGACTTGGGCAATCCTCTTGCCGGTCATCGCTCTGTGCGGGTATCTTTTGAGGCATGCCCTTTACGCGAAATCGACGCTTTGCTCCCATAAGGCAGCTTACGAAATCATCAAAAACATTCGTACCACAATCATGAAGAAGATGTCCAAGGTATCTATGGGAACGATTCAAGAGAAATCGTCCGGCGAGTTTAAGCAGCTTGTTATCGATGATGCGGAAAGGCTGGAAGGACCGCTGGCTCATGCTATCCCTGAGATGACCGCCAGCATACTTGTTCCGATCTTTGTCATTCTGTATTTGTTGGTGATCGACTGGCGCATGGCGTTGGCCGCCCTCATATCGGCTGCTTTAGGGAACATGGTCTACTATGGCATGATGTTTGGCCGCGGTGATGTGATGAAGGAATACATGATGTCCAATGCCAATATGAACGCAACCATTGTGGAATATGCCAATGGTATGGAGGTCATCAAAGCATTTAATCAGACTGCTTCCTCAATGGGGCGGTTCCAGTCGGCGGTTCTAAAGGTGCGGGACATCACGACAAAGTGGTATAAACACTGTTGGCCGTTTATGAGCATCAGCCAAGCGATTCTACCATCCTCGATTGCCTTTGTTTTGCCTGTAGGAACGGCTCTTATTTCAGGCGGTGCGGTTAGTCTTGCCGAACTGATTGTTTGTATTCTTCTCTCTATGGCAATCGTTGGTTCCCTGCAAAACTTTACCGAGTTTTGGGAAAGTTTTGCCGTTATTTCCGAAGTGCAGCCCCGTATTCAGGCGCTTCTTGATATGGAAGAATTGACGGAACCGGCACAGCCGAAGCATACGGACAAAGCCGACATGCAGATGAAGGATGTTCATTTCAGCTATGGCGACAGCGAGATCATTCACGGTATTTCTTTCACAGCAAAGGCCGGAAGCGTAACTGCCTTTGTGGGGCCTTCCGGTTCGGGTAAATCAACCTTAGCCAAACTGATCGCCCGGTTTTGGGATGTCGATGCAGGCGCAGTTTTAGTAGGCGGGATTGATATTCGGGAGATGTCCCTTACCGACTTAACAGAGAAGATCAGCTATGTATCGCAGGACAACTTTCTGTTCAATATGAGTCTGCGCGATAATATCCGCATTGGTAAACCGGAGGCTACTGATAAGGAAGTGGAATGGGCGGCAGCACAGGCCGGGTGCGATGAATTTATTTCACGTTTCCCCCAAGGATACGATACCAATGCCGGTGACGCCGGGGCAAGGCTTTCCGGTGGCGAGCGCCAGCGCCTTGCCATAGCGCGGGCAATCCTCAAAAATGCGCCTATCGTGATTTTAGATGAAGCCACCGCCTTCACAGACCCGGAGAATGAAGATAAATTGCAGCGTTCCATTGATAAGCTGACAAAGGGGAAAACTCTGATTGTCATTGCGCACCGGCTCTCTACCATTATGTATGCCGACCAGATTTTAGTGTTGGAAAACGGACAGATTACCGCACAGGGAACCCATGAGCAGCTTCTAACCCATTCCGAAACCTATCTGGATATGTGGAAAGCTCATATCAGCGCAATGGACTGGAGTATGAATCAGGAGGTGAGTGAATTATGCTGAAAATCATCCGGCGCGTACTGCGTTTAAGCGGAAACTTATCGAAACGGATTTGGGGCAGCTTTATCTGTGGCTTTCTGGAATCCATGTTCGGCCTGCTGCCAATCGCCGCCGTCTTTCTTGTCCTGATAGAATTGCAGAACGGTCAACCGATTACAGGACAAACATGGGGTATTGTTATCGGCTTGATTGCAGGAGGTTTAATCCTGCGCATGATTTTCAAATATCTGGTTTACCGGCTGCAAAGTACGGCAGGCTTTGAGTTTGTAGCCAGAGAACGGATTGCATTGGGCGACCGGCTGCGGAATGTGCCGATGGGCTTTTTCCATGATAACAGTGTCGGAGACATTACGGCGACTGTTACAACGGATTTGAACTTTCTCGAGAACTACTCTATGCACATTCTTGATAAGGTTACAACCGGCGTTTTGAGTATGATTGTCATGGCGGGTTGTATTTTAGCCTTTGACTGGCGTATCGGTTTGATTTTCGTGGCAGGCATCCTTCTTTCCTTCCCAATCTACAGCCACATGCAGAAAAAAGGAAAGGCGCTCTCTGCAAAGCGGCAGAAAATCCAATCCGAAGCAGTTGCGGCCACATTGGAATACGTGCAAGGTATTTCCGTTGTAAAATCCTTCAATATGTGCGACAAAAATCTGAGCGATATTGAAGATGCCTATGAGAGCAATGCGGCTGCCTCTTATGGGGTGGAGCGTGTATTTACCCCGCTCAATATGACCTATTCGATGGTGTTCCGTATTTCGGCCTGCATGATTATGCTGTGCGCGGGAATCCTCGCTGTTGGCGGCGACCTGTCTTTCGCTAATCTCGCCGTTATTCTGATCGCTTCCTTTACCATCTTCAATCCGATTGAGGTTATGGGCCAGATGACGACAATGATTCGGACAATGGACGCTGCCCTTGACCGGGTAGAGCGTATCAAACAGGCAAAAAAATGATGAAAACGGTAGGGACATCCCTTTGGATTCCTTTGACATTGGCTTCGAGCATGTGTCTTTTGCTTATGAGAATGGCAATCCAATTTTGAGGGAAACGGTGAAATCTCATTGGATAAAACGAATCGTGCGGCTGCTGGTTCTGCTCTTTGGCGTAAGCGTCCTGTGCTTTATCCTGACTGCATTATCCAGTACAGACCCAGCCACTTATCTTGTGCGCCGTGGAAATCTCTCTCCTACACCGGAAGTGATTGAACAGGTACGCGCGGAACTTGGTTTGGATCAGCCGCTTCCGATTCGGTATTTGAACTGGATCGGCGGTGTCTTTCGCGGCGACTTTGGGGAATCTATTTTTTCAACAAACGAGGTGGCTGCGGATTTGGCAGCCTACTTCCCGCAAACGCTGCAATTAGTTTTTCTGTCGTTAGCTGAAATTATCGTGTTTTCAATTCTGCTTGGCGTTTTATGCGCGGCCAAAAAGAACAAGCTGACGGACCATATCATGCGGATTGTTTCGCTGTTTGGAATTTGTGTTCCTCCGTTCTGGCTCGGTTTTTTGCTGTTGATTGGCTTCGCTGTGGAAATCCCGATTTTCAGCGTAACGCCTGCATCGGGGATTATGGGATTGATATTGCCATCCATTACCTTATCTTTTCCTGTGATTTGCTCGACTGTACGGGTGTTTCGCGCTTCACTGCTGGAAGAAATGCACCGTGATTATGTGAGCTTTGCCCGTGCCAACGCGATTGGCGCTTGTATGCTGATTATCGCCGCGCTGTATCTTCTGGCCGAACTGTTTGGCGAAATACTCAACCACTTGCTATGCCCGTGGAGAAAGGAGGAAAGCGATGCTGCGTAAAATATGGAGAAATCCGCAGGCGGTCATCGGGCTTGGCCTGATTGTGCTGATCTGCGCCGTTGCAATTCTCGCACCGCTTTTGGCTCCCCGTGCGCCGGACGAGGTGAATCCACTGATGAAATATCAAGCGCCGAGCGCCGATTATCCCCTTGGAACCGATCAGCTTGGGCGGTGTGAATTATCCCGCTTGCTTTATGGTGCAAGAGCATCCCTTGGGCTGGCGCTTCCCATTTTGATTCTGTTGGGAGGGATTGGTTTAATCCTTGGAATGATGACAGCGTGTATCGGCGGCTGGTTTGACCGTGTTGTGACAGGAATCAGCCAGGTATTTATCGCTTTCCCCACGCTCATTATCGCAGTGGCGATTATCGGCGTTTTGGGAAATGGCCTGCAAAATATTATTTGGGCGGTTGTCATCTCCATGTGGGCGCGGTTTATGCAGCTTATTCGCACCTATGCCAAAACGGAACTTGGGCGGGATTACATTGTCGCCGCGAGGGTGTCCGGCTGTGGAATGTGGCAGCTTATTGTTCACCATTTAATTCCCAATATCCTTCCGCAGTTTTTGGTGTATTTTTCAACGGGCGTAGCTTCGGCCATCCTCACGGTTTCCAGCTTTTCGTTTCTCGGCCTTGGTCTGCCCAGCGGAACGGCTGAATGGGGCGCAATGCTGGAGGAAGCGCAGATGGCGTTGTATTCCCACCCGGAACTGCTCATTTACCCCGGTATCTGCATTTTCATTGCCGCCGCAGGCTTCAATCTGTTTGGCGAGGCGCTTAGGGACATTCTTCAGCCGCAGGAGGATGTGCTATGAGCAAAAAGCTGTTACAGGTAGAACATCTTAGCATTGCGCATAAAAATCCATATCAGGATTTGGTGAAGGACATCAGTTTTTCGTTGGAGGAAGCGGGTGCAGTTATCCTTTTAGGCCAATCAGGAAGCGGAAAAACGATGACCTGCCGGGCAATTTTGGGGCTGCTTAACAGCAGCGCCTTCCAAGTGAATGGCGAAATCTTTTCTGATAACAGATCGCTTTTACAGCTAAAGGAAAAAGAACGGGCGCTGTACTACGGCAATAAAATCGCTTTTATCCCGCAAAATCCGATGACGGCGCTCGACCCTTCCAGAAAAATTGGTGCTCAAATGGCCGAATTTCTTAACCTGCATCAAGATTTGAAGAAAAAGGAAGCCTTGTCTCTTTATGAACAGGCGTTGTCTCGGGCAGGGCTTACAGACACCAAAAGGATTTTAAGCAGCAGGCCGTATCAGCTTTCGGGTGGTATGCTCCAGCGCTGCCTCATTGCCCTTGCGATTGCCGGTAACGCAAAGCTGGTGGTTGCCGATGAACCGACTACCGCTTTAGACGCGATTCACAGGGACAAAGCGGTGGAGCAATTCCTGCATCTACAGGAGCAGGGCTGCGCACTGCTTTTAGTCACCCATGACTTTGATGTTGCACGGCATGTCGGAGGCCATGTACTGATTTTGAAAGAAGGACAGATGGTAGAACAAGGCTGCGCCCAAGAGGTCTTACAGAATCCAATAGCTGATTATACCAAGGAACTGATTGAGGCGATCCACTTGGGATGGGGGTGAGTACATGCTGGAGGTGAAAAATGTAAGCAAACAATACAAAGGCGAAGATAAGTTGCTGTTTGATGCGGTTTCTGATGTGAGCCTGCCTATGGAAGATCATCATATCTACGCTTTGGTGGGAGAAAGCGGCTGCGGAAAAAGCGCCCTTGACCCCCATTTTACGGTTTATCAGGCGATTGCCGAGCCAATCCGAAACCTGCTGAATATACCTAAAGAGAAAGAACGGGCAAGAATTTTTGAATTGCTTGACCGTATGGGGATGCCGAAGGAAACAGCGAACAAGAAAACGGGCGAACTCTCCGGCGGGCAGCAAAAGCGCGTAGGGATTGCCCGTGCTCTGGCTGTTTCCCCGCGCTATATCGTCTTTGACGAATCCATCAGCGGTTTGGATGTCATTCTGCGCAAAAGTATTTTGGAATTGCTAAAAAGAGTTCAGGAGGAAGAACAATGCTGTTATCTTTTCATTACCCATGAGATTGACGCGGCGCTTTATCTTGCGGACGAAATTCATGTGATGCAAAACGGGAAACTGATCGAAAGCCGTCAATGGAATGGGGATCTGAAGATATTTCAAAACCCCTATACCAAACAGCTTTTGCGCGCTTCCCACTTGATTTGAAATATATATACGCTCCTTGGGGCGTGATATATACAAAAAACGAAAGGACGGTTTGATTTATGAAACTAAAATCACTTGCTGCACTGATGATGGCGGGCGTTATGGTGCTTGGTCTCTGCGCCTGCAACAGTGGGGCACCCGATACTTCCGGTTCTGATTCTACTCCGGTAAGTATCACAACAACAGAAAGCTGGGATTTTTCCACCGGCTTCTATCCAGCGATGTCCCCTGCCACTTCCAATGGTACTTACGGTTTCACCTACTATGCCCGTAACTGCTACGATACACTCGTCGTTCGGGAAAATGGTGAATTTAAGGCTGGGCTGGCCGAAACGTGGGACATCAGCGATGATGGACTGACCTACACTTTCCATCTCAAAGAAGGCGTGAAGTTTTCGGATGGTGCTGACCTCAATGCGGAAGCAGTAAAAACCAGCTTAGAGGCGGCATTCTCCAATTTGGGAGCATATATTGCATCCTTTGGTAAGATTGGAACACTCACGGAGTCGATTGAAGTGGTGGACGAACATACCGTGGCAATTCATCTTACCACTCCTTATTATGGTGTTTTGAACGACCTCGCCATGTGCAACCCAATGGGAATCGTATCGCCCAATGCGTTTAATGAGGATTTGACAACTAAAGAAGAACTGCTGACCCAGACAATGGGGACTGGCCCCTATATGTATGCCGGGGACGGCGACGGAACCTCTTATACTTTCGTCCGCAATCCCAATTATTGGGGAGAACAGCCTGATGTGGACGAATTTACCGTAAAAGTGATCGCGGATCCCGATGCTGCAATTCTCGCTCTGCGCAATGGCGAAGTGGATCTGCTTGCGGGTACATCCCGTTTGAGCTTTGCAGGTTTTTCCGAACTTTCCTCTGCGGATGGAATTGGCACCGTATTGGATGACAGCATTTCCAACAGCCGTTTTATCGGCTTCAATACACAGGAGGCTCCGTTTAACGATGCCGCTGTCCGGCAGGCGGTGGCCTATGCGATTGATAAGGAAACGATCAGCGACAGTGTATTCTCCGGTCTTGAAACAGCTTCGGAACAGTTGCTGGATACCTCTCTACCGTATTGCGATGTAGAAGCCACTACATACAGCTACAATGCAGATAAAGCAAAAGAATTGCTGGAAAGCGCCGGTTGGGTAGACAGTGACGGCGATGGCATCCGCGAAAAAGATGGCGCAAAATTGAGTGTTACGCTGGATTATATCACCAATCAGGGAACAATGTTGGCTGGCGTGGATCCCGAAACCGCAGAGCAGGATGCTTGCGGTATTGAACACG
>ENA-ORNG01002698-ORNG01002698.1-human-gut-metagenome-genome-assembly--contig:-NODE-2698-length-10473-cov-3.795738_pt1 | contig 10473 bp, 8 predicted proteins | sample MGYA00242113_ERZ509018 | MGnify/ENA primary metagenome ERZ509018 (study PRJEB26280, sample SAMEA2338711) | human gut metagenome | biome: human gut; feature: human-associated habitat; material: faeces... | reverse complement strand
AAATCAATGTTTTCTTAAGGGGAAGTTGCTTTTAGAGCCTGTTTTCATTTCTTGATTAAACTGCCGCTACTTTTGCGTCAATATCTGCTTCCAGAGCGTCGATTTTCGCCTGTGCATCTGCCAGGGAATCGCCTTTTACGCCGATATAGAATTTCAGTTTGGGTTCTGTGCCGGAAGGACGTACACAAATCCAAGAACCGTCTGCCAGTGTGTAGTAAACAACGTCGGAAACAGGCAGAGGGCTTGTGGTTTCTTCCCCTGTTTTCAGGTTTTTGAATACCTGTGTCTTATAGTCTTTTGCCCATTGTACAGCAACGCCTGCAAATGCCGCGGGAGTTTCTGCACGGAAGGAAGCCATGATTTTCTGGATTTTTTCTACGCCGTCCAGACCTTTCATGGTCAGGGATTTTACGCCTTCACGGAAGTAGCCGTATTTTTCATACAGTGCCATCAAGCCATCATACAGTGTCATGCCCTGCTTCTTGTAGTAAGCTGCCATTTCGCAGATGAGCAGTGTTGCCACAACGGCGTCTTTATCTCTGGCATATGTGCCTGCCAGACAGCCGTAGCTTTCTTCAAAACCGAAAATATAAGAATGGCTGCCGGTTTCTTCAAAGCCTTTGATCTTTTCACCGATGAATTTGAAGCCTGTCAGCACGTCCATCAATTCCACGCCGTAAGCTTCACACATGGGGCGGATCATTTCTGTACTTACGATGGTTTTGATGACTGCGCCATTTGCGGGCAGTGTGCCTTTTGCTTTCTTCTGGGACAGGATGTATTCTGTCAGCAGTGCGCCGGTCATGTTACCTGTGAGCACTACATATTCGCCTTTGTCATTGCGAACCATTGCGCCTACACGGTCACAGTCAGGGTCAGTGCCAACGATGATGTCCGCGCCTTTTTCTTCTGCCAGTTTCTGTGCCAGCACGAATACCTTAGGGTCTTCGGGGTTCGGATAACCAACCGTTGTGAAATCGGAGTCGGGCAGTTCCTGTTCTTTTACTACATATACCTGATGGAAGCCTGCTTTTTCCAGTGCTCTGCGGACGGGCAGGTTACCGGAGCCGTGGATAGGTGTGTAAACGATTTTCAGGTCGTCTGCCATTTCTTCGATGATTTCGGGTGCCTGACGCTGTGCCAGTACGTTTGCGTCAAAAGCGTTGTCCACATCTTCGGAAATATACTGGAACAGACCTTTTGCCTGTGCTTCGTCCATGGCCATTTCTTTGATTTCGCCGAAGCTTGCCACAGCGTTTACTTCTGCGATGATGTCTTTATCTCTGGGTGCAACAACCTGTGCGCCGTCTGCCCAGTAAACTTTGTAACCGTTGTATTCGGGGGGGTTATGGCTGGCTGTGATAACGATACCAGCTGTGCAGCCCAGTTCCCGTACAGCAAAGCTCAGCATGGGTGTGGGACGCAGAGAAGGGTATACATAAGCACGGATGCCGTTGCCTGCCAGTACCAGACCAGCGATCTGGGCAAATTCGGGGGACATATGACGGGAGTCATACGCGATGGCTACGCCTTTGTCCTGTGTGCCTTCTTTCAGGATGTAGTTTGCCAGACCCTGTGTGGCACGACCTACGGTGTAACGGTTCAAACGGTTGCTGCCTGCCCCAATGATTCCGCGCAGACCGCCTGTACCAAATTCCAGGTCTTTGTAAAAACGTTCTTTGATTTCATTTTCATCGTTCTCGATAGCTGTTAATTCTTTTTTTGTATCTTCATCAAAATAAGGATTAGAAAGCCATTCCTGATAAGTTTCTTTGTAGTTCATAAATTACTCCTCCTTTAAGTTATAAAAATGCCTTTTGTTTAATTATACCTTAAAACTCATGAAAAAACATTATAAATTTGTACATATTTTTCGAGGAAAATCGAGCGAGCTTCTTTATTGTGAATAAACTCCTCTAATTTCTCGATATATCGTGGAGAAATCCAATGTTTTTTGTGTGCCATATACTGATTCGAGATCTTCCAGAATTTTTCCGGAAATAAAAACAATCCATACAGGCATAAAAGATCATCTTTTGACAAAGGCATAAAGCGGTCATAGTTTGATAAAAAGGTTTCACAAAAGGCAAAATTATAATTATTTTTCTCAAGTGCCTTCTTTAGGAAATAATAAACATCCAGAATCGGATATCCATGGTAAAAATGTTCAAAATGGATCGTAGCTGGGGCAGAGGATGTCATGATGATATTATGGTGATTATAAGCCCCATGACACCATCCACGGCGAGAAGGTGTGGTTTCATTTAAGATTTGGATAGAACGCTCCATCTGTTCCCAGAAGGCTTTCGTCTGTTCCAAAAATAAATATTCAAAAATCCCTTTCTTTTTGCGTTTGCGTATGTAACGTGCAATACTTTTTAATTCCAAATATTTTTGCTCATAATATGTGGAAATGGATGTATATTTTCTAAGATTTTCAGATGAAAAAGAAATAGCAAGACAATGATTATGAAAGCTTGCGAGATTTTCCGCAGAAGATCTGATATCTTTTAAAGCATGAATATCACATTCCGTACCCAAATAAGTTTTTCTAAGCGCAAATGTTTCGTAATACCGGTCAAAAGTAAGAAAATATCCGTCTTTGTTTAAAATGTACTGGTCGGTTTTATAAAAATGATGGTCATGCATCGCCAAAGTCCATTCAGAAACAGCACCAAGACGTTCTTCTGATAGAGAAGTCTGGGATAAAGCATAGACATCATTTTCTCCAAAACACAAAACACAGCCCCGGCCCCGTCGGGTATGAGAGACAGAAATATCATATTGATCCAGCAGTGCCTGATATTTTTCGTTCAACATAGATCCTCCTTTATGTTCTACCTCTAATGATATGAAAATAAGACTAGGAATATGATAGAAACTTGCCATGAAAGTATAAATAGGATATACTGAACTTATCTCAGAAAGGAGTATATGAACTATGAGAAAAAGATTTTTATTAATTTCAACAATCATCGTGCTAAGCGCATTTACATTTGCAGCTTGCGGAAAGAAGAGCCCAAGCAGCCCTGAATCAACAAACAGCGAGACGACAACAGCAGAACCTACAACAGAAGAAAACACAGAAAAAGACACGACAGAAGAAGAAAAACCAGTTGCAACAGCAACATCAGAAGAAAGCACAAAAGAACAGACAAAGACAACAACAGCAACAAAGAAAGATGAACAGGCCAAACCAAAGAGTGCAACAGGTACTTATAATGGATTTGCAGACACAAGTTCTGTAGAGATTGAGATGTCTGACGGAAGTTACCAGACATTTATGGTGAATGATGAAGACCTTGTGAATAAATTAAATGATATGGACGAAGGAACTAAGATCACATTTACATATGGAGCTGTGGAAGGACAGGCGAATATGGAGATTCTTTCTATTGAATAATTTAGTTTTTTATCTATCTGAATAAAGAAATAACAGACTCAACATAAATAAAAACCGAGGATAAAGGGATATTTATGTTGGGTCTGTTTTTCTTAAGGTTCACAGGGATTTTACGAAGTCATGTATTGTAAACGTCAGGCAAAAAATAAAGTACATCACAGCATTTTGTATGATGATATGCATAATCGTGCAACTAAATACGAATGTCTCAGCAAATGAAAATAACATATGTTATGTTGCTCACAGAGGATATACGAAATATGCACCAGAAATTCAATTCCTGTATTTGAAGCCGCAGGCAGAGAGGGTTTTCAAGCAGTGGAGTGTGATATCCATGAAACTGCCAAGGATAAGAAGGGTAAACGTAGATTTGTGATCATGCATGATCAGACATTAAATCGTATGTGTGGATTATCTGGAAAAAATATATATCAAAAGAAATTAACATATCAAAAGATTCAAAGTAAATACCGTATCAAGACAGGAAACAATATTGAATCATATACAAAAAAACAATTAAGGATGCCATCTCTTGAGGAAGAGAATAGAAAATAGAGAATCAGGTATTGAACAATTATCAGCCTTCCGTTTTTTTGAACGTTATGTTATAATGAAATAACCAAAGACAATACGAAAGGAATTCATACATGAAAAGATACAAATTAGAGAGCGGAAAAGGAGCGAGCCCCTTATACGCTCAGATCAAAGACATTTTGCTTTCTAATATTGAAGAAGGCATTTATAAAGATAAGATTCCGACAGAGAAACAGTTACAGGAGTTATTTCAGGTAAGTAGAATTACAGTTCGTCAGGCGATTGATGAATTGGTAAGTGATGGGTATCTTGTAAGAGAAAGAGCGAAAGGGACTAGAATCGTTAAGAAGAAAATAGCAGAGAATTTGAATTCATTATGTAATTTTACAAATGAAATGAAGAAAAAGAATATCCCATATGTTCTGCATTCAGTTAACATGTCTGTTGTCAAAGCAGATAAAGAGATTGCAGATGCATTAGAGATTGAAAAGGGAAAGAATGTTTATGAACTTCATCGTGTATATTATATTGAGGATGAGCCATTTTGCAGTATTTTTACGTATATGCCGGCGGCTTTGGATTTGACGGTAGATGAAGAGGTTTATAAAGGTTCTTTATATGAATATCTTGAAAAAGAGAAGAAGATCATTGTCAGCAAATCATTTGAAGATATTGAAGTAGGATTTGCCGATCAACAGGTCAGCAAGGAATTGCAGATCAAATTAGGAGATGCAGTCTTATTCCGTACCAGAAGATCGTTTGACCAGTATGAAAATCATGTAGAATACACATTAACATATTATAAAGCTGGAAAGTACAAATATTCACTCGTATTAACAAAATAAATATCATAAATGCTAGACAGCCGTAGACAGTTGCAACATCAAAGCAATTGTTTACGGCTTTTTAAATTTTTCCGTAAAAACCATCCGAAGGGATTGCGCTGTGGCAGAGAGTCCTGCAAAGAAAATACAACAAGATTTATAAGAAATAAATGCTTGACAATCTAATGTTATAACATTATAATAAAAGCAAATCAAAGGTTATAACATAATGATGAAAGGAGAGTAAAATGTATTTTGACGGAAGAACAGCCAATTATGAGAAAGAACCTTATTTAGAGATAACACAAAAAGATGCACAGGCATTTTGGGGATTCGTGGAGATTGCGGATTGTCTGAAGATGAAGATAGAACAATTACAGAAAGAGAGAGTCATAGTTGTCATTGATTATTATCATGGTGTCAGACAAAAAGAAATCGAGAAACTGATTGATCTGATTGCACCAGATCAATCAATATTCTGTGAGACTGCCAAGATAGAAGAAGAGATCCTTGGACAATTATTACACCATCATATTACCGATGACAGAGTCTTTGGAATTCTTGGAATGCATACGATGTCTGAATTTTATGATAAGAAGCGACAGGAAGAATTACAAAAAGAGATCGAACAGTTTCAGAAAGGAGTTCTGATTGTATACGGTGTAGGAGCTTCCTTATTTGCAAAACCAGATCTTCTTGTGTACGGAGATTTAAGCCGTTGGGAGATTCAGCTTCGTTACCGAAGCGGAGAATTAGATAACTGGGGTGTTGGAAATTATGATGAGGACATTCTTAGAAAATATAAAAGAGGATATTTCGTAGAATGGAGAATGTTAGACCGGCATAAGGTGCAGATCTTTGACCAGATAGATTTTCTTTTGGATACAAATGTAAAAGGTGATCCGAAGATGATCAATAAAGTAACATTTGATCAGATCATGGAGCAGTTCTCCAAACAGCCATTTCGTCTTGTACCATATTTTGACGAAGGAATCTGGGGTGGACGATGGATGGAAGAAGTATGCCAACTGGAACGAAAAGAAAATAATTTTGCATGGTGTTTTGACGGAGTGCCAGAAGAGAATTCCATTCATGCAAAGATCGGAGATATCATTATCGAAATGCCAGCGATGAATCTGGTAAAACGAAAACCAAAAGAATTGTTAGGACGAAAGGTATTTTCAAGATTCGGAGCAGAGTTTCCGATCCGTTTTGATTTTCTGGATACAATGGGCGGCGGGAATTTATCCTTGCAGGTACATCCATTGACGGAATACATTCAGCAGAATTTTGGAATGCATTATACACAGGATGAAAGTTATTACATCTTGGATGCAGACGAAGGAGCTTGTGTATATCTTGGAGTGAAAGATGGCGTTACAGCAGATCAGTTGATTCCAGCATTGGAGAAAGCACAAGAAGGAGATGAACTTTTTGATGCTGAGAAATATATCAATAAGATTCCGATTAAAAAACATGATCATGTATTGATCCCTGCGGGAACGATCCATTGTTCAGGAAGTGACGCGATGGTGCTTGAGATCAGTGCAACACCATATATTTTCACAATGAAATTATGGGACTGGGGAAGAGTTGGACTGGATGGCAAACCAAGACCGGTCAATATTGAACGAGGTTCCCACTCTATCCAGTATGACAGAACAACAAAATGGGTAAAGGATAATTTGATCAGCGACATCAAAGTGTTAGAAGATACAAAAGATCTGAAAGTGGAGAAAACAGGATTACATGAATTAGAATTCATAGAAACAAAGCGTTACTGGTTTGATAAGAAAACAACATTTAATACAGAAGAATCCGTCAATATGTTAAATCTGATCGAAGGAGAAGAGGCCGTGATTACTTCAGTCGATGGAAGTTTTGAACCATATGTTGTGCATTATGCAGAGACTTTTATCGTTCCGGAATGTGTAGGAGAATATGAAATCACACCATGTGGAAGATCAGAAAACAAACAGATTGCAGTAATCAAAGCAACGGTTCAGGTATAAAGGAGAAAGATATGAATACAGGATTTGATATTAAAGCAGATACAGATAATATGGAATTCATATACGGAAAAGATGTATTTGGACCAATAACAGAGAAGAGAAAACTCGATGATATCAGACAGAGTCTAAGTGATCCAAATGTAGACGGTCCAGAATATGTATATGCAGTCGCAATGGATGTTGGGAAAGAAAAAGACAAAGAAGATCTGATTAAAAGAAATCTGTTATATGGAGCTATGATCTTCGGGGATGGAATTGTCGGTGAAGAACCAGTAAGAAGCCAGGGACATATTCATGTAATCTCTCCATCCTGCAATGCATCAACCTGTGAAGTATATGAAATATGGTTAGGAGAAGCTTACATCTATATGCAAGAAACAGCAAAGGATGATCCGGGAAGATGTTACGCAGTTCATGCAAAAGAAGGAGATGTTGTGATCGTTCCGCCGGGATGGGCTCATTGCACGATCAACGCAGATCCGAAAGTACCAATGTTATTTGGCGCATGGTGTGTCAGAGATTACGGATTTGATTATGAAGATGTAAGAGGACATAAAGGTGTTGCATATTTTCCAAAAGTCAGAAATGATGAGATCATATTTGAGAAAAATAAAAATTATAAAGAAACACAGTTGGTCGTAAAAGAAGCAAGAACATATGAAGAATTTGGATTAAAAGCAGGTGTTCCGATTTATACACAATATGAGGAAAATAAAGAAATGTTTACATTCGTAACGAATCCAACAGTTGCAGATGAGATCTGGAAGAATTACGAACCTTGATAAGGAGGATGTTATGCCAAAAGAGAATTATGCGTGGTATTATCTTGGAAATGGCATTGAAACGTTCGGAATTAATGGGAAACCATCCAAATATGAAATGAAACTGCCAGGAAAAGATGAGATATTAGCGAGAGTTGATGCAGTTGCGTTGTGCGCATCAGATATCAAAATGATCCGAATGGGAAATGATTACCCATTATTTAAAAACAGAGATTTTCATAAAGATCCTGCAATTTTAGGACATGAATTATCTTTGACAATTGAAGAAGTAGGAGAGAACCTGAAAGATCGTTGGAAAAAGGGAATGAGAGTCGGGGTTCAGCCGGACGTTTACATGAGCTCTGTTCGTTATTGCATGGGAGTAAATGTAGATGGCGGAATGCAGCATTACATCTTACTGCCAAAACCTGTTTTTTATTCTGATCAGGGAGAAACGATTTTTGAGGTAGACAAGAATCTAAGCTATGCATCGGTAGCCCAGTTAGAACCAAATGCCTGTGCGGAAGCTTCTTATCGGGCATGGGGAAGAAATGAGTTTGATAAAGAGGGCTCTATTCTTATTTATATTGGACCAGAAGGAGATCAGGAATACATACTGGATAAAGAATTAGAGCATAAAAAAGTTGTCATATTTTCCAAAGGAAACAAAACAAAGAAATATCCAGAAAATGCAGTTGACATTACATCTTTAAATGATGCATGGAAAGAAGCAGAAAATGGATTTGAAGACATTTTAATAGTAGGAAATATTGAAAATGAAGAATTTGAAGACATTTTAGAGCATATGTCAGACACAGCCTTGATCTGCTGGCTGGCAGAACAAGAAACAGATCAGATGATTAAAGCAGACATTGCCAAAATACATTATGGCAAGAATAACTGGATCGGAACAACCAGTAAATGTCTGTCAGATGCTTTTCTTGAAGAAAAACAAAGATACGAATTAAAAGATAGAGGTACTTTACTTGTGATGGGCGGTGCTGGAGCGATGGGACGGATTCACACATTACGGGCAATTATGAAAGAAAACCCGCCAAGCAAGATTGTTGTAACAGCAAGAAGAAGAAAAAGATTAGAAGCATTACTCGATGATTTTGGAGAGGTTGCGAAGAAACATCAGGTGAAATTAAATATTGTAGCAATGGAAGATCCTGATTGGAGAAAGGAGTTGAGAAGTTACTGTAAAGAAGAAGGATTCGATGATATTGTTGTAAGCGCACCAGGCACCGAGCCTGTAGAGAATGCAGTTCCGTTTCTTAAGAAAGATGGAATGTTGATTCTGTTTTCAGGAACCAAATATGGAAGCTATGCAAAACTTCCAGTCGGATATGTGGCAAGTTACGGAGCAAGGATTAATGCGAGCAGCGGATCTACGGTAGAAGATGAGAAGAAAGTTTTACGAAAGATCGAGGCAGGGCAGTATCATCCGGATCAGAATGTCATGGCGATTGCAGGATTTAAAGCATTGAAACAGGCAGTCGAAGCCGTGAGCCAGGGAAAATACCCTGGAAAAGTTATCATATACCCACAATTGGATGACCTTCCATTGTTGGATATCCATCAGATCGGAGATTATGACAAAGCATTTGAAGGGGCACAGATAAATGGGTGGAATCGGGAATATGAGGAAAAATTATATCAGAAACTGAAAAAAGGAGAGTGAGAAAATATGAAAACTGAAAAGCCAATCGTACATTTTGGATGTGGGGCACTGGGAAGAGGATTGGTTATGCCGCTGTTGTATCAGAGTCAGAAAACATTAGCAGCGATTGACACGAATGAGAAGATTCTGGATCAGATTCGCAAAGATGGTGGATACGATCTGCAGATTTCAGACAGAGAAGATCCAAGAGAACATGTGGAAGTCTGGAAAGCGTTATCTTCTATTACACAGCAGGAAGAAGTCATTGAAACTTTAAAGAATGCAGACGCGATCACAACCTCTGTAAAGCGTGAAAACCTGAAATATCTGGTACCAGTGATCTTAAAAGCATGGGGAGATGATCCTTGTACAGGGAAAGCAATCATTTGCTGTGAAAATGTAGAAAATGTAGGGATTTATTTTAAAAATCTGCTAATGGAGCAATGCAGTGAGAAACAAAAAGAAAATATTCAGAAGATTAGAATTCCGAATACGATCGTAGATCGTATCTGTTCCATGAACAGTGAAGATATGACAATCGTAAGTGAAGAGTTTCATGAATTAAGTGTAGATAAAAATGTGCTTTCAGAAACAGGTATTGAATATATCAACAGCATTGATAACGTGGAAGGACATTTTTACAGAAAAAGATATTTATTAAATTCCTATGCAGATGCAATTTCATTTTTGGCAAAGAAAGAAGGACTTACTTATTTATATGAGGCAGCACAAAATGATAAGATTAACGAACAGATCAAACCTTATATGGAATTATTAAAAGATCTATTACATGAAAGGTATCACATTTCAAAAGAAGAACTGGAACGGGCTTTTGATGCCAGATTTCCACGGGAAATGAAGGAGAAATTCTCCAACGCCCGTGTGGCAGTAGCCGGACTTGGGGGACTGGGATCTAACATAGCGGTAATGCTTGCAAGAAGTGGGATAGGACATTTGCTTTTAGTGGATTTTGATACAGTGGATGTGACAAATTTAAACCGTCAGATGTATATGATCCCTCATTTAGGCAGACCCAAGGCAGAAGCATTGCCGGATATACTCTGCCAGATCAATCCATATCTGGAATATGAGTCTGTTTGTGTTAAAGTTACACCGGAAAATGTAAAGCAGCTGTTTGAAATGTATCCCATTGTCTGTGAAGCCTTTGACAAACCAGATCAGAAAGCCATGCTGGTAAGAGAACTTTTAGGACAATGTCCGGAGACAATGGTCGTTTCAGGAAATGGAATGGCAGGTCTGGGAGATACCAATGACA
>ENA-ORNG01002691-ORNG01002691.1-human-gut-metagenome-genome-assembly--contig:-NODE-2691-length-10510-cov-3.294500_pt1 | contig 10510 bp, 11 predicted proteins | sample MGYA00242113_ERZ509018 | MGnify/ENA primary metagenome ERZ509018 (study PRJEB26280, sample SAMEA2338711) | human gut metagenome | biome: human gut; feature: human-associated habitat; material: faeces... | reverse complement strand
CCGCCGGAAAGCCGCCAGCTTGGTCAGCCGTGGCTGTCAGCCCAGGAGCGGCTGGCGAAAGGTATGGATGAGGAAAAGCTAAGAAAAGCAGTAGCGGAAACCGAAGGATGTAAGATACTGTACGATGGTCAACCGATACTGCCTTTATATTGTGGGGTGACAAACGGAAAAACGCGGAATTTTTCCGATGTATGGAGCGGAGAACTCCCCTATCTGGTCAGTGTGGATAGTATATGGGATAAAGGCTCATCAGATTATATGGAAAAAATATTTCTCACCCGTAAAAAAATCATTCGGGAGCTGGCAGAGGCGGACGGCACGGAAAATAACTGGAGCCAGTTGTCAGAGAGCATGGTTCAGATCGTAGAAAAGGATGGGGCCGGCTATATTCTCCAGATAGAGATTGGCGGTCAGACCTATTCCGGTGAGGAGCTGCGCTGCCGCCTGGGTCTCCCGTCGGCCTGTTTTGATTATACGGTAAAAAACGATGGCATTGAATTCACCTGTTATGGTCGGGGCCATGGCGTGGGCTTAAGTATTTACGGCGCAGATGCCATGGCGGGAGAAGGGAAAAGCTGGGAAGAAATTATTTCCTGGTATTTTCCGGGAACGAGTGTATAAAGTCAGGTCTTTTGGCCAAACTATAGCTACGAGGTGATAACAGGTGAAAGAAAATTTTAAAAATTATTGGAAAAAGAATGGATTTTACATGGTGCTGACAGCGGCCTTGGTCGTTGTTCTGGGAATTTCCGGAGTGGCCGGATACCGGTCCGGAATGAAAGATAAAGCGGCGGCAGAAAAAGCCGCGGAATTTAGTCAGGCGGAGGAGGCTCCGAAGGCTTTCGAGGAAAGCGCGGCTGAGGTAGCGGGAAATACATCAGATATTGAAAATGCGGTAGCAGAATCTGTGGCGGAAGCGGCGACCGCCGCCGTAGCGGAAACCTTTGGTGAAGACACAAAGATGGTATGGCCGGTACAGGGAGAGATTCTTAAGGAATTTTCTCCGGATAAAACAATCTATTTTGAAACACTGGATCAGTACAAATGCAATCCGGCCCTGCTTATTAAGGCGGACGTAAATCAGGAGGTTGTTGCTGGCTTTGGCGGAACAGTGGAAACCATTACTGAGGATAGTGTGAACGGCACAACGGTGACGGTAGATATGGGCAATGGTTATAAAGCGGTTTACGGTCAGATGAAGGATGTTAACGTCAAGGAGGGCGATGCGGTTGTCAAAGGGCAGGCCATTGGCAATGTGGCCCAGCCGACAAAATATTTTACGGAAGAGGGAAGCCACCTTTATTTTGGAATGACAAAGGATAATACGCCGGTCAACCCGCAGGATTATCTGGGAAAATAGGGAACAGTGAGAGTCACCAAACTCCAAAAATCACATAAGATATAGAGCAGGCGATGATAAATCGGCTATACATATTGGAAAATATGCCGCCGATTATATTACAATCCTTCTGGTATTACCGGCCCGGGCCAGACATTTGAATAAATACTGTATTTTCATCGGCTGCTTTATATAGTGGGGCATTGTCTTAGCGGCAATGCCCTTTTTCAATGGAGGGATTTTGCGCATTCGGTTGAAATTGGCGGGGGAATCCGATATAATAAGTTCTGTAAACCATTTGACATTTACTGGAAAGGACATTATGAACTATACATATATTTTAAAGTGCCGTGACGGTTCTCTGTATACCGGATGGACGAATCATCTGGAGGAGCGGATTCAGGCACATAATGAGGGCAGAGGGGCAAAATATACCCGCAGCCGGCGGCCGGTGGAACTGATTTATTATGAAAGTATGGAAACAAAAGAGGAAGCGATGCGGCGGGAGTATGCGATTAAGCATATGAATCGTCTGCAGAAGCTCCGGCTTATTGCACAGCAGGGGAGAGACAGGGATGAATAACATATTAAAAAAACGAACTTCGGTTCTTGTACGGACAGCAATTGTCATGGTGTCGGTTATTCTGCAGGTGCTGACGATGTTTTTATTGGTGCGCCTTCTCCAGGAATATGCCTCCTGGGCGTATCTGCTCATTGAAATTGCCAGTATTGCGGTTGTTTTTGTGCTGGTGGATAATTCATCCTCCTTCAATTCCTTCTGGATTGTCATTATTCTGGCGCTTCCGGTGTTTGGCTATTGTCTTTATTTTATGTGGGGACGCAAACATACAAACAGCGCTTTTTATAAAAAATATAAAAAGATATCGGAAAAGGGGAGGGAATATAAGCCCCAGGACCCGGCGATTCTGGCCGAGCTGGCCGAAATGCACCCCAATAAGGCTCAGGTCAGTCGATATTTGGTTCAAGAAGGCTTTTCTGTATATAAGAACACATCGGTCCGCTATTTTGATGTGGGAGAGAAAAAGTTCGACGCCCTTTTTGAGGACCTGGAAAAGGCGGAAAAATTTATTTTTCTCGAGTATTTTATCGTGTCCAATGGGGAGATATGGGATCGACTGAAGCAGGTTCTGGCAAGAAAAGCGGTCCAAAAAGTTGAAGTCCGTCTGCTTTTGGATGATTTTGGCTGTCTCTTTATGGACGGCGATGAGATCCGGCATGAATTGGCGAAGCTTGGCATTCGGGTCAGCATTTTTGCGCCGATTGTCAAAGACGTTTCCCGACTGACCTTTAACTATCGGAACCATCAGAAAATCGCCATTATTGACGGAAATATCGGCTATACCGGCGGAGTCAATCTGGCGGATGAGTATGCCAATATTATTGAGCGTTTTGGACACTGGAAGGATACGGCGATTCGTATGGAGGGCGACGGCGTTTGGGGACTTACGGAAATTTTCCTGGAGATGTGGGAGCTTTCAAAGGAGAAAGAGCGGCTGGATTATAACAAATATCGTCCAACCATTTCTGTGGATGCTCCCGGCTATGTTCAGCCGGTGGCCGACGGACCGGCCAATAATCCGGATAACCCCATCGAAGAGATGTACACCCATTTGATTAATAAGGCCAGGGATTATATTTATTTTACAACGCCTTATCTTGTACTGGATAACCGGATGGTGGACGATTTGTGTCGGGCCGCCCGGAGTGGCGTGGACGTGCGGATTATCACACCGCGGCAGTATGATAAATGGTATGTATACATGGTAAACATATCAAATTACGGACGTCTTATGGAAAACGGTATTCGGATTTATGAGTACGTGCCGGGCTTTATTCACGCTAAAAATATTATTTCCGATGATGAATGCGGCGTCTGCGGTACGATCAACATGGATTACCGGAGTTTTTATCTGCACTATGAATGCGGCGTGCTTATGACAGAAGTACCGGCGGTCATGGAGATGAAAGAGGACTTTTTGGAAACGATGCGGATGAGTGAGCGCGTCAGCTTGGACGCATGGAGAAATCGTCCGTTATGGCAGAAATGTGTTCAGGGAATACTGAGAATTTTTTCACCATTATTATAAAAACAGGAGTTGAATACAAATATGAAAAAAGTAGTGACGATTGCGGGATCGGATTCCAGCGGCGGCGCAGGAATTCAGGCGGACATTAAAACTATGATGGCCCACGGCGTGTTTGCCATGAGCGCCATTACCGCATTGACGGCTCAGAATACGACAGGGGTCTATGACGTATTGGAAGCCACGCCGGAATTTGTCGGCGAGCAAATCGACTGTATCTTTAATGATATCCGGCCGGATGCGGTGAAAATCGGGATGGTGTCAAACATCGGCATTATCGAAAGGATTGCAGAAAAATTAAAAGAACATCGGGCGGAGAATATTGTGGTAGATCCGGTGATGGTATCCACCAGCGGCTGCGCCCTGATGAGTCCGGATGCCCAGGAAACCCTGGTGACAAAGCTCTTGCCTCTGGCTGACATTATCACACCGAATATTCCCGAGGCCGAATGTCTCTGTGGTTTTGAAATTAAATCCACAGAAGATATGGTTCGGGCGGCCAAAGTCATCGGAAAGAACCTGAAAGGCTGTGTTCTTATTAAAGGCGGCCATCTCACAGAAACCGCTGACGATTTGCTTTATGATAACGGTGAGCTTCTCTGGTATCACGGTGAACGGGTGGATAATCCGAATACCCATGGGACCGGCTGTACCCTTTCATCGGCCATCGCCAGCAATCTGGCCCTGGGCTATGATATGAAAACAAGCGTGAAAAATGCGAAAGATTATATTACCGGAGCCCTCAAAGACGGGCTGGATCTAGGCAAAGGCAGCGGACCGCTGAACCATGCTTATCGCATTACAGGGAAATAAAATAATCATAAAAAAGGCAGGGGCCAAGGTCGTACAAACAGCTCTATAAGAGCGGCTGTGAGAACTTAGGTCCCCTGTTTTTTTAATAAATCGGCATAACAGCCAGGAACTTATACATTAATACGAAGTGGCAGAAGCTGCCGCCCATCACGAAAAGATGGAAGATTTCATGGGAGCCAAAATTTTCGTGGCGGCTGTTAAAAATCGGAAGCTTCAACGCGTAGATGATACCGCCGATGGTGTAGATAATACCGCCGGTGAGAAGCCACATAAAGGCTTCCCGTGATAAGCTGTTTAAAATTTGAGTAAATGCGAGCACACAGGTCCATCCCATACCGATATAAAGCAGGGAAGATACCCATTTTGGACAGTTTACCCAAAGGGCTTTCAGGATAATGCCGAAAATGGCGATGCCCCATACGATAGCTAATAGCGTATATCCTATGGTCCCGCGTATGGCGATCAGGCATACCGGCGTATAGGTTCCGGCGATGAGTATGGAAATCATCATGTGGTCAAATTTTTTCAGCCGTTTATTCACCTTTTCGTTGATATCCAATGAATGATACAGAGTACTTGCGGCATATAGTAAAAGCATGCTGACAATAAAAATACTTAACGAAATAACGTGAATCATATCCGGCGCTGTACATGCCCGGAGAATGAGCGGTACGGCGGCGAATAAAGCCATCAGCCAGCCGATGAAATGAGTAATGGCGCTTCCTGGGTCCTTCGGTTTGAATTTCATAAAATCACCTTCCTTGTGAGATAAGCTATATGATATATAATTTAAAAACGATGACAAGTAGTAATGAAAACTACATATACTATAATATGATACTATCACAAATAAAATACATGTCAAGCATAAAAAAATAAAAACAGTGAAAAATCCATAAAACTATGATATACTGTGAACAGTTAACGAGGTATTTTCGAGCTTACTGTGAACAGTTAGCGAGTGAATTTTTAGGAGTGAATGTAAATTATGGGAAAATATTTTGGAACTGACGGTTTCCGTGGTGAGGCGAATAAATCTCTGACGGTGGAGCATGCTTTTAAGGTGGGCCGATTTTTAGGATATTATTTCGGAAAAGAACATAAGGCAAAAATTGTTATTGGCAAGGATACACGGCGTTCAAGTTATATGTTTGAGTATGCGTTGGCCGCCGGACTGACAGCGAGCGGAGCGGATGCGTATCTGCTTCATGTGACGACTACGCCGAGTGTTTCCTACGTGGTACGGACGGAGGAGTTTGACTGCGGTATTATGATTTCTGCCAGTCACAATCCTTTTTATGATAACGGCATAAAAATTATCAATGCTATGGGTCATAAGATGAGCGCCGATGTGGAGCAGTTGATCGAGGATTATATAGACGGTAAGATAGAAGAGCTGCCGCTGGCCACCGGAGAGAATATTGGGCGGACAGTGGATTATGCCATGGGAAGAAATCGTTATATTGGTCATTTGATTGCTACGGCGACCCGGTCCTTTAAGGATAAAAGGGTGGGCCTGGATTGCTCCAACGGCTCGGCGTCATCTATTGCAAAGAGTGTTTTTGATGCTCTGGGTGCGAAGACTTATGTTATCAATGCGGAGCCGGACGGCACGAATATTAATATGAACTGCGGTTCCACCCATATCGAGGTGCTTCAAAAATTTGTTATGGAAAAGGGACTCGATGTGGGCTTTGCCTATGACGGCGATGCGGATCGGTGCATTGCGGTGGATGATGAAGGGCATATTGTGGACGGCGATCTGATTATGTACGTCTGCGGCACATATATGTATGAAAATGGCAAGTTAAATAACGATACGATTGTCACAACGGTCATGTCCAATTTCGGCCTGTATCTCGCTCTGGATAAAGCGGGCGTCCGTTATGAAAAGACGGCGGTCGGAGATAAATATGTTTATGAAAATATGATGCAGAACGGTCATTCTATCGGCGGCGAGCAGTCGGGTCATATTATTTTCAGCAAGCTGGCAACAACGGGGGACGGTATCCTCACGTCATTAAAGCTTATGGAAGTGATGCTGGAGAAGAAAACAAAGCTTTCCGAGCTGATCAAGCCGGTGAAGATTTATCCGCAGCTTCTTGTCAATGTGAAGGTGTATGATAAGGCGGCGGCCAAACAGGATCCGGATGTTCAGGCGGCCGTGAAGGCCGTGGAGGACGCCCTTGGAAATACAGGACGGATTCTTGTGCGGGAGAGTGGTACGGAGCCTTTGCTGCGTGTCATGGTCGAAGCTGAAACCGATGAAATCTGTCATAAATATGTATATCAGGTTGTGGATGTTTTAAAGGCCAAGGGCCATGCGATTGAAGGGAAGTAGGAGAACATGGGAGACAGTCTGGTTGAACAGGTAAAAGCAGCCATGCCGCCGGAGGATGATTTATTTGAGGTGGCGGAGCTGTTTAAAGCCTTCGGGGATTCTACCCGGGCAAAGATCATATGTGCATTGAGTCAGTCTGAGCTGTGTGTGGGTGATCTGGCCCAGCTGCTGGAGATGAATCAGTCGGCTGTGTCGCATCAGCTCCGGCTGTTAAAGCAGGCCAGACTGGTAAAAACCCGGCGGGACGGCAAGGTGCGTTATTATTCCCTGGCGGATGAGCATATACAGGAGATGTTCAAGGTAGCCTTTGAACATGTCATGGAAGAATAAAGAATAAAAATCAAGGAGTAGTTTTACAATGGAAAAGATTATTTTGACTGGAGACCGTCCGACTGGCCGGCTTCATGTGGGACATTATGTAGGTTCCCTGAAACGGCGGGTGGAGCTTCAAAATTCAGGTGAATACGATAAAATTTTTATCATGATTGCGGATGCTCAGGCGTTGACGGACAATGCGGACAATCCGGAAAAGGTACGTCAGAATATTATCGAGGTCGCCCTGGATTATCTTTCCTGCGGCCTGGATCCGGAGAAATCCACCCTTTTTGTTCAGTCTCAGGTACCGGCTCTGCCGGAATTAACCTGTTATTATATGAATCTGGTGACAGTTTCCCGACTCCAGAGAAATCCAACGGTCAAAGCCGAGATTCAGATGCGTAATTTTGAAACGAGTATTCCGGTAGGCTTCTTCACCTATCCGATTAGCCAGGCCTCAGATATTACCGCATTTAAGGCAACTACAGTGCCGGTGGGAGAGGATCAGCTCCCGATGATTGAGCAGACACGTGAAATTGTTCGCAAATTTAATAGCGTTTATGATGAAGTGCTTGTTGAGCCGGAGGCGCTTATTCCTGAGAGTGAGGTGTGCTGCCGTTTACCGGGTACAGATGGAAAGGCGAAGATGAGCAAATCATTGAATAACTGCATTTATCTGTCAGATACGGCGGAGGAAGTTCAGAAAAAGATTATGGGCATGTTTACTGACCCGAATCATTTGAAAGTTTCCGATCCGGGCTGTGTTGAGGGTAATGCGGTGTTTACTTATCTGAATGCTTTCTGCCGGGATGAGCATTTTGAAAAGTTCTGGCCGGAATATGCCAATCTGGAGGAATTAAAGGACCATTATCGTCGAGGCGGGCTCGGCGATGTAAAGGTAAAACGCTTCCTGAATCATATTATGCAGGAAGAGTTGGAACCGATTCGTGCCCGCAGAAAAGAGCTGGAAAAACGAATTCCGGAGATTTATGAGATTCTTCGTAAGGGAAGTATTGAAGCACAGAAGGTTGCGGCGCAGACTTTGGACGAAGTAAAACGGGCAATGAAAATTAATTATTTTGAAGATGCCCAGTTGATTGAAGAACAGGCGAAACGTTTTGCAGAAAAATAAATTTTTAATCAGGCTGTCATCGGTGCTCCATGACAGCCGATTTTATATATCAGGGCGGGTGAGTGTATGATTTTAGTGACAGGCGGATGCCGGAGCGGAAAAAGTGAATACGGTGAAAGGCTGGTCGAAGCCATGGGAAATCGTCGTCTCTATGTTGCGACAGGTCAGGTTTTCGACGAAGAAATGGCCCGGCGTGTGGATAAACACCGCTTACGGCGGGGCGAATTGTGGACAACTCATGAAGGGTATCGGGAACTGGAAAATTTGGATTACGAAGGATTTGACGGTATTTTGCTGGACAGCATTACATCGATGGTGACGAATCTTTTATTTGATTTTATCGGAGAAGATGAGACCGATTTTTCCGAAGTAGATTATCATGGGGCGGAGGCCCGTATTATGCAGGAATTTGAGCGTTTTGTTTCGGCCGTGGGGCGGAGAAAGCTCCCCTATGTTATGGTGACGGATGAGATCGGCCTGGGCGTTGTTCCGGAGACGCCGCTGGGCCGAGGATTTCGGGATATTCTCGGCCGGGTAAATCAATATCTGGCCTCCGAGGCATCGCAGGTTTATTTTGTAATCAGCGGCCTGCCGGTACAGATTAAGGCGGAGTGATTTATGGATACATTAATTTTGACATTGCAATTGTTTACAAGCCTGCCCCTGAATAAAGGGGTGGAAGTGAGCGACGAGCGTCTCATTCGCAGTGTGGCTTTGTGGCCGGCCGCGGGAATTGTCATCGCTCTGTTCGAGGCGTTGATTTTTGGGGCGGCGGTACATATTTTGCCGGTTTCACTGGCGGCAGCGCTGGCTTTGCTTGGTGAACTGTGGATGACGCGGGGCTTCCATCTGGATGGACTGTGTGATACGGCGGATGCCTATTTTTCCTCCAGAAGTCGAGAGCGGATGCTGGAAATCATGAAGGACAGCCATATCGGCACCTTCGGCGTCGTTGCGGCAATTTCAGATCTGGCCTTTAAATATTTATTGATAACAGCCTCTAAAATGCCCCTGTTTTTAATTCTCGGAGCCCCGGTGGCGGGGAAAATGGTTCAGGGTCTGTGCATGTATAAAGCCAATTATCCTCGGGAAAGCGGTTTAGGAAAAAGCTATATCGGACGGATACCGCTGCATATTGCTGTTATATCTGCAGTGTTCGGCGCGTCCTGGGTAATAATCACTCTGTTTAGCGGCATTATTTGTCCGGGCATTGGCAGCAGGACGACCGTGGCTATATGGATACTTTTCCTTGTCCTGAGTTTGTGTTTCGTGTTGGCCTGGCTTTTCCGCCGGCGTATGGAAAAGGCAATTGGCGGTATGACTGGGGATACTCTGGGGGCAGCTTCCGAGCTTATTGAGATTTTTTATATGCTGCTGATTGTAGTGATGGAAGGAGTTTTATAAGATGAAATTGTATATGGTCCGGCATGGTGAGACCGAGTGTAATGTGAACAGGGTTTATTATGGCAGTCTGGACGTGCCGATTACTGAAAACGGCCGAAGACAGGCAGAAGCTGTGGGAGACATGCTGTGTGATGTGGTCTTTGATAAAGTGATTGTTTCCGGCCTCTGTCGTACCAGGCAGACTGCGGAAGCCATTCTTTCCCGGCAGACGTCCTCGGCGGAAATTTGTCAGGCGCCGGCCTTTAATGAGATGGATTTTGGTGACTGGGAAGGGCTTCACTATACAAAGGTCCGGGAAATGTATCCGGCAGATTATAAAGCCATGGGGGCGGACTGGCTTCATTGCCCGCCGACGGGAGGAGAGGCTTTTATCGATTTCAGTCACCGGGTGATCGAGGGGTGGAAACAGCTATATTCTGACGAGGCCTTTAAAAGTTCACAAAACATTCTTCTAGTCGGTCACAGCGGACCGATGCAGTGCCTGATTTGCCATTTTCTCGGAATGGATGTATCAAACATATGGCATTTGGAAATTCAGCAGGGAGCCTATATAGAATTTGAATTTCTACAGGATTTTCCAGTGCTGAAAGGCTTGAATAGGAGAGAAAAGCTTTGAGCGTCGTATTAAATATAGAAGAAATCTGTCGGCAGATTCGTCCAGCAGACAGGGACATAACGGATCAGGTATGGAAAATATGGGATAATAAATGTATTCCTCTGCGTAGTCTTGAATGGCTTCAGGAAACTCTGGTTCGTATCGCCGGTATACAGCGGACCATACACCCTCAGATTGAAAAAAAACTGACCATTGTCATGGCGGCGGATAACGGGGTGATTTCCGAGGGGGTCAGTCAGTCAGACTATCATGTGACGACTCAGGTCGTGGACAATATGATTCATCACAAGGCAACCGTCGCTCTCATGGCTGATTATGACCGGAGTGAGCTTTTGGTCGTGGATATGGGAATGAAGGAAAAGGTGGACGGCGTTCTGGATTTCTCGTTGATGCGGGGAACGAATAATATGGCGGAAGGTCCGGCCATGAGCCGGGAGACGGCAGT
>ENA-ORNG01002690-ORNG01002690.1-human-gut-metagenome-genome-assembly--contig:-NODE-2690-length-10513-cov-5.647638_pt1 | contig 10513 bp, 10 predicted proteins | sample MGYA00242113_ERZ509018 | MGnify/ENA primary metagenome ERZ509018 (study PRJEB26280, sample SAMEA2338711) | human gut metagenome | biome: human gut; feature: human-associated habitat; material: faeces... | reverse complement strand
CACTGACTTACCGTTATGGTGACGAACATCGGCCCGTCACCACCGCCGACATTCTGACGCCACGACGCCGGGAGGATTACGGTAAGGACCTGTGGAGTGCTTATCAGACCATCCAGGAGAATATGCTGAAAGGCGGGATTTCCGGTCGCAGTGCAAAAGGAAAACGTATCCATACCCGGGCCATTCACAGCATTGATACCGACATTAAGCTCAACCGTGCATTGTGGGTGATGGCAGAAACGATGCTGGAGAGCCTGCGCTGATGCAATCTGTCCCTGAAGGCGTGATTCAGGCACCAGAATCACCCGACGCCCCGGAGAGCTCAGTCTGTGCAGACTGAGTACAGGCAATGGCATCTGGCCATCCGTCTGTGACCGGAACGGTTACGCGTACGGCTGTCCGGAATTTCAGCCGAATATCATTCATCCCTGATATTACCGGGTCTCACGGTCAGTGATGAACGTGATGTTGTCAGCCCCCGGCCTTTACTCCCTCTCATTTATTCACATTACAAGGATTTCATACATGAAAACATTGTCTCAGAACACCACCTCTTCGGCCTGTGCACCGGAGACTGGCCTGCAACAACTGGTTGCCACCATAGTCCCTGATGAACAGCGCATCAGCTTCTGGCCGCAGCATTTTGGCCTCATTCCACAGTGGGTCACCCTGGAGCCCCGTGTCTTCGGCTGGATGGACCGTCTGTGCGAAAACTACTGCGGTGGTATCTGGAATCTGTACACCCTGAACAACGGTGGCGCATTTATAGCACCTGAACCGGATGAAGATGATGGAGAAACCTGGATACTGTTCAATGCCATGAACGGTAACCGCGCTGAAATGAGCCCGGAAGCCGCCGGCATTGCCGCCTGTCTGATGACGTACAGTCATCACGCCTGCCGTACGGAGTGTTATGCCATGACGGTTCATTATTACCGTCTGCGGGATTACGCCCTGCAGCATCCGGAATGCAGCGCCATTATGCGCATCATCGACTGAATGGAGGCAGGGACAATGCAGCAGCTTTCCTTTCTGCCCGGAGAAATGACAACCAGAGAGCGCAGCCTCATTCTGCGGGCCCTGAAAACCCTGGACCGCCATCTTCATGAACCCGGCGTGGCCTTCACCTCCACCCGTGCGGCACGGGAATGGCTGATTCTGAACATGGCGGGACTGGAGCGTGAAGAGTTCCGGGTGCTGTATCTGAATAACCAGAATCAGCTGATTGCCGGTGAAACCCTCTTCACCGGCACCATCAACCGCACGGAAGTCCATCCCCGGGAAGTGATTAAACGCGCCCTGTATCACAATGCCGCAGCCGTGGTGCTGGCACATAATCACCCGTCCGGTGAAGTCACACCCAGCAAGGCAGACCGGCTTATCACGGAACGTCTGGTACAGGCACTGGGCCTGGTGGATATCCGGGTGCCGGACCATCTGATAGTCGGTGGCAGCCAGGTTTTCTCCTTTGCCGAACATGGTCTGCTTTAACCCGTCACAACCACATCACACCTGTTTTCACTTTTATCTTCTGTCTTCAGAGGTATCCCATTATGAAAATCATCACCCGTGGTGAAGCCATGCGTATTCACCAACAGCATCCTGCATCCCGTCTTTTTCCGTTCTGTACCGGTAAATACCGCTGGCACGGCAGTGCTGAAGCGTATACCGGTCGTGAAGTGCAGGATATTCCCGGTGTGCTGGCCGTGTTTGCTGAACGCCGTAAGGACAGTTTTGGCCCGTATGTCCGGCTGATGAGCGTCACCCTGAACTGAATCAGGACGGGCATTCAGAAGAGCAGAATTATCGCCACCACCGGACCATTCTTAACCGATTTTCTGTAGGGATTTTATCGTGTCAGACACACTCCCCGGGACAACACTTCCCGACGACAATCACGACCGCCCCTGGTGGGGGCTACCCTGCACCGTGACGCCCTGTTTTGGGGCACGTCTGGTGCAGGAGGGTAACCGGTTGCATTACCTTGCAGACCGCGCCGGTATCAGAGGCCGGTTCAGCGACGCGGATGCGTACCATCTGGACCAGGCCTTTCCGCTGCTGATGAAACAACTGGAACTCATGCTCACCAGCGGTGAACTGAATCCCCGCCATCAGCATACCGTCACGCTGTATGCAAAAAGGCTGACCTGCGAAGCCGACACCCTCGGCAGTTGTGGCTACGTTTATATGGCTGTTTATCCGACGCCCGAAACGAAAAAGTAACTCTCCAGAATAACCTTCTGCCCCGGCCTGGTGCTTTCACCACGCCACTTTTCCATTTTTCATCTCTGCATATCAGGAAAATCTTCAGTATGAACACATTACCCGATACACACATACGGGAGGCATCGCATTGCCAGTCTCCCGTCACCATCTGGCAGACACTGCTCACCCGACTGCTGGACCAGCATTACGGCCTCACACTGAATGACACACCGTTCGCTGATGAACGTGTGATTGAGCAGCATATTGAGGCAGGCATTTCACTGTGTGATGCGGTGAACTTTCTCGTTGAAAAATACGCACTGGTGCGTACCGACCAGCCGGGATTCAGCGCCTGTACTCGTTCTCAGTTAATAAACAGTATTGATATCCTCCGGGCCCGCCGGGCAACCGGCCTGATGGCCCGCGACAATTACAGAACGGTAAATAACATTACCCTGGGTAAGCATCCGGAGAAACGATGAAACTTTCCCTGATGCTGGAAGCCGACAGAATTAATGTGCAGGCACTGAACATGGGGCGAATTGTCGTTGACGTCGATGGTGTTAATCTCACTGAACTGATTAACAAGGTCGCTGAAAACGGTTATTCACTCCGCGTGGTGGAGGAATCCGACCAACAGTCAACCTGCACACTACCACCGTTTGCAACCCTTGCCGGCATACGCTGCAGTACCGCACATATCACGGAAAAGGATAACGCCTGGCTGTACTCGCTGTCGCATCAGACGAATGACACCGGCGAATCAGAATGGATTCATTTTACAGGCAGCGGATATCTGTTACGTACCGATGCGTGGTCATACCCGGTTCTGCGGCTTAAACGCCTGGGCCTGTCAAAAACGTTCCGCCGCCTGGTTGTCACACTCATCCGACGTTATGGCGTCAGTCTCATTCATCTGGATGCCAGCGCTGAATGCCTGCCGGGTTTACCCACTTTCAACTGGTAACCAGGAACAACATGAAATCATTAACCACGGAAACCGCACTGGATATTCTGATTGCGTGGCTGCAGGACAATATCGACTGCGAATCGGGAATTATCTTTGACAACAATGAGGATAAAACGGATTCAGCAGCACTGTTGCCCTGTATCGAACAGGCCAGAGAGGATATCCGTACCCTGCGCCAACTGCAGCTTCAGCACCAGAACCGGTGAGTCTCACTCATCATCTCACTCACCAGACTTCATTCCACTGACGCCAGCCTGAACACGGCTGGCGTTTTCATTTATCTGCAAAAAGGAATATCGATTATGTCTGAAATCACAGTCTCCCGTCCGGAAGTGGTCAACGAGAATACGGACGTTATCTGCTCCACCTCAGTCAGGTACAGGTCACTGGAATATGATAATTTTCCGGAAATCAGCGAAGCGAACATTCTGAGCACATTTGAACAACTGCACCAGAACAAAGATGAAGTGTTTGAACGGGGAGTGATCAACGTCTTCAAAGGGCTGAGCTGGGATTACAAAACCAACTCACCCTGTAAATTTGGCAGTAAAATTATCGTCAACAATCTGGTGAGATGGGACCAGTGGGGATTTCATCTTATCAGTGGAATGCAGGCAGATCGCCTGGCTGACCTGGAAAGAATGTTGCATCTGCTCAGCGGTAAACCGATCCCCGACAACCGAGGGAATATCACCATTAATCTGGATGACCACATACAGTCCGTTCAGGGTAAAGGACGCTATGAAGATGAGATGTTCATCATTAAATACTTTAAGAAGGGATCTGCACACATCACTTTCAAAAGGCTGGAGCTGATTGACAGAATTAACGATATAATAGCCAGGCACTTTCCTTCTGTGCTCTCAGCCTGACCCCGAGTTTGATTCCCTTTCGATATCAAAAGGGACTGCGGGTACAAAAGAGGGTACATCTTTCACCAAACCAAACAAAATAAACTAATATCAACATGATAGAAGCATTCTTCGATTCCGAGTCCGGCACCAAATTCATATAAACGGACCTCCACGGAGGTCCGTTTTTCGTTTCAGGACGCCACGATTTAAGCGTCCTGCCGCCAAATCAATTCTACCGAACTCAACCAGATTCTCCCCACATCACCAGCAATTTGCGGGCATATCCCAATTCGGGAAAATTTGTTTCTGAGCTATAGCGCTGACTGACGTGAAATGTCGTGCGGCCCCGTGATGCTGTTGAACGTCAAATGACGTCATCAGGAGCGTAACGCACCCATAAAGCACAACATCGGGCAGAACGCCAACTGATGAGATTTTCTGAATGAGAACAAAGAGAAATGTATCAGTCCGTTTGCTCATGCAAAGACTAACAATCCATTAAAATAGTAAGCGCTCCGGACAATTTTCCATGGATTATTTTCTGAACATTTTTCTTTGGCAAAGATGATGAATTTTGATGGTAAGGAAAATTACTTCTGGTTCTCAGTAAAATCCTTTCGTAATACTATGTAATCAAGAAGTTTATGGCGAGTAAAAATAACGTCTTGCATTCACCAATAATATGTAAATAAACCCATCTATAGATGGAAAAAATAGGTTATGGCAATTATCATTGCATCATTCCCTTTTCGAATGAGTTTCTATTATGCAACAACCTGTAGTTCGCGTTGGCGAATGGCTTGTTACTCCGTCCATAAACCAAATTAGCCGCAATGGGCGTCAACTTACCCTTGAGCCGAGATTAATCGATCTTCTGGTTTTCTTTGCTCAACACAGTGGCGAAGTACTTAGCAGGGATGAACTTATCGATAATGTCTGGAAGAGAAGTATTGTCACCAATCACGTTGTGACGCAGAGTATCTCAGAACTACGTAAGTCATTAAAAGATAATGATGAAGATAGTCCTGTCTATATCGCTACTGTACCAAAGCGCGGCTATAAATTAATGGTGCCGGTTATCTGGTACAGCGAAGAAGAGGGAGAGGAAATAATGCTATCTTCGCCTCCCCCTATACCAGAGGCGGTTCCTGCCACAGATTCTCCCTCCCACAGTCTTAACATTCAAAACACCACAACGCCACCTGAACAATCCCCAGTTAAAAGCAAACGATTCACTACCTTTTGGGTATGGTTTTTTTTCCTGTTGTCGTTAGGTATCTGTGTAGCACTGGTAGCGTTTTCAAGTCTTGAAACACGTCTTCCTATGAGTAAATCGCGCATTTTGCTCAATCCACGCGATATTGACATTAATATGGTTAATAAGAGTTGTAACAGCTGGAGTTCTCCGTATCAGCTCTCTTACGCGATAGGCGTGGGTGATTTGGTGGCGACATCACTTAACACCTTCTCCACCTTTATGGTGCATGACAAAATCAACTACAACATTGATGAACCGAGCAGTTCCGGTAAAACATTATCTATTGCGTTTGTTAATCAGCGCCAATACCGTGCTCAACAATGCTTTATGTCGGTAAAATTGGTAGACAATGCAGATGGTTCAACCATGCTGGATAAACGTTATGTCATCACTAACGGTAATCAGCTGGCGATTCAAAATGATTTGCTCCAGAGTTTATCAAAAGCGTTAAACCAACCGTGGCCACAACGAATGCAGGAGATGCTCCAGCAAATTTTGCCGCATCGTGGTGCGTTATTAACTAATTTTTATCAGGCACATGATTATTTACTGCATGGTGATGATAAATCATTGGATCGTGCCAGTGAATTATTAGGTGAGATTGTTCAATCATCCCCAGAATTTACCTACGCGAGAGCAGAAAAAGCATTAGTTGATATCGTGCGCCATTCTCAACATCCTTTAGACGAAAAACAATTAGCAGCACTGAACACAGAAATAGATAACATTGTTACACTGCCGGAATTGAACAACCTGTCCATTATATATCAAATAAAAGCGGTCAGTGCCCTGGTAAAAGGTAAAACAGATGAGTCTTATCAGGCGATAAATACCGGCATTGATCTTGAAATGTCCTGGCTAAATTATGTGTTGCTTGGCAAGGTTTATGAAATGAAGGGGATGAACCGGGAAGCAGCTGATGCATATCTCACCGCCTTTAATTTACGCCCAGGGGCAAACACCCTTTACTGGATTGAAAATGGTATATTCCAGACTTCTGTTCCTTATGTTGTACCTTATCTCGACAAATTTCTCGCTTCAGAATAAGTAACTCCCGGGTTGATTCATGCTCGGGAATATTTGTTGTTGAGTTTTTGTATGTTCCCGTTGGTATAATATGTTGCGGCAATTTATTTGCCGCATAATTTTTATTACATAAATTTAACCAGAGAATGTCACGCAATGCATTGTAAACATTGAATGTTTATCTTTTCATGATATCAACTTGCGATCCTGATGTGTTAATAAAAAACCTCAAGTTCTCACTTACAGAAACTTTTGTGTTATTTCACCTAATCTTTAGGATTAATCCTTTTTTCGTGAGTAATCTTAGCGCCAGTTTGGTCTGGTCAGGAAATAGTTATACATCATGACCCGGACTCCAAATTCAAAAATGAAATTAGGAGAAGAGCATGAGTTCTGCCAAGAAGATCGGGCTATTTGCCTGTACCGGTGTTGTTGCCGGTAATATGATGGGGAGCGGTATTGCATTATTACCTGCGAACCTAGCAAGTATCGGTGGTATTGCTATCTGGGGTTGGATTATCTCTATTATTGGTGCAATGTCGCTGGCATATGTATATGCCCGACTGGCAACAAAAAACCCGCAACAAGGTGGCCCAATTGCGTATGCCGGAGAAATTTCCCCTGCATTTGGTTTTCAGACAGGTGTTCTTTATTACCATGCTAACTGGATTGGTAACCTGGCAATTGGTATTACCGCTGTATCTTATCTTTCCACCTTCTTCCCAGTATTAAATGATCCTGTTCCGGCGGGTATCGCCTGTATTGCTATCGTCTGGGTATTTACCTTTGTGAATATGCTCGGCGGTACCTGGGTAAGCCGTTTAACCACGATTGGTCTGGTGCTGGTTCTTATTCCTGTGGTGATGACTGCTATTGTTGGCTGGCATTGGTTTGATGCAGCAACTTATGCAGCTAACTGGAATACTGCGGATACCACTGATGGTCATGCGATCATTAAAAGTATTCTGCTCTGCCTGTGGGCCTTCGTGGGTGTTGAATCCGCAGCAGTAAGTACTGGTATGGTTAAAAACCCGAAACGTACCGTTCCGCTGGCAACCATGCTGGGTACTGGTTTAGCAGGTATTGTTTACATCGCTGCGACTCAGGTGCTTTCCGGTATGTATCCGTCTTCTGTAATGGCGGCTTCCGGTGCTCCGTTTGCAATCAGTGCTTCAACTATCCTCGGTAACTGGGCTGCGCCACTGGTTTCTGCATTCACCGCCTTTGCGTGTCTGACTTCTCTGGGCTCCTGGATGATGTTGGTAGGCCAGGCAGGTGTACGTGCCGCTAACGACGGTAACTTCCCGAAAGTTTATGGTGAAGTCGACAGCAACGGTATTCCGAAAAAAGGTCTGCTGCTGGCTGCAGTGAAAATGACTGCCCTGATGATCCTCATCACTCTGATGAACTCTGCCGGTGGTAAAGCATCTGACCTGTTCGGTGAACTGACCGGTATCGCAGTACTGCTGACTATGCTGCCGTACTTCTACTCTTGCGTTGACCTGATTCGTTTTGAAGGCGTTAACATCCGCAACTTTGTCAGCCTGATCTGCTCTGTACTGGGTTGCGTGTTCTGCTTCATCGCGCTGATGGGCGCAAGCTCCTTCGAGCTGGCAGGTACCTTCATCGTCAGCCTGATTATCCTGATGTTCTACGCTCGCAAAATGCACGAGCGCCAGAGCCACTCAATGGATAACCACACAGCGTCTAACGCACATTAATTAAAAGTATTTTCCGAGGCTCCTCCTTTCATTTTGTCCCATGTGTTGGGAGGGGCCTTTTTTACCTGGAGATATGACTATGAACGTTATTGCAATATTGAATCACATGGGGGTTTATTTTAAAGAAGAACCCATCCGTGAACTTCATCGCGCGCTTGAACGTCTGAACTTCCAGATTGTTTACCCGAACGACCGTGACGACTTATTAAAACTGATCGAAAACAATGCGCGTCTGTGCGGCGTTATTTTTGACTGGGATAAATATAATCTCGAGCTGTGCGAAGAAATTAGCAAAATGAACGAGAACCTGCCGTTGTACGCGTTCGCTAATACGTATTCCACTCTCGATGTAAGCCTGAATGACCTGCGTTTACAGATTAGCTTCTTTGAATATGCGCTGGGTGCTGCTGATGATATTGCTAACAAGATCAAGCAGACCACTGACGAATATATCAACACTATTCTGCCTCCGCTGACCAAAGCACTGTTTAAATATGTTCGTGAAGGTAAATATACTTTCTGTACTCCTGGTCACATGGGTGGTACTGCATTCCAGAAAAGCCCGGTAGGTAGCCTGTTCTATGATTTCTTTGGTCCGAACACCATGAAATCTGATATTTCCATTTCAGTATCTGAATTGGGTTCTCTGCTGGATCACAGTGGTCCACACAAAGAAGCAGAACAGTATATCGCTCGCGTCTTTAACGCAGACCGCAGCTACATGGTGACCAACGGTACTTCCACTGCGAACAAAATTGTTGGTATGTACTCTGCTCCGGCAGGCAGCACCATTCTGATTGACCGTAACTGCCACAAATCGCTGACCCACCTGATGATGATGAGCGATGTTACGCCAATCTATTTCCGCCCGACCCGTAACGCTTACGGTATTCTTGGTGGTATCCCACAGAGTGAATTCCAGCACGCTACCATTGCTAAGCGCGTGAAAGAAACACCAAACGCAACCTGGCCGGTACATGCTGTAATTACCAACTCTACCTATGATGGTCTGCTGTACAACACCGACTTCATCAAGAAAACACTGGATGTGAAATCCATCCACTTTGACTCCGCGTGGGTGCCTTACACCAACTTCTCACCGATTTACGAAGGTAAATGCGGTATGAGCGGTGGCCGTGTAGAAGGGAAAGTGATTTACGAAACCCAGTCTACTCACAAACTGCTGGCGGCGTTCTCTCAGGCTTCCATGATCCACGTTAAAGGTGACGTAAACGAAGAAACCTTTAACGAAGCCTACATGATGCACACCACCACCTCTCCGCACTACGGTATCGTGGCGTCCACTGAAACCGCTGCGGCGATGATGAAAGGCAATGCAGGTAAACGTCTGATCAATGGTTCCATTGAACGTGCGATCAAATTCCGTAAAGAGATCAAACGTCTGAGAACGGAATCTGATGGCTGGTTCTTTGATGTATGGCAGCCGGATCATATCGATACGACTGAATGCTGGCCGCTGCGTTCTGACAGCACATGGCACGGCTTCAAAAACATCGATAACGAGCACATGTATCTTGACCCGATCAAAGTCACCCTGCTGACTCCGGGGATGGAAAAAGACGGCACCATGAGCGACTTTGGTATTCCGGCCAGCATCGTGGCGAAATACCTCGACGAACATGGCATCGTTGTTGAGAAAACCGGTCCGTATAACCTGCTGTTCCTGTTCAGCATCGGTATCGATAAGACCAAAGCACTGAGCCTGCTGCGTGCTCTGACTGACTTCAAACGTGCGTTCGACCTGAACCTGCGTGTGAAAAACATGCTGCCGTCTCTGTATCGTGAAGATCCTGAATTCTATGAAAACATGCGTATTCAGGAACTGGCTCAGAATATCCACAAACTGATTGTTCACCACAATCTGCCGGATCTGATGTATCGCGCATTTGAAGTTCTGCCGACTATGGTAATGACTCCGTATGCTGCGTTCCAGAAAGAGCTGCACGGTATGACCGAAGAAGTTTACCTCGACGAAATGGTCGGTCGTATTAACGCCAATATGATCCTTCCGTATCCGCCGGGAGTTCCTCTGGTAATGCCGGGTGAAATGATCACCGAAGAAAGCCGTCCGGTTCTGGAGTTCCTGCAGATGCTGTGTGAAATCGGCGCTCACTATCCGGGCTTTGAAACCGATATTCACGGTGCATACCGTCAGGCTGATGGCCGCTATACCGTTAAAGTATTGAAAGAAGAAAGCAAAAAATAATTAGCTCGTACAAGGGAAGTGGCTTGCCACTTCCCTTTTTTGCTCATAAGGAGAACACATGAAAACACCCTCACAGCCGCGCGCGATATACTATATCGTGGCGATCCAAATCTGGGAGTACTTCAGTTTTTACGGCATGCGTGCCTTACTCATTCTCTATCTCACCCATCAGCTTGGTTTTGATGATAACCATGCCATCAGCCTGTTCAGCGCATATGCTTCTCTGGTTTACGTTACCCCTATTCTCGGCGG
>ENA-ORNG01002689-ORNG01002689.1-human-gut-metagenome-genome-assembly--contig:-NODE-2689-length-10514-cov-2.708863_pt1 | contig 10514 bp, 8 predicted proteins | sample MGYA00242113_ERZ509018 | MGnify/ENA primary metagenome ERZ509018 (study PRJEB26280, sample SAMEA2338711) | human gut metagenome | biome: human gut; feature: human-associated habitat; material: faeces... | reverse complement strand
TCTCCAAGGAAGAATTGTCTGCAAATATGTACTGCATCAGAGAAATTAACCTTATAGGTATGCGTTTTCTGTGCCTGCCGGATGACTACGGACTGTGTAATCAATTCGCAGAAGTTGTACATGGTGAGCTTGGCAAAAATCTCCTGGAGAACGAACTCCACCTTTTTTGCGTGTAAATGAAGAAGTCCCAGAGTGTGTTTCAAGTTGCGGAAAGAGGTCTCAATACCCCAGCGCATCGCATAAAGCCTCTTAATATCATGTAAAGGGAAAGTGAATGCATCCAGATTCGTAATAATGGTTTCACACGCGGTATCTGAGATAGGAAAGCGAACGATTCTGAAATGCAGTTCAAAGAATACAGCAGGGTCGTACTTTCTTGATGTGCGTGGCAGATAATCAAATCGGATGGAATTTGTGATATGCCTATAGTGATTTTTGTCTTTAAGCAGTTCTTTTACTTCATTTGACTGCTTATTTGTCAGTTTCAAATGGAAAGGAACATCGAACTCATCTGTGGCTGGCAAAGCAAGGCCAGATGCAATACCGGCTGTGCCGTTCTTAATTCTGATCAAGAAATTCCAGCCCTTCTCCTGAATGTGAGCAAGATTGTTATAGGATTCATAGCCTCTGTCCGCAAGGAGCAAAGCACTTTCAATAGCAGAGCGATCTACCATGGCAGTTAATGCAGCGGATTCGTCAGCCTTTCTGCTTTTCTGAACAAGAGCATCCACATAAATGTGCTGGTGCAAATCATACATAGCGTTGATATGCAGCAGGTTGTATGCTCTCTGCCCGTTTACCCCCGGATAGTAGGAATCCGGGTCTTTGGGATTGGCTGCAAGCTGTAAATCGGAGCCGTCAACGGCAAGAAGACGGATGCCTCTGTACAGCTTGTTTTCGTCGACACTTCTGGAGAAGTCATGGAATAGGGATTCAAACGCCTCTGGAAGGATTGTAGATCGTCGTTGGATAAAAGCAGAAGAAGTTCCCGTAGAGGGATCCAAGCCAAAGAAATCCATAATTTCGTGGTTAAGCGTTCCGCCTCTAAAGGCCAGGATGAAGGCAATCACTTTTTGAAAGGGAAACTTCCTGTTCCTGGTATTGTCTTTGCCGGGTCTTGCGGAGAAGAGCCATTTGTAGTCTGTCATAGCTTGAATTGCATCTTTCAGTGCTTTTTTTACGGTTTTTGGATTCATAAGTAAGCCTCCTCGTAGTTTGGCGTGTCGGGACACGCTTCTAACTACAAAGGCCATTTTGCTAACAGAAGTTAGAAAAATGGCCGCACGAAATGATGCTTTTGTCAAGCCCTGTTTTGAATTATTACGAAAAAAATCCTCCTACCCTCTCATTTCTGAGGGTAGGAGGATTTGTCAGCTTAACTTACTGACATTGCGGCCAATCCGGGGGCTATACAATGAAATCAACTTTGAAATTTGCTGACAACGTTTTCTTTCACTGTGCGTAGACCGTTGTTAAAATGCATAATATCGGTACCAACCGCCAGCATATTAGCGCCCATGTCAATTATGCTTTTTACCGACTCGTATGTGGGTGGTATACCCGGAACCATAACACTGATATTTTTGGCTCGACATTTTTCAATGATGGTAGTTAACGCGTCCACAATTTCTGGCATATCCATCCCGCAAAACACTTTATTTTTAGATAACGCAAAATCCACGGGGCCAAAGTTTACTATTTCAAGCCCCTCTACCGACAATATCTCGTCGATATTTTCGATAAACTCAAAGTCTTCCGCAAGAGGGATAACCAATTCAGTTTCGTTGCTGTGCTCAATATATGCGGCGGCATCGTAATCGCCAGCGCCATATCCGGCACTGCGCACGCTAGGGTCGTATCCACGGCGGCCTTTGGGCGGGAACTTGGCGCCCTGAATGCACAGTTCCATTTCCGCTTTTGTTTTGATATGCGGCACTACCACGCCCTCGGCGCCCATTTCAAACGCTTTGCGTATTTCTACCGGTTCTGGACGGGTTACACGTACCAGTGGGCTAATCCCTGTAAAACGTGCTGCCAGAATCAATTCTTTCAACTGAGTTACTTCCAGCGGAGTGTGCTCAGCATCAATAAAGACGAAATCATATCCAAAATGTCCCAGCGCCTCCACCATCATAGGTGAACCGCTTAACACTGTCGCTCCAAAAACAGGACGCTTTTTCATGGTTTCTTTCAATGTGTTTTTCATAACGGGGCCCATTCGTTGTTTCTCCTCATATAATAATGTTTAGATTCCGGTTGCCCGGAAGGGTGCAGATGAAAAGCACTGCAAGTAGCGGATAGAGGTCGGAGCATTTCTCCTCGGGTTTGGATGCCCGTTAGAAAGGGTGCCTCCTCTTCGATAAAGGCTATAACAATATGCGGATGAGCCCCTTCAAAAGATTTCAGTGAGGCCTGTGCGAGCAATCAATCCGCGAGTGGTATTGCCTAGCGTAAAAAAACTTTAGCTACGCTTGCTTTTTATCATGTCTCCACATTGGAATATCGACTTGCCTCCCTCTGTAGGTCTTCCACGCGTTTCCTCATCCTGTTAAGATCTTCGCAGTCCTCCAAAATCCGCACGGTAAACCTGTAGTCACGGGTTTCTCCTGGCTCCAGGTATTTTACATGCCCAAGGTTCCTTTCTTGCACAGCACCCAATGTCGTGGCATTTGCGGGCTCCAGGCCGAGGACATATTCACCCTCTTTCATCAACTTCCACTGAAGAAAATGATCAAGGACATTACCGTCAAACTCCAACACAACACCAAAGCCTAACTTATGGTTATAAATTCCAGCGAATGTCTGGCCATTTTGATCTTTGCAAAGTTTATAGAAATAACTTAATTCTCGCGAACCGGCTGTCGGCTTTGAAAATTCTAAGCGCTCATCCAACTTCTCACGTGAATGACCATCTTGTGGTTTAACGGAAATATGCGGAATCAATAGCTCAACATTTTCGTCCAGCAAGGGATATCCAAAATTGAAATGGTACAGTATCATATGTTGCTGACTGTGGAAGCTCCGGTTGACGACATGATCAACAAAGCTAAATTCACTTTTTCCGCATTCTGTGACTATTTGACGTTCCAGAGTCATGTACTCCCCATAAAGCACAGCTTCTCGCATCTTTCCTGATACCACCGAATAGCTACGGTCATTCTCTTCCACTACCTTCGCGGCATATTCTTCGGCAGGGATGTTATTGACCCGACCGTGCAGGCCATAGTGCCTGCCATTCTCGTCATAGGCCACACCGGTGTTAACCAAACCGCAGGTAGTAAGGAATCCTGCAAAAAAGCCCTGAAGGAAACCTTTCCCTTCACCATCATAGTAGGTCGAACCCACCAGACCGCTCGGGGAAATGTAGCCAATATTCATTCCCTTGTAGCTTAGGTAAGGGAAGTCCATGCCCTTGTCAGCACAGACAGTGAGGGAAAGCGGGCCGTTGTGGATATCAGTGGCGCGGATGCCATGAGCAAAACCACTCACCATAACATAATCGTTGATACGTAAAAGTTGTGATGGGTGTCCAATGTATGGGTTGCGGTAAGTAGTGTCCATCGCGATTCCTCCGCCTCAGATACCGCATGACTGGCCGCCGTCCACCACCAGGTTTTGGCCGGTAATGTAAGAGGCGCCATCGCAGCACAAAAACAGAACAGCAGGTGCTATGTCTTCCGGAGTTCCGAACCGATGCATTGGCACAGCCTCCACGGCGCCTGGAGGTGCGTCGGCCAAGGGATTCATGGCGGTATCAATTTCCCCTGGGCACACACAGTTGACGCGGATGTTCTGAAGAGCATATTCCAGTGCAGCACTTTTAGAAAGACCCACTACGCCATGCTTGAATGCGACGTAGGGAGCGCCCCTTCTGCCCCCGCGGATGCCCACCACAGATGCCGTGTTGACGATAACGCCGCCACCTTGGCTAAGCATCTGCGATATCTCGTACTTCATGCACAGCCAATAACCCTTCAAATCCACATCGGATATTTTGTCGTACGTTTCTGCGTCAAAATCAACGAACTCAATCTGCGGGGCAGGAATACCGGCATTGTTGAAAGCGTAATCTAACCGACCATAGGCTTCTATTGTTTTTTTGACAAGATTCTCCACCTGATCTTCCTTAGAGACATCGCACTGGATGAATATTGCTTCACCACCGTTGGCTTTGACCAGGGATACCGTTTCTTCACCACCTTGAACGTTACGGTCGGCCACAACAACTTTGATGCCTTCTTTGGCATAAGCGATGGCAGTAGCCCGGCCCATTCCTGAACTGCCGCCGGTTACCAGCGCTACCTTGCCGCTAAACTGAAAAAACACACTGTCACTTCCTTATCTTTTTATGGTTGCAATATATCTCACCGAATAGGCTATGTCAGACAGCATGGCTGCGAATTAACGTTGCTTGCGCAGCAATGCCTCGGCCTCTCGACGCACCGACCGTTTTCTGTTCATCTTGGTGACCTGATCCAGACAGATGGCTCCAAAAAGTGCAATGCCTTCGATAAAGGTTTGCCAGAAGATATCGGCGCCAAAAATGTTCATGATGTTGGTGACAGATGTCATTAGAAGGACACCGAAAAACATCCCCACAATGCTGCCCGAGCCACCGCTCATGCTGGCTCCGCCAATGATGGTGCCAGTGATAACGCTCAGTTCCATGTTTTCTCCCGTGGTGGTCATACATGAACCATAGCGAGCCGTGGTGATAATGCCGGCAAAGCCTGCCATTATGCCAAGAAAAACGTATAGTAAAAACTTGGTACGCTTGACCCGGATACCTGACAGTTTGGCCGCCTTCTCATTTCCCCCGATGAAGAAACACTGCCTAAAAAACCGCAGACGCTTGAGAAGCATGGCACCAATAATGACAAAAAAAGCAGCAAACAAAATGGGTAACTGGATACCGAGAATTTGGCTTTGCCCAATAGCGGTGTAGTTTGCAGGGAAGCCCACGAGACTGTGTCCTTGGGTGACGGCCAAGAGCAAGCCCCGAAACATATTTTTAGTGGCTAGCGTCACCACAAAGGCAGGCATTTCACCATAAGAAACGAAAAAGCCATTGAACGCACCCATCAACGCGCCTGCCGTAAGGCCCAGCGCAATACAGGCCCAAGTAGGCCAGCCCGATATGGCCGCCGATGAGGCTAACCCCCCCGATAGTGCAAGAATGGATGCTATAGACATGTCAAAGCATCCCGCAATCATCAGCGGCGTCACACCCACGCCGAGAACCAGAAGGGTAGCCACACTCATCAGAAGGGCAAGTTGATTGCCTTTTGATAAAAAATTCTCATTGAAACTTCCTGCAACAATGTACACAACGGCAACCAACGCAATAATGAAAAATTCTCTCTGATTAGTAACCTTTTTTACACCATCCAAAAGTTTTGTCTTGCTCATTATATCACTCCTACCTTTTGCTGATTTGCCTGCAAAGTACCGGCTGACAGCCGCAACACACTCTCTTCGGTTGCTTCGGCTGCATCCAGCACGCCGGCCACCGTACCCGTATTCATAACGACAATCTTATCACTGATGTTCAGCACCTCCAACAGATCGGAAGAAACTACCAAAATGGCCATACCCTGATTGGCTAAAGCATGTAGGTTGTTGTAGATTTCACTCTTGGCTCCCACATCAATTCCGCGGGTGGGTTCATCCACAATCAACAACTTGGGCATAATCTCCACCCACTCGGCCAGCATCACCTTTTGCTGGTTGCCACCCGAGAGAGTCTCAACGGCCTGTTGGGGTCCCCTGCAACTGACGTTATACTTTTTGATGATATTTTCGGCTAGTTTTTGGTTATCAGCCTACCGTATGAAACCAAACTTTGAAAGCGTCCGAAGTCGGTTGGCAGATAGATTGAAAGCAATGCTCTCATGCAGATACAACCCTTCGTTTTTTCGATCTTCTGTCATATAGCTGATCCCAAGGGTAATGGCATCTTGCGGATTTTTTATGATGCGCTCTTTGCCCTGGTAGTATATCTTCCCTTCAAAGGGTTGTTCAAGACCGAAAATACATTGGCATACCTCGGTACGGCCAGAACCAACCAGCCCCGAAAGGGTGGTAATCTGTCCTTCATATACATTCAGATTCACATTGTGGAATTTTCCCATGCAGGATAAGTTTTCGAGCCGGAGGATTGGCTCATCCGGCACAATTCGCCCGGAATGGCGAACCCCATAGATATTGTCAACCGTCCGTCCCACCATCTTGCTTATCAGAAAGTTTTCGTCTATGTCCTCAACCTTGGCGTCGCACACATGGCAACCATCCTTTAAAATGCTCACTGTATCGCAAAGGGTGAGGATTTCTTTAAGATGGTGTGATATGTAAATGATGGTGCAGCCTTCATCCTTCAACTGGCGAATCAAGCTAAATAGCTTCTCGATTTCAAACTCAGTCATCGATGACGTTGGTTCATCCAAAACAAGCACTCTGGGTTTCAAAGATACAGCCTTTAGAATCTCAACGAGTTGCTGTTTGGCTGAAGAGAGCATCTGCACCGGCGTGTGGGGGTTCAGATCCAATTGGAGTGACTGTAAAAGTTCCTCTCCCATTTTCCAAAGCTTTTTCCAATCCACCATACCGAGCTTTGTCATCGGTTGGTTGTTCGCAAATATGTTTTCCGCAATGCTGAGGTTGGGTACCAAGCTCAATTCCTGAAACACGACACTTATTCCATTGGCTTGGGCTTCTTGGGCGTTTTTAAATACAATTTTTTCACCATCTATCCGTATTTCGCCCTCGTCGGGTTTATATTGGCCGGCAAGCGTCATAATCAAGGTACTCTTTCCGGCGCCATTTTCTCCAACGATGCCGTGCACTTCACCACTGCCAAAGCCAATGCTCACATTGTTCAGGGCAACCACACCGGGAAAAATTTTACTGAGTCCCCGGGTTTCAAGTCTATAGGTCGACATAAGCTACTTCCTCCAATTGTTTGTGATCAAAAATCATACCAAAAGCAACCAGACACATTCAACGTGCCCTCACATTCTTCGCTTTGCTGATTCTTGCACCTTCACTCAATGAGTGGATGGATACGGCTGCCTGCGGTTACTGCAGGCAGCCGCATATCAATATCAGTCGATGAAGTTGTCGATATTGGATGAATCAACGAGCAGCCGGTATCAATAAAATAGGGAGCCGGCCATATACCCATTGCGTCCGTATAGCCCATGGCTTCCGAGGTGTTGTTCACACTGTAGAGGACTTGTACACCGTAATAACTCATAAGCTGCGTATTCTGGGCCAATGTTGCATCAATGACTCCATCCTTTATTAAGCTCAGGGTTTCTTGATCTGTGTCCATAGAAATGATTTTCACCTGGCCCTCCATGCCGGCCTCCCTCAAGGCAGTTGCCGCGCCAATGCCGCCGGTAGAATCGATGCACACAAATGCATCCAAGTCGGGATTGGCCTGAAGAATAGCTGCAGCCGCCTGAGCAGCGATTTCGTAATCAGCTTTTGTGTTGCCACGGGCAACTACTTCAACGCCGGGGTAACGTGCGAAAACTGCCTCATAGGCCGCTGAACGCCTAATGCCTGTTTCAGTGTCAGGTATATACAGCTCGGCTATCTTACCCTCGCCGTTCAAAATATCCATCAAATATTCGCCGCCCATCTCCGCAAGTGCTTCGTCACCCGTTCCGGCATAGCTGATGCGGTCATTATCGGCATAATCGATATCTACATAGACAACGGGAATACCCGCCTCCAAAGCTTTGGTTGTCATGCCGCCAAAATCAGAAAGGGGGCATATGATAATACCATTGGGCTTCATGGCAATGGCCTGTTCAAAAGCGTTGGTCATCTCCTCAATGTTGGAGTCGTCGGGGCCAAAGAACTTGCCTTGTACACCCAGTGCCGCACAGGCCGCCTCGAAACCTGCTTTGTGTTTTTGCATGTACTCCAGCTTTGTCTGACCAGCCACAAATACATATAACTGGTCCGAGACGTCAGTTCCAGAATCCACAGTTGTTCCATTGGCGGAAGCGTCCGCAGTTGCCCTGTTTTTTGAAGTACCGCCGCAGGCAGCCAAAGAAAGGATTAGAATCCCAGTGAAAAGGATAACAAATAAACGCTTACTCATTTTCATTCCTCCTATTGATGGATGTCTTTCGTTCCGTTTGTTATTTGATGTCATACAGCATTTTTATCACTTTTTGCAGCTAATATTGCCACAAGTCAATATTGCAATCTCCCAACAGTCAATAATTTCTCTGTATATGCTATTTTTCCAGTATACTTCTTCAGATTCACATGAACCGGATTCCCCTTATTACCCGCCGGGGAAGTCTACTGTATCTTTGCTACCGAAGGACGGTCAGGCTAAAAAGCAAGACCAACACTACCAATAAATCAGCACATTATAGTTATTTTATTTTTATGCATCCCTCCCCGCCATGTGTACAAGGGCGCTCCGATGACGTAACTGGCGACTACGCTTATGTGCTTCCTCCAACACCTTGCCACGCAGTTCATGTATAAACAAATATAGGCATTAGTGTACAATTCAAGCGACAAGTTGCACCAAGAAAACGCTTCATATTCGTCATCCGCATCACCTTCCTTCTCTTTGTTTTTGGTCGAACTGGCGCCGAGATGATGGTGGAACCACTATCGTTCCCTTTTTCAGAATCATCCCTTTGGCCTCGAGCAATTCAACCACCTGCGCAAACAGCTTCTGCTGCAGCTCATGCCATGCTCCACCAGTAACGCATGGAACCGTCCGATATCCCCATCCGGCACCTGATTGCTGGAGTCCATCCCGCAAAATGCTGAAAAGGCACGGATATCAATGACCTCGCCCATTGCGCCCATATCCGACAGGTCGTATAGATTTTGAATCATATGTATCCGCAGCATAAGTTCAAGTTCAAAGGGTTTGTTGCCGCGTTCTCCCAAATAGTAGTACGGCTTGATAATCCCTATCCACTGCCTCTATGGAATGATGCAGTCTATCTGCTCTAAAAACTCTTTCTTCTTTATCTTGGCCTGCGCCAATTCGTCGCTCAACCGACATTGCTGATTGTCTATTCATACGTTAATTTACCACATTTTGCTCTGCCACGCTCTGTGCGGTGTTTCCCTAATTATATGGCCAAGGAAATTTTTCGAAGAGCGACTCCAGCTTGCCCCGCGCGTTCTCCAGCAATTCCTTGATCTTTATTTCTTTTTCCCTGGTGTATCGGAAAACCGGCACGGCAACGCTCAAGGCCGCGCGGATACAACCGTCCACTCGGATGGGAACGGCAATGCACCGGATAAAATCTGTCGATTCCTCGATTTCATAGGCGAACCCGGTCTGGCGCACCTCCGCCAACTGGCCGAGTAGCCGGTCCATGTCCGTGATGGTGTGTTCCGTGACGGCGTACAACCCGTTGGGGTACAGCGCATGCAGCTCCTCCGGGGCTTTCTCGCAGAGAAGCGCCTTTCCAAGCCCCGTGGAATAGGCAGGCAGGCGCTTGCCGGGGGAGGAGAACATCCGAATGGATTCCGACGAATCCTCCTTGAACAGGTAGAATACGTCGCCCTCGTTCAGCTTGGCGAAATGGCTTGCCGCAGCGCCCCCGCGGGTAATGTCCCGCAGAAGGAGGATGATGTCATCATCGATGCTACCGTTGCGGATGTAGCCTGTCCCGATCTCGTAGGCCTTGAAGCCGATGGAATAGGTGGCACTGCTCTCCTCGAAAAACAGGTACCCGCGCTGGTGAAGGGTACGCAGGATAGGAAGTAGGCTGCTTTTGGGTGCGTCCAGCCGCTGAGATATTTGGGTCAGTGTGTAGTGCGGCCGCCCATCCTGTGCAACCAACTCCAATATGTCGAGGACCCGTTCCGTTGACCGATGTTGCTCTGCCAGTTTCATTACTCCAATACCTCCGTCATCCTGTTATCGCTGTACGCGCCCCGAGTCGTTGCCCCGCATCAGCGCTTCCACTTCCGCGACACTCACCTGGTTAAAATCATACTCTATGGTTTGTTTGAGGCAGGAGGCGGCGGCGAAGGAAATGGCCTCCTGCAAGGGCATCTCCTCCAGCAAGGCGTAAATTAGGCCTCCCGCGAAGGAGTCGCCACCGCCTACTCGGTCCACAATATGAATTAAATAGTTCCGGGAGAAATGGGCGTTTTTCCCATCATAGAGCATGCCTGCCCAATGGTTGTCACTGGCAGAAATGCTCCCCCGTAAGGTAATAGCCACATAGTGGAATCCAAAGCGCTCCACCAGTTGCTTCGCCACGCTGACATATCCCTCCTGGGACAGCTTGCCACTTTCGATGTCTGTGTCCTCCGGCGCGATGCCAAACACGTCTGATGCGTCCTCTTCGTTGGCGATGAGAACGTCCACATAGGGCATTAGCCCGGTCATGACGCGACGGGCGTCTTCCCGGCTCCATAGCTTTTTGCGGTAATTAAGGTCACAACTCACCGACGCCCCTGCTTTCTTGGCGGCCTTGCATGCCTCAAGGCAGGCGGCGGCCCGTTCTCCCAAAGCG
>ENA-ORNG01002687-ORNG01002687.1-human-gut-metagenome-genome-assembly--contig:-NODE-2687-length-10518-cov-3.704291_pt1 | contig 10518 bp, 7 predicted proteins | sample MGYA00242113_ERZ509018 | MGnify/ENA primary metagenome ERZ509018 (study PRJEB26280, sample SAMEA2338711) | human gut metagenome | biome: human gut; feature: human-associated habitat; material: faeces... | reverse complement strand
TTTATACTCGTGGAGCCGCTTCACCTGCACGTTGAAGATAGCGTCCGTGTTCAGCTGTACTCCTTGCTGCCGGTACGCCCACCGGGCAAAGGTCTCCTTGTTGGCTCGCTTGATCTCCTCCAGCCGGGCCAGCACCGCCCCATCCTCAGCATAGGGGTCCAGTTCCTGCAAATGGCCCGCATGGGTCAGATAACCGTCCCCGATGAGCTCCCGGATCAACCCGTCCAGACCAGGGTTGATCTGGCTGAGCCAGCGGCGATGATCCACGCCGTTGGTGACGTTCTTGAACTTCTCCGGCTCCATTCGGCAGGCGTCCCGGAACACATCATGGCGCAGGATATCCGAGTGCAGAGCGGACACGCCGTTGATGGCCATACCGCCGGCGATGCAGAGGTTGGCCATCCGCACCACGCCGTCCCAGATGACCGCCATCTTGGCAGTCTTTTCGGGGTCGTGATAGAAGCTCTCCACCTTCTCCTGCCAGCGGCGGGCGATCTCCTGCAAAATCTGCCAGACACGGGGCAGCAGCGTCTCAAACAACTGCTGGGGCCAGCACTCCAGCGCCTCCGCCAGCACCGTGTGGTTGGTGTAGGCCACGGAGCAGGTGGTAATGTGCCACGCCTCGTCCCAGGAAAGGCCCGCATCGTCCACCAGAATACGCATCAGCTCCGGGATCACCAGCGCCGGATGGGTGTCGTTGATCTGGATGACGTTCTTCTCGTGGAAGTTTTTCAGGGTGCCGTAGGTCTGGATGTGCTGCCGGGTGATGGACTGCATGGTGGCCGAAACGAAGAAATACTGCTGCTTCAGCCGCAGGGACTTGCCCTCGTAGTGGTTGTCATCGGGATAGAGCACTTTTGCGATGACCTCGGCCATGGCCTGCTGCTCCACCGCCTTCAGGTACTCACCCCGGGAGTAGAGGGACATATCTACGGGGACCGGGCTCTTGGCGTCCCACAGGCGCAGGGTGTTGGTGTGGTTGGTCTTGTAGCCGGCGATCTCCATGTCACGTGGAATGGCCAGCACGGTCGTGTAGCCCACGTGCTCCGGCTTATTGTGGCCGTCCACCCAATGGTCCACGATCCTGCCGCCAAAGCGGACCTCCTCCGCCTCGTCCATCTTGGCGATAAGCCAGGCGTCGCCCAGGCCAAGCCAGTTGTCGGCCAGCTCCACCTGCTTGCCGTCAATGATCTTCTGCTTGAAGATGCCCAGCTCATAGCAGATGGAATAGCCGGTGGCCGGGATCTCCAAAGTGGTCATGGAGTCCAGGTAGCAGGCGGCCAGACGACCCAGACCGCCATTGCCCAGGCCGGCGTCTGGCTCGGTCTCGAACAGGTCAGCGGCGGAAAAGCCCAGATCCTCCAGCACCTGGGTCAAGGTGTCCAGCAGCCCCAGATTATAGGCGTTCTTCTCCAAAGAGCGGCCCATCAGGAATTCCAGAGAGAGGTAGTGGACCTGCCGGCCCTGGGCTTCCCAGACGTGGTTGCTGGTCTCGATCTGATGACCGGACATGATATCCCGCAGGACCATGGCGCAGGCCTTGAACATATGATTAGGGGTGGCCTCATCCACTGTGCGGCCAAAATTCCGCAGGAGCTTGCCCACGATCATCTCAGTGAGCTGGGCTTTGTTGTATTCAGCCATAATTTGCCTCCCTGTTAATTTAAAATGAAAATAAAAATCACGGAGCCTGTATGGCGAAAAATTTTTCCATACAGGCTCCATTGTAGCAGACCGGAGTGGGCGCGTCAATTGGCGGAAGGGCCAAAACAGCCGCCATTTCAGCCCGTTTCCGGCGGGATACCCAGACGGGCCCTGAATCTACCAGCCCAGGATACGCTGATAGATCTCCAGATATTGGCGGGCGGAGCTGTTCCAGCTGAAGTCGGCGGTCATGTCCTCCTTCTGGATGCCGCGCCATGCCTTTTTGTTGTTGAAATAGAGGTCCACTGCCTCCCGCAGGACCCAGACCATATCGTGGGCGTTGATGTCAGAGAAGGTAAAGCCCCGGCCGGTGCCCTCGAACTTGTTGTAGGGGGTGACGGTGTCCTTCAGGCCGCCGGTCTCCCGCACTACGGGGACAGTGCCGTAGCGCATAGCGATCATCTGGCTCAGGCCGCAGGGCTCGCTGACCGAGGGCATGAGGAACAGGTCCGCGCCGGCGTAAATGGCGGTGGACAGAGGCGCGGAATAGGTGATCTGGGCGGCAAAGCGGCCGGGATACTGGACCTGCGCCTCACGGAAGGCGGCCTCATACTGCCAGTCTCCGGTGCCCAAGACCACCATCTGCACATTCATGGCCATGATCTCGTGGAGGGCATCAGTGACCAGGGAGAATCCCTTGTGGCCCACCAGGCGGGAGATGCAGGCGATGATGGGCACGTCGGCGTTCTCCTCCAGGCCCACGGCCCGCTGGAGGGCCAGCTTGCACTCGGCCTTCCCCTTCACCAGGGAGCGGGCGCTGAAGTTGGCGGCCAGCCCGGAGGTGGCGGCGGGGTCATAGAGCTGGGTATCGATGCCGTTGAGGATGCCCTGGAGCTTTCCGCTCTGCTCGTTGATGACCCCGGCCAAGCCGTGGGCATAGAAGGGCAGACGCAGCTCCTGGGCGTAGGTGGGCGAGACGGTGGTGACGAAGTTGGAGGCCATGATGGCGCCCTTCATCAGGTTGACGTCCTTGTAGTAGCCCAGCATCCCCTCGTTGAGATAGCTGCGGTCCAGGCCAATGACGTCCTCCAGTACCTGGTCGCCGTAGCGGCCCTGATACTCGATGTTGTGGATGGTGAACACCGTCTTGGTGTTGGCCAGCTCGGGGACGTGGTACCGCTCCTCCAGCATGTAGACCGGGACCAGGGCGGTCTGCCAGTCGTTGCAGTGGATGATGTCCGGGGCCCAGCCGAAGTGGCCCGGCGTCTCGATGACGGCCCGGGAGAAGTAGGCAAAGCGCTCACAGTCATCAAAGTGGCCGTACAGCTGCCAGCGTTTGAAGTAATACTCATTGTCCACGAACCAGTAGGTGACGCCGTCCTGCTCCAGGGAGAAGACACCGCAGTACACGTGCCGCCACGACAGAGTGACGTTGTAATACTGCTCGAACTTCATCTGGCTGCGCCACTGTTCTCCGACCCCCTCATACAGCGGTAGGATGACCTTGACGTCGTGGCCCTCCTGGGCCAGCGCCTTGGGCAGAGAGCCGGCCACATCGGCCAGCCCGCCGGTCTTGATAAAGGGCGCCACCTCAGACGAGGCAAACAGAATTCTCATAGATCAGTTCCTTTCTTCATATCAGCGCGGAGGGAGGCCCCTTGTCCGGTCAGGGGCCTCCCCTGCGATCAGACGATGGAATCCTTGGAGATGGCCAGCGGATAGGTGGAGTGGCCCATCAGCATCCGGTCCTGATTCACCTGGACATTCTTGTCGGTGATGGTGTAGGACAGGGAGGCACCTGCGCGGATGATGGTCCCCTGCATCAGGACGCTGTTGGAGACCTTGGCGCCTGCCTCCACAATGACGCCGCGGGAGAGGATGGAGTTTTCCACCTCGCCCTCGATGAAGCAGCCGTCCGCCACCAGGGAGTGGATTGATTTGGCGTCTGGGCCGTAGTAGGTGGAGGGGTTGGACTGGTCCTTGGTCCGGATGGGGCGGTCAGGATCGAACAGGTCCGCCCGCACCGCTGGGTCCAGCAGGTCCATGGAGTGCTGGAAGTAGTCGGCCACGGACTGGAAGCGGGCCACATAGCCTCTGTGGAGATAGGGCAGCACCTTCAGGGTGCTCAGACGGGGAAGCAGAACGCCCCTGCTGAAGTTGTGGATGTTATGGGCGGCGCAGTAGTCCACCATGTCCAGCAGCAGCTTTTTGGAGATGATGTAGGTCTCCAGCGACTCCAGGGCGTTGGCCGCGTGAGCGGGATTGATGGACAGATCGCTCACCAGTCCATCGGGACCCTGGGTGATGTAGACGGTGTTGCGGGGGGCGCCCTTCAGCTCCTGGGTGCAGAGGATGGTGATGTCAGCACCGCTGTCCAGATGCTGCTGGAACACTTCGGCCACGGGCAGGTTGACCACCATGTCGCCCCAGCCCATGATGACATACTCCTGACGGATGTTCTGGAGATAGGTGTAGATGCCCGCCAGCGCCTCCATGTTGCCGCGGTATTCCCCGCTGCCGCCCCGCTCTGCCACGCCGAAGGGGGGCAGGATGCGCAGGCCGCCGTGCTTGCGGCTCAGGTCCCAGTCCTTGCCGGAACCCACATGGTCCAGCAGGGACTGATAGCTCTCGTGGACGATCAGGCCCACGTCGCTGATGCCCGCGTTGACATAGCTGGAGAGCATGAAGTCGATCAGGCGGTACCGACCGCCGAAGGGCAGAGAGCAGGTATTGCGGGGGCGGGTCAGCTCACCTAGATTGGAGTCAGAATGGTAGGCAAACAGGATGCCGTGGAGATCGTTCATACCCGCTCACCTCCTTTCACATCTTCCCGGACCATGGCGCTGGGCGTCACGGTGGCCTTCTCTCCCACGGTGACGCCGCCTGCCACTACGGCGATGCCCCAGCCGGGAGAATCGTCCGGAGGCGCGCCCACCACGGCGCCCGCCTCCACCACGGCGTCCTCCGCCACGATGGCGTAGGAGATGCTGGCACCGGCTTTCACCACGGTGCCGGGCATGAGGATGGAGTACTCCACCTTGGCCCCCTCCTCCACCGTGACGGAATGGAAGAGGACCGAGTTGGCCACCGAGCCGTCCACCTGGCAGCCGCCGGTGACCAGGGAGTGGGAGATCACGGCGTTGGGGCCGGTGACGTGGGGAGGTTTGATGGGGGTGCGGGCGTAAATGGGCCAGCTGGTATCATAAAGATCGATGCCGCTGTGGGGGGCCAGCATGTCCATGTTTGCGTCCCACAGAGAGTTGATGGTGCCCACGTCTTTCCAGTAGCCATGGAAGCGGTAGGCCATCAGCTTCTCCCCTGCGGCGAGCATGTTGGGGATGATGTTCTTTCCGAAATCGTTGGAAGACTTGGGATCTGCCTCATCATCGATAAGGTAGCGGCGCAGCTTCTGCCAGGAAAAGACGTAGATGCCCATAGAGGCGAGGTTGCTCTTGGGCTGGGGGGGCTTCTCCTCGAACTCATAGATCTGGTCGTTCTCGTCCACGTTCATGATGCCGAAGCGCTTGGCCTCGTCCATGGTGACCTCCAGCACGGAGATGGTGCAGGCGGCACCGGTCTTCTTGTGCAGATCCACCATGTCGGCATAGTCCATCTTGTAGATGTGGTCGCCGGAGAGGATGACTACATAGTCCGGATCATACAGGTCCAGGAAGCCGATATTCTGATAGATGGCGTTGGCAGTCCCCTTGTACCAGGTGCCCTGGTCGCCCTCGCGCATGTAGGGGGGGAGGATATGTACGCCGCCATCGGAGCGGTCCAAGTCCCAGGGCTGGCCAGAGCCGATGTAGCTGTTCAGCTCCAGCGGACGGTACTGGGTCAGAACGCCCACTGTGTCAATGCCGGAGTTGACACAGTTGGACAGGGGAAAGTCGATGATGCGGTACTTGCCGCCGAAGGGGACCGCGGGCTTTGCTACATGGCTGGTCAGGGCGTAAAGCCGGCTGCCCTGCCCTCCGGCCAGCAGCATTGCCACAACTTCTTTCTTCATCTCATTCATCACCTCTTGGATTGATAAGCACACACAGGGAAGTATCGTATAACAGACCAGGAGCAAACGGAGAAACTGGTCCGGTTATGCCTCTTTTTTCCGCTTGGAGGCGCCGGGCTTGGCGGGGCGCTTGCCGGCGGGGCCGGTTTTTTCGGATTTGGACGCCTTGGGCTTGCGCTTGGGGAACTTGCGGGTACAGCGGTAGATGACGGCGGCCATGGGGGGCAGGTCGATCTCCATGGACTGGTCCTGGTCGTGGCAGGGGATGTACTCGGTGCGTACAGGGTCCTGGTCGCCAAGGCCTCCCCCGCCGAAGGACACGTCATCTGTGTTCAGCACAGCGGACCACATCCCGGCGAAGGGGGTCCCCACCCGATAACCCTTCCGGTGTACCGGAGAGAAGTTGCACACTACCAGCAGGGGGCTGCCCTCCTTGTCCCAGCGGAGGAAGGAGACAGTGTTGGCCTGGTTGTCATCGGCGCACAGCCACTGGAAGCCCTGCCAGGAGTCATCCTGCTCCCAGAGGGCGGGCTGCTCCAGATAGAAGGCGTTGGCCGCCTTAAAGAACTCCTGGGTCTGGCGGTGGGGCTCGTACTGGAGCAAATGCCAGTCCAGGGAATATTCATAGTGCCACTCGTTCCACTGGGCCAACTCGGCACCCATAAAGGTGAGCTTTTTGCCCGGGTGGGCAAGCATATAGGTATAGAAGACCCGGACGCCGGCAAACTTCATGGGGTTGTCCCCGGGCATCTTGCCAAAGAAGGAGCCCTTCATGTGGACCACCTCGTCGTGGGAGAGGGGCAGGATGTAGTTCTCCGAGAAGGCATACACCAGGGAGAAGGTGATGTCCCGGTGGTTGAACTGCCGGAAGTATGGGTCCATTTTGATGTAGTGGCAGATGTCGTTCATCCAGCCCATGTTCCACTTGAAGTTGAAGCCCAGGCCCCCGTCGCTCACCGGATAGGTGACCTTGGGCCAGGCGGTGGACTCCTCCGCGATCATCAGCACGTCGGGATGGGCACCGAAGACCATCTCGTTGAGGCGCTGGAGGAACTCGATGGCCTCCAGGTTCTCCTTACCGCCGTGGATGTTGGGTATCCACTCTCCGGGCTTGCGGGCATAGTCCAGGTAGAGCATGGAGGAGACCGCATCCACCCGCAGGCCGTCAAAATGGAACTCATCCAGCCAAAACATGGCGGAGGAGTAGAGGAAGGAGCGCACCTCGTTGCGTCCGTAGTCAAAGACGTTGGTGCCCCAGTCGGCGTGCTCTCCCTTCCGGGGGTCGGCATACTCGTAGGTGGGGGTGCCGTCAAAGTGATAGAGGCCGAACTCATCCCGGGGGAAGTGGGCGGGGACCCAGTCCATAATGACGCCGATGCCAGCCTGGTGCATCTGGTCCACGAAATACATCAGGTCGTGGGGGGTGCCGAAGCGGCTGGTGGCGGCAAAGTAGCCGGTACACTGGTAACCCCAGGAGGCATCCAGGGGATGTTCGGTGACAGGGAGGAGCTCCACATGGGTGAAGCCCAGCTCCTTCACATAGGGGACCAGATAGGCGGCCAGATCCCGGTAGCTGAGGAACTCCCCTTCCCCCGTGCGGCGCCAGGAGCCCAGGTGACATTCATAGATGTTCATAGGGCGGCGGTAGGGGGCGTTTTTGGCCCGATAGTCCAGCCAGGCCCGGTCCCCCCACTGGTAACCGGAGAGGTCGTAAAGTTTGGAGGCGGTGCCTGGGCGAGTCTCTGCGTGGAAGGCAAAGGGGTCAGCCTTGCCGGTCAGGCGGCCATCCTTGGTATGTACTGCATATTTATACGCGTCATACTGCTGAAGGCCGGGGATGAACCCCTCCCAGATGCCGCCCTGAACAGGGGTCAGAGGGTTGGCGTTGGGGTCCCAGTCGTTGAAATAACCAAAGACACACACCTGCTGGGCGTTGGGGGCCCAGACTCGGAAATAGTAGCCGGGGACACCGTCCTGCTCGCCGGCATGGGCGCCGAAGCACTCCCAGGCATGGGTGCTGTGTCCATCACTGAACGCTCTCAGTTCATGTTCCGGGGCATAAACCGGGGCATTTTTCTTCGTTTTGGCCAATGAAACCACCTCAAATCACTCTTTTGTGTCACAAATGGTCGAAAAGCACGAACAAAAACCAAAAATTCTCCTCTATATTTATAAAAATTATACAACAGAAGAGAGGACGCGTCAAGTGAAAAGCCGGTAAAATGGAATTTATTCGGAGCCCCCCGGCGGCCGGGGAGCTCCGAACAGGGCGTCAGCGGGCCATCAGCAGCCGCTGAAACATCTTTCCAAAGATGCCGGGAATGGTGAGGCGGTCCACCTGCTGGGAGGCGACGATGGGGATGGTGTCCCGGACCTCGCCGTCCACAGTGACCACCATCTGCCCCAGTTTCTGCCCCCGCTCCACCGGGGCCTCCAGGTCCTGGGCGAGCTGGATCTGGGTGGAGATCAGGCCCTCCTCCCCCTTCCGGACCAGGAGGGAACACTCCCGCTCCAACTGAGGCTGGACCTGGGCGGTGGTGCCCAGCAGCACCTCCACGGGGGCCAGTGGGACATCGGGATAGACCCGGGCGAGCGTATAGTTGGCGAAGCCGTAATCCAGAAGGGCTTTGGCGTCTTCAAAGCGCTGAGCGGAGGTGGGAGACTTCATCACCACGGCGATGAGTTCCATGCCGTCCCGCTCGGCGGTGGCGGAGACGCAGTACAGGGCGGAATCGGTGGAACCGGTCTTGAGGCCGGTGGCTCCCTGATAGAAGCGGACCAGACGGTTGGTGTTTGTGAGACCGAAGGCACCGTCCCGGATAGAGTCCATCCAGATGGTGGTGTACTCCCGGATGCTGGGATGGTTGAGGATCAGCTCCCGGGACATGAGGGCGATGTCGTGAGCGGAGGTGAGGTGGCCCTGGGCGGGGAGGCCGGTGCAGTTGACGAAGTTGGTGTCAGCCATGCCCAGCTCACGGGCCCGGAGGTTCATCTCGGCAACAAAGGCGGCCTCGCTGCCGGAAAGATACTCGGCCATGGCCACAGCGGCGTCATTGCCGGAGACCACAGTGATGCACTTGAGCAGCTCGGAGACGGACATCTGCTCCCCCTCCTTCAGGTAGACCTGGGAACCGCCCATGCCGGCGGCATAAGCGGAGACGGTCACCATGTCGTCCCGGGCAATGCGGCCGCTGTCCAGGGCTTCCATGATGAGAAGCAGGGTCATGATCTTGGTGACGCTGGCGGGCTCCAGGGGCTCGTGCTCGTTGACGGCGTAGAGCACCTCCCCGGTGGTCTTCTCCATCAGCAGGCAGGCCTCCGCCTCCACCGCCAGCTCCTCCGCCCCGGCGGGAACCGTCAGCACCGTTAAAGCCAGCAGAGCCAGCAGGAAAGAACAAAGTCGTTTCATAGGCCGTCCATCCTCTCCCTTTCTTGTCCTTGCCGTAACTTATGAGAGGGTTTTTCACAAAATGACCGGCTCGGCAAAATTCGTCTTGCATTTCCAAAAGAAGTCTGCTATAATAGCGCTGTTCACAAAACGCAGGGTTAGTACATCGGTAGTACATCGGCTTCCCAAGCCGAGGAGGCGGGTTCGATTCCCGTACCCTGCTCCAAAACAGGACTTCAAGAGAAATCTTGAAGTCCTTTTCATTTTGCCTGCAAACCGTTGTGCCACAAGGCTTTGCGGGATTTACACTATGGGAATTGCTGCGACATTTTCATAAAAATTTTATAAGGGTTGCATACACAAGGGCAACAAACTACTGCCTGACACAGTAATATAAGAGGCTTTTCATGGATGGCCTAATCTGTTATAGTAGAAAGGAAGAAGTTTGTGCGTAGCTTGAAGTATAAATATTGAAAATCCGTCATCGATCTCCGAAGATGTATGGAATGCAAAAAGCATCAAGGGAAAATTTACTTGCTCTATGATATTATTCCAGAAGAACCACCGCTCCATCCTAATTGTCGCTGCTCTGTTCAACGCTTAGAGGCAAAAACGGCTGGCACAGCGACAAAGATTGGCCTGCGGGGGGCCGATTGGTGGCTAAAAACTTTTCGTCAGCTATCTGGATACTATATAACTGAGGACGAAGCTACCAAGTTAGGATGGATTCCGATTTTAGCAAATCTTGCCAGTGTTGCACCTGATAAGATGCTGACAAAGGGCGTTTACAAAAACAGAGACAAGCGGCTCCCCGATGCACTTGGACGAATATGGTACGAGGCTGACATCAATTACTCTTTTGGTTACCGAGGCGGTGAACGAATTCTCTACTCCAACGATGGATTGATTTTTGTTACTTACGACCATTACGCCACATTTGTCGAGATTGTTTGACAGAAAGGAGCTTTGTTATGAATCGCAACGCATATACGCCCATTACAGCCGACCCCGTTTTACTGCGCCTGAACAGCTGCAGGGACTGGGGCACATTACATCAGCGTATCCGCAAGGCATTTGGATTTCCCGACTATTACGGGGAAAACTGGGATGCCATGTGGGATTGCCTGACGGATGTGTTTTTGCAGCCGGTGCAAAGGCACATTGTGGTGGAGGGCTTTGACGCCATGCCGCAGGGGCTGCGGGCGTACGCCGCTCCGATGCAGGAGATTTTCAGTGACCTTCAGGAGAAATACCCTTGGGTCTCGGTCACATACCGCTGATCGCAGGGACAGCAAAAGCTATGGGCAGCCAGAGGGAGGAAGGACACCCCGCAAGGGTGTCCTTCCTGCTGTTATGCCCTGATAGCGTGCGCTGTCGAAGGACAGCACACGTTTTTCACCGGATATTGTACTTTTTCATCTTATAGGCGAGGTTCTGCTTGCTGACCTGCAGCTCCGCCGCCGTTTTGGTGAGGCTG
>ENA-ORNG01002686-ORNG01002686.1-human-gut-metagenome-genome-assembly--contig:-NODE-2686-length-10520-cov-2.612136_pt1 | contig 10520 bp, 10 predicted proteins | sample MGYA00242113_ERZ509018 | MGnify/ENA primary metagenome ERZ509018 (study PRJEB26280, sample SAMEA2338711) | human gut metagenome | biome: human gut; feature: human-associated habitat; material: faeces... | reverse complement strand
CCAGCCGTACCCAGCGATAAAACACTCGACGCGCAGACCGGCAATGTTGTAACTGTTGCGGAGCTTGACAGCAAGGGCCGCGCTGTTGCGGTCGGCTCGACTGCCGTTACGGCCGGCACCGGAGACTGATAGGGGGCGGACGGATGCGGCCCACGGCAACGCAGATAATACTGCTTCAGACGGACCTGGGCCTTCTGCATCCGACAGAAGCCCAGACCATACAGCTCTCTCATTTCCTCTCTATGGCCGCTGCGGCCATAGAGAGGGAGGGGGTGACGCTCACGCCGGATATCCCGGCCGATGACATGCTGCTGTCGATGTATGCCGGCTGGCTCTACCGCAAACGGGCTCAGGGACCTGACGCCGGCGGAATGCCGCTAATGCTGCGCGCCGAGCTCAATGACCGTAAGATTGCCGCGGCGCTTGGAGGCGATTCCGATGATATATGATCGCCTGCTTACGGTGTGCGATCTGGATTCAAGCGTGACCCCGCGTGTGCTTGTTCCGGGCGATAGCCACTATTACCGCGAGACGGTGGTAGGAGAGACGCGCTTCTATGCGGCGATGCAGGCCGGTGCGCGCATAGACATGTCCGTGGAGCTGTGGAGAGCCCCGATCAGGGCGGGGCAGTACTGCCTTATAGATGGCGAGCAGTACAGGGTAATACGCGCGCAGGCGAAAGACAACGCCGACGGGCTGCCGGTTACCGTGCTGACTCTGAGGCTTTCCGAAACCGAGTTCCCGGTGAAAGGTGGTGCCTGATGGACATAGAAACCGCCCTGCAGTCTACCGGGATACCCGTTTCCGGCCTGCCTTATGAGGGAAGAGCCGACACCTACGTTACGCACCAGCTGATCGGGCAGACCGCAATTATATATGCCGAGGGGCGGGAAGCGGCCACTGCCGTGCAGCACTCAGTGGATCTTTGGACGGGCGTGGACTATCGCAATGACCTGAGGAGCATAAAGACAGCCCTCGAGGCCGCCGGATATATTGTCCAGGTGGAGACCGAGGACTATGACGCGGACATAGGCCGCACTCATGTGATGATGACGGCAACAATGGAGGGCGTGCCGTGGCGAGAATGATATACGATGAGGCCGCTATGTCTCAGCTGACTGCCGGCCTACTCGACGCCGACATGTACAATGAAACGGACATGCAGGAGATCTTGTACGCCGGAGCCAAGGTATTTGTTGCAGAGGCCAAAGCCGCCGCGGAACGGGCTGGACACCGCCGAACGGGCCTGATGATTGACAAAATCGACTATTACCGCAAGGTGGATAAGACCGGCAATGGCTATTCGGTATCAATAAGTGTACTCGGAAAAGACAGAGCCCGCCAGCGAAATGCTGCGAAGGCATTTGTCCTCAATTACGGCCGCAGCAAAGTGTATGGCTTCATTCCTGGCTCGCATTTTTGGAACGCGGCGATGCTTTCCGCAGCTCCTAAAATAACTGCTGCGACTGAGAAGGCATACGAGGAAAAGCTCAGACAGAAAGGACTGATTTAATGCCAAGTTTTGACCTCAGATATATAAAAGTCGGGAAGTATGACAACACGGACGGGGTAATAAGCTACAGCGACGTGACGACAATGGGCGACGCCATGAACGTCAACATACAGCTTCGCTTTGCCGAAGGGCGCCTGTATGCCGAGGGCTCGCTCGCCGAATACCTGCGTGAAGCGACCGGAGGCACAATATCCATTGGCGTCAAATACATACCCTTTGACGCGCAGAAGATGATGTATGGGGCCCGCGAGAAATCACGCAATATAACGGCTGCCGGCTCAGAGGAGCCAGTGGCTGTCAAGGGGCTTGCGTTTGGAACAAAGGATGCCGCAAATTATGTGGGAGTGGCCTTTTTTGCCCCGGATATGATAGACGGAGTGCGGAAGTACACCTGTGTGCTGATCCACCGTTCCCTGTTCGGCCCGCCGGCATATAACTATGTGACCAAGGGCGACAACCTGCAGTTCCAAACGCCGACAACCACCGGGGAATTCCTCCCGGCGCACAACACGGATCTGGACATGATGGAAGTCGCCATAGCCGATACGGAGGCCCTGGCCAGGGCATGGGTTGACGCCGTGCTGCCCGCGGCGGCAGGCCCGACTGGGACAACCGGCCCGACGGGACCGTGAGGTGAGCTATGGAAGATATAAGACTGAGACGCGAGCCCTTCGAGTTTGACGGTAAAACCTATATGCTCTGCTGCAATATGAACGTCCTTGCAGATGTCCAGGCGGCGTTTGGCGGAGATATATCCCGGGCTCTTTCCGGCAAAGCGACGGCTGCAACCTTCCTTGAATTCCTGACGGCAATGCTCAATGACTATGCCGAGGAACAGGGCTGGCCGCTTTTGACGCGCCGTGAGGTAGGCAGAAAGCTTCCGCCGGCACGGCTGAACGAGATGCGCGATACAGTTATGTCCCTGGTACTCAGCAGCCTGAAATCTGAAGCTTCAGAGCCGGAACCGGAGACACCGGAAACCGCGGAGACCGGCCCAAAAAACTGACTGACCAGGCGAAGCCGGATGGAGGCATCGACTTCGCCTGGTATCTTGCAATATGGATGAGTGTGTTCCATGGCGATGAACACACCTTCTGGCGGACAATGACTCCGAGGCGCTTTGCCGCGCTGCTCAGGAGCCTGCGCCCGGTGAAGAGCGAGCGGGCAGTTGATGATGAGTCTGACGGGTCACTGGCGGCTTATCTTATATCAAGGGGGGTGAGTATGTAGTGGCGACCCCATCAATTAAGACCAGGTTTGAATTTGATAACGAGCGGGAGTACAAGCAGGCGATAAGCGAAATTAACTCAGAGCTGCGGGTCCTTGACTCGCAAATGAAGCTTGTAAGTGCCACATATGCCGATAATGACAGAAGCGTTGACGCACTTGCGGCAAGCGGGCGCGTCCTTGAGCAGCAGCTTGAGGCCCAGCGAGAAAAGGTGGATGCACTCCGTGCGGCTCTGGCTTTTGCAACAGAAAACAGCGACGGGAACTCTCGCAGTGTAAATAACTGGCAGGTATCTCTCAATAAGGCCGAGGCTGAGCTTATAAAGCTCCAGCGGGCCCTGGACGATAACAACGCTGAGCTCCAGGCCCAGATGGAGGCGCTCGAGAACGCCGAAAACGGCACGGCTGACTACAGCGAGCAGCTCGAGGAGAGCACAGACACCAGCACCGGCTTCGGTGACGCCGTTGAAGAGCTCGCCGGCAAGTTAGGCATAAACCTGCCGGACGGAATCTCCAAGAGCCTGAACAGCCTTGGCGGGCTTGACGCCGGAGTCCTCGCAAGCATAGGCGGTTTTGCCGCATTGGTTGCAGCTATAGCCGAGGTGGAGCAGAAGCTCATTTCCCTGACCCAGGAGCAGGCGGCCGCGGCAGGCGAGATACAGGATCTCGCCATGCAGACAAGCCTGTCTACGGAGACAATACAGGAATACCAGTACGCCAGCGAGCTCATAGGCGTATCGTTCGATACGCTCACCGGTGCGCATACCCGTATGATCCGCAGCATGAGCGACGCTCAGAGCGGCACGGAGTCGGCCATGGAGACTTGGCGCAAGCTTGGCGTGTCCATTGTGGACACTAACGGTAATCTGCGCGACTCTGAAACTGTATTCCTCGAGGTGATTGAAGCCCTTGGCAATATCGAAAATGCCACCGAGCGCGACGCGATAGCAATGGATGTGTTTGGGTGCAGCGCGCAGGACCTTAACCCCCTGATAGTGCAGGGCACGGACGCCTTCAGGGATCTGTGCGATGAAGCACACGAGGTTGGCCGAGTCCTCACAGACGTTGAGCTGGAGGCGCTTGCGCAGGTGGACGACGCCCTCCTGAGGCACAACGAATCTATAGAAGCCGGAAAAAATGCCATTGCCCTCGAGTTCGCTCCGGCGCTGCAGGAATTCTATGAGGCGTCAGGAGAAGGTCTGCGTGATCTCTCCGAGGGGTTTGCCAACAGCGGCCTTGTTTCGATATTTGGATCGCTGTTGGAACTCGTGTCGGCCCTGTCTCCGGCATTTGAAATACTCGGAGATGTGCTGTCAGCATGTCAGCCACTCTTTGATGGTATAGCTTGGGTGATCAACGTCATTGCAGACGGCCTGAAAGTGATACTTCTTGCCGCGGCGGCGCTCGTAAACCTTTTGTCGGGCGACTGGGGAGGCGCGGCGCAAAACCTTGGCGACATAGGCGGGATCCTGTTCGGCGGGGAAGGCGCAGAGGCCAGGGGGCCGCAAATCAATCTGCCGTGGAATGCGGGCGGCAGCGTGAACTGGCCGGGCGGGCTTACATGGGTTGGCGAAAACGGGCCGGAGGTCGTGGGCCTGCCGAGCGGCAGCACGATCTTTAACGCTCAGGAGAGCCGGGGCCTTGCCGGCGGGGACGTCTACTACATAACCATTGACGCGAGGAGCGTGCAGGAGTTTAACGATATCGTTCGCATCGTGCAGGAGCGCCGGCGCATGGCGCGTATGAATCCGGGGAAAGGAGGGTACTGATGGCGGATTATACCATATACCCGACAAAGGCCGCGGTTGTGAGCAGCGCATATCCCAATACGCATTTGTCCCTCGGCAGCGAAGTTGAACTTGACCCGGGCGGCGACTCTTCCAACGAACGGAGAATGCTGCTGCTTGGCTTTGATTTCGATGATATCCCCGAGGACGCGCTGTACAGGTCTATTAGCTGCGACATTTATATTTATGCTACAAAGTTGTCATACGGACATTATCATCAAGACAGCTACCTCCCGGATGTGTATCCGGATAAGGACTACAATGGATACTCAGGGCACATTTTTGAACACATATTTGATGATGATTTTGACCCCAACACCGTTACTGCCCGAGATTTCATGCCACCGGCAACGCGCAATGTTCGAATGATGAATAATGGGCCGGAAGATTTTGCGACTGCTCTCCCGGCTCTATACAGCGATGTTAACTATGTACAGCAGTGGATAACGGAGTGGCAACAGACCTGGCTTAAAACGATAGGCATCACCGGATATATTGATTACCTAACGGAGTATTATTGGACCGCTGTTTACAGCGTCGTGCCGCCCTCCGTCGCCGCATTGTCGAACTCAGCTACAAGGCCGTATGTAGTACTTCACGCAGGGGAAGTCATTCAGCCTTCAATCACTGGGGCGTCGCCTTCGTCAGGCTATGTGCCTAAAAACCAGTCGTCCCAGTTTTCCTGGGGATTCGAGTTTTCAAGCAACCACTGGCTTGGTGAGATAAAACAGACATCGGCCATATTCCGATACAGAGCCGGCACGTCAGGTGCGGCGCAAACGATTAGCGTGGGGGCGGATCCTCGCGTGACCATTCCTGCCGGAACGTTTACCACCGATACGGTCCAATGGCAGGTGACTGTTACGTTCAATTCCGGCGTGTCGGCGACGAGCGACTGGTACACGCTTTCCACAGTAGAGAGCCTTTCAGAGGCCGTTCCTATATCTCCGGTGGGCTCTCTGGTGGATGGCAGCATGCCCATCACTTTCAGCTGGAACCATATCATTGCCACCGGCACAACGCAGACTAAGGCAGAGCTGCAATACAGCCTCAATGGCAGCGGGTCCTGGACGAGCCTCGCCACTGTGACGGGCCCGGCCACAACGTACACGGCGCCGGCAAACACATTCGAGGCCGGCACGGTGAGTTGGAGGGTTCGCACCTACAACTCCGATAACCAGGCCGGAGAGTGGAGTGCCGCATCTGACTTTATCGTTATGGTCGCCCCGGATGCTCCGAGCGTGCAGTGTACAAGCGGCACCTCCCCACGCGTAGCCATCAGCTGGCAAACTACAGGGCAGCAGGCTTACGAGGTGGAGGTCGGCAATATCAAAAGCGGACTGCAGTTCGGCGTGGCCCAGAGCTGGGTTTGCCCCGATTACCTCCCGGACGGGCAGTACATAGTCCGCGTACGAGTAGGAAATAAATATGACCTTTGGAGTGAGTGGGGAACATGTGCTGTCACAGTCGCCAATACGGTCGGCGAAGCCATTGCGCTCACAGCTACAGCGGGTCATACAGTTCAATTGTCCTGGCAGACTCAAGGCGAATACGATGCTTTCTTTGTGCTGCGTGACGGTGTACCCATAGCTCGCACGACGGCGCGGAGCTATGTGGACAATTTCGCTGCTGGGGCTCATGCATACAGCGTAAGGGGCACTTACGCGGACAGCGGCAACTATGGACTGAGTAACGAGGTCCATGCAACCGTGTCCTGTGACACGGCCTATATCTCCCCGGTGCCGGAGGCAAATTGGCTCAGATTGGGCTATGCGGATACTCAGGACAGGCGCACGTCTGTTTCTGTCGCGCGCAGCGTCGAATATGTGCATCTGTGCGGCGGCAGATATCCGACAGCGGAGGTGTCGGACTTCTGGGAGGGCTCCATGGGCGTGGTTTGCGCCATGCGGGAGCCGGCGGAATGCGCCGCGCTCGAGGCCCTCGCCGGGCGGCTTGTGTGCATAAAGGACCAATGGGGAAATATGGCCATAGGCATACTTGACAGCATTTCAAAACAGTCGGCGCACTTCTTCCAGACATATTCGTTTACCGTGTCCCGCGTGGACTATACGGAGGAGGTGGCGTATGATTAGAAGCTTCTCCGCGCGCGTGGATGTGCTGCGGGGCGGCGTGAAGTATAAACAGCTCCTGTTTGCTGAGCCGAGCCCACCGACGATAATGGCGGATAAGTCCTCGGCCATAAAAATGTCGCTCGCCGGCACTTTCCTTCACGACCCGGATATTGACTATCTTACAGACGAACTGCGGCCGGCAATCGTTGTGAATGGCGTTGAGTCGGCTCTCGGAGTGTTCCCAATAGGCTCGGTCGTGTCGTCCAGCCGTATAAGCGGGACGGTGTACGACAGAATCGAGGCATATGACCGCGCGCTTATCCTGAACCAGTGCAAGACTGAAGAACTGCTACACTTCCCGGCGGGAACAAACTATCTGACGGCGGTAAGGCAGCTGCTTACCAAGGCGGGTATAGCGCAGACGTCAGAGGTGCCTACAACACATACCTTGGCCACGGACCGCGAGGACTGGGAGATCGGGACAAGCTATCTTACCATCATCAACGCCCTCCTCGCGGAGATCAACTACTCGGATATTTGGTTTGATGCTCATGGAATCGCAATGCTGCAGCCATATCAGGAGCCCTCGGCCCAGCGCATAAAGCACAGGTACAATGCTGAGGATCCGCTGACGATACTTCAGCCGGAGACGAGCTCGGAGCTGGATATATATGATGCGCCCAACGTGTTCATCGCAATTGTGTCCAACCCGGACCTCTCCGGGCCGATGACGGCCACTGCCGTCAATGACAACCCCACGTCACGGAGATCTACCGTGCGGCGCGGGCGGAGAATACCTCATGTAGTGCGCGTAGACAACATCGCATCCCAGACCGAGCTTCAGGCATATGTCAACAACCTGGCCTATCAATCTATGTTGTCGGGCGAGGTCGTCACCGCCAAGACGCTCGCCGAAGGCGGGCATGGCGTTGGAGATATTGTGGCCGTGACGCATCCGCAGGTAACCGGCATTTTCGAGGAAACAGCCTGGAGCATGTCTCTGGCTGCCGGCCGTACCATGACGCATGAATGGCAGCGGGTGGTGTACGTATGACTGAGATTATTGACGAGAAGGTATTGGTGTCGGAAGCAGAAGAGACGACACCAGAGTGCAACTTTGCGACAGTAGGCGCTGTGCATGAGGATGGCCTGTCCCTGATATTCGATGGGCAGGAAACGGCCAGCGAAAAGCACTACAAATGCAACACAGCCGTTCGCTTCGCGGCAGGGGACCGTGTACGGATACTCAAGGACAGCGGTACATATGTCGTCGAGTATGTTGTCGGCTCGCCGGGCGAAGACATCCTCATGCCTACTGGCGGAGCTGACGGCCAGATCCTGACCAAGGATGGAAGCGACAACTATAATTCAGTGTGGGCTGACAGGGTGCGTGATTTGCCCAGCGGTGGTACTACAGGGCAATTTCTGACCAAATCAAGCAACACGTCTTATGCGGTGCGGTGGAGTGATCCGCCCGGCCGGGAACTGCCAGCTGGCGGTACGACAGGGCAGATGCTCGTAAAGACCAATACCCTGGACTATCAGGTGCAATGGACCACTCCGCCCACTAATCACATCCCGTCAGGCGGCTCCGATGGGCAGATGCTCGTGAAAAACGGTACGACTGCTTATGCTCTAAGATGGGCGGACATGCCCAGCACAACTGTGTCGCAGCTATATCAGAGCAACGTGAACTATGTATCGCTTACTACCGGAAGGGCCCTTGTGCCTCACGCCAGCAGCTCAACTTATCCCTACAGTCTCGGCACTTCGTCGCTGCCGTGGTATCACCTGTATACAGGAGCCGGCTATACCCGGCTCTGCACCTCCGGTGGCAGGCTCGGCTTCTTTGGAGCGACGCCACAGGTAAAGCAAACCCTGTCACTTTCCTATAACAACATGGGCTATTCGAGCGTAACGGAAAACAATATGTTGATTGCGCTGAACAATCTGATAGGCATACTCCGAGGCAGATATGGCCTCATTGGATGAGGTGATTATGCATGAAAATTGATGTGCTGGCTCCGCCGCTTGGCTATGTAGAGATAGGGCGGATGGGCGAGGACAGTTATGAACAGGTCGAGCTCGATGTGTCTGCGTGGCTGACTTCTTATCCGGACGGTGCCGTCGCGCTGATGTTTGAGCGCCCGGACGGGGAGATATATCCGGTCGTTACAGCGGCGACATCATCGCCGCTGATATGGCTTCCCAATGATGCTGACTTGGCGGTCGCGGGTGCTGGAAAGCTGGAGGCGCGCATATATGTCGGGGACCGCATCGTCGGCAAAAGCGGCATTATACGCACAATCACTTGCTGTGCCCTGACAGAGGGCGGAGACACGCCTCCCAAACCTGAGCCGGATTGGCTTACCCAGGCGGTGGAGGCGGCGCAAAGGGCAGAAAAATCGGCTGCAGAAGCCGAGAGTGTATCGCTGCATCCTCCGCAGATGTCGGAACATGAGACGTGGCTGATATGGGATGCGGACAGCGGCCTATATGTAGACACCGATGTAAGCGCACATGGCAGTCCGGGACCAACAGGCCCGACGGGACCTGTGGGCCCGACCGGTCCGGCAGGAGAGACTGGCCCTCAGGGGCCTGCCGGGGCGCCAAGCTCTGTGCCAGGCCCAACAGGTCCGGCAGGGGCAACTGGCTCCGCCGGCCCCACCGGGCCGCAGGGCGAGCCTGGCCCGACAGGGCCGCAAGGAGAAGCCGGAGAGACGGGGCCGACGGGCTCTGCTGGCCCTACGGGGCCGCAGGGGGATGCAGGCCCCACTGGACCAACTGGGCCACAAGGCGAAACCGGACCCATTGGGCCCACCGGCGAGCCGGGAAACACAGGCCCGACTGGACCAACTGGTGAGGCCGGGCCAACCGGCCCCACGGGGCCGCAGGGCGTTCAGGGTCCAACTGGGCCCACAGGCCCCCAGGGCGAGACCGGCTCCGGCCTTGATATCCTTGGCCAATATAACAGCCTGACCGAACTGCAGGAGGCTGTGCCATCGCCAAAGGTAGGTGACAATTACTACGTTGGACTGTCGGCCCCGTATAACATTTACACATGGACAATGGTGGACGGGGTTCCGCAGTGGCTTGACGGCGGACAGCTTCAGGGTGCGCAGGGCCCGACCGGCCCAACGGGTCCAGTAGGAGAAACTGGCCCGCAAGGTGCAACAGGCCCCGCGGGCGCAGACGGCGAGACCGGAGAAACTGGCCCTGCCGGTCCCACGGGACCACAGGGCGAGATGGGGGCCATGGGGCCTGCGGGAGTGAAAGGAGATACAGGCGCCACTGGCCCCACGGGGCCGAGAGGTGAAACTGGACCCGCTGGCAATGACGGAGAGATCGGCGCAACCGGGCCGACAGGACCGGCAGGGCCGCAGGGTGAGCCCGGGCAGACCGGAGAAACGGGGCCTACAGGTCCTGCCGGTGAGCAGGGCCTACAAGGAGAACCAGGACCCACCGGGCCGACGGGACCTCAGGGAGAAACGGGCCCAGCGGGAGCCAAAGGAGACACTGGTGAAACCGGCCCTGCAGGACCGGGAGGGGCCACAGGGCCTACGGGACCAACTGGCCCTGCAGGAGCAGAAGGTCCCACAGGACCATCCGGACTGATGGGAGCGACAGGCCCGACGGGGCCCAGAGGTGAAGCGGGGCCCACGGGCCCTACCGGTTCAGCTGGCTCAAAAGGAGACACAGGCGCAACGGGGCCTACAGGACCGCAAGGCGAAACCGGCCCGGCCGGCAAGGCCGGCTCTGTTGGCGAAACTGGCCCGACCGGGCCGCAGGGGGAGCAAGGACCGGCTGGAGAAACAGGGCCTACCGGCCCAGCAGGTGCTCAGGGCCAACAAGGTGAGCCCGGTCCAACCGGGCCGACAGGCCCTCGGGGGGACCCCGGCCCGGCCGGGTCGGATGGCGCTA
>ENA-ORNG01002685-ORNG01002685.1-human-gut-metagenome-genome-assembly--contig:-NODE-2685-length-10525-cov-2.845941_pt1 | contig 10525 bp, 7 predicted proteins | sample MGYA00242113_ERZ509018 | MGnify/ENA primary metagenome ERZ509018 (study PRJEB26280, sample SAMEA2338711) | human gut metagenome | biome: human gut; feature: human-associated habitat; material: faeces... | reverse complement strand
GCGGCGCAGAAGGTGAATTGCCCCGCAGGGGCAAGAGAAGCCCCTCTGGAGGGTTTTCTTTTTGATGTCTCTATGTGGGGCCCCCGCCGCGCCCCGCGCGGTGGGGAGAGGGGGAGCAAGGGAGCGGGCGCAGTTTTCGCCGCAGGCGGAAACGGAGCTGAGCGGACTTTGCGACGACGACAATGGGGGGCGCATCCCTCGTGGGAACGGCCCCCGCGGGCAGCAGGTGCCCATCATTTCCATAGAAAGGAACCTTACATGATGAAACTTTGGGGCGGACGCTTTCAAAAAGACACCGACCAGCTGGTGAACGAGCTCAATGCCTCCATCAGCTTCGACCAGCGGCTGTACAGGGAAGACATCACCGGCTCCATGGCCCACGCCCAGATGCTGGCCGACTGCGGCATCATCTCTCAGGAGGACGCCGCCGCCATCATCGACGGCACGGTGCGCGAGGGCGATCAGGTGACGGTCGATGTCGACAAGGACGGCGGCTTTACCGTTGTGTGCGACAACACGCCGGCGGCCACCTACGAGGTTCCCGACGCCGAGTAAATTATGGGGCCGGCTTTAACCGCACCTCATCGCAAAACGCCAAGGGCGGCGGATCCAATCGGGTCCGCCGCCCTTTTTCGTGCGACAATCGATGATGTTGAGCATGAGTACATGGCAAGGAGATATGCAGATGAAAGACGAGAACAAGACGCACGCACCGGTTGCTGAGGCAGCGCCCGCCGCGCCGGTCGCACCGAAGGCTTCTCCCAAACCGGCGCCCAAGCCGCGCGACCCCTACATCCGTGCCGAGAACGAGGACGATGACGGCTACGATCCCTACAGCGATCGCCGCCCCGAGCGCGAGCCGATGTTCGAAGCCGACCCCTGGCGCTAAGTGCCACCCAAAAGGCCACCAATAAGTTGCGGTGAAATAGGGACTGTTTTGCGGTTTGACCAGCAAAAACAGCCCTATTTCACCGCAACTGCGTTAGGGATTTTTCTACAGGGGGAGGGTAGTCAAAAAAGCCCCGTCCCAAATTGACTGCTCGGGGAGTCGCATTCGAGCTCGGTTGTCCTCTTAGCCACTCGATATCCTTCGGAGCAATAACGGTGATAAAACTTGCTTAAGTGTTAATCAAGCTACACACAATCTTGCTCTCTAATTAATCAAGAATCGGTATAATTTTGATTAGCTAGAGAGCAAGATTGGAGAATCATGGCATTCAACGACTTGATCGCCCAGAAAATAAAGGACTTTGAACAGCAGGGGGTTCCGCAGGTCTTTGAGCGAGACCTTGATCTAGGGAACCCACAGGAGCCAAAGCGCGACAACATCGTAAATGTGATTGTGGGGGCCCGCCGTTGTGGAAAGACGTATCGCCTGTATCAGGAGATGCGGCGGCTTCAGAGCCGGGGCGTCGAGCTTGACCGGATGCTTTACTTCAATTTTGAGGATGAGCGCTTGCGCCCGTATGAGCCATCGCTGCTGGCGGACGTGCTCGACACGTTCTATGCGCTGTATCCTGTTGCTCGAACCGAGGGCGCTTACATTTTCTTTGACGAGATCCAGGAAATTCCCGAATGGGGTGCGTTTCTGCGGCGTGTAGTCGATACGGAGAAAGCGACCGTCTATGTGACGGGATCTTCTTCTAAGATGCTGTCCTCAGAACTTAAGAGCGAGTTCAGGGGTCGTTCTCTTGTGCGAGAGCTTTTTCCGTTGAGTTTTTCGGAATACGTTCGATATAAGACGGGGAGCGTTCTCGAGCCAGATGCGACCTTTTCCCCGAGCGATGCAGCGCTGCTTCGACATCATCTGATCGGGTATCTTGAACAAGGGGGATTCATCGCGACACTTGAGCAGACGCCCACAGACGCGATTCAGCTGCTACAGGAATATGCTTCGCGAACGGTCGCTATGGACGTCGTTGAGCGTTACGACGTCAAGAACCCTCGCCTGGCATCGCTGTTCTTGACGCGGTGTATGGCATCTTCGGGACGAGAGCTGTCAGTGAACAAAGTGTACAACGAGTTCAAGAGCAGACAGATACCCGTCAGTCGTAATTCGCTCAGCGATTTACTTGAGTATTATGAGGACGCCTACCTGTTATTTTCTGTGCCGGAGTTCACGCGTTCACTGGCAAATAACATGCGGTCTGCGTCTAAGGTCTACGCTGTCGACCCTGCGATGTTTGGAGCATTCTCTCCCGCATCAGCATTGGACCAGGGCCAGAGGCTCGAGACCGCAGTGTTCAATGCGCTAAGAAGAAAGACTCCCGCGGTGAGGACCGGCTCGGTCTGCCGCCTGCTGATCAAAGAGAAGAGCAAAAGCCATGAGGTGGACTTTGTGGCTGGGGACGCGCTTCTCATGCGGGCTTATAGCCTGATTCAGGTGAGTGCGGATATGGCACGTGAGAAAACGCGCGAGCGCGAAATTGCCGCGCTTGATGCCTCGATGGCCCAGTTCGATCTTGGCGAGTCGGCAATCGTTACCATGGATGAACAGACCGATATTTCATGCGAGCACGGTGTGGTCCACGTTGTGCCCGCATGGAAGTGGCTCCTTGCCTAATCATCTATGGACCTGTGGGGTCAGGACCTCCTGGCTCCCTCATCACGGTTGGGGAGCACCTTGCTGCGCCAGGCTAGTCCTGGGCTTTGATACTCGGCATCAGAATCTGGGCGAGGTAGTCGGTCTCGAGTTTGGCGGCGGCGTCGGCCTTGCCGTCTTTGCCGACCAGCACGTTCTTGATCTGGCTATAGGTATAGCGGTTGCCGGTCGTAAGCTCGACAAGCTCAATGGCCGTGTCCATGGGGTAGGTTGACACGGGGTTCTGCGTCTGTCCGTTGATGGTCTGGGGCACCACGTACGGATAGACGGGGCCGCTGGCGTAGACGGTATAACCGTTGCCTAGATTGGCCGCGCCCAAAACCGTATCGCCTTCATCGGGCGTAAAGCTCTCGCCCTCGCGCACCGCGACGAGCGTCACGAGCGGCGTATTGGCGTCGTCGCCCAGATAGATGCATAGCGTGCTTCCGTTTTGCCAAGTTGCGACCTTGCCGTACCACTCGACGGGAATATCGAGCTGGTAGAGGTCGGTTGCCTTGTGGCGAGCGTCAGCATCACGGGATGCCTGTGCCTTTTGCGCGCTCACGGCATTGACGGCGGCGTCGCGCCGCGCGGTTGCTGCCTGCTGGAGCACTTTGGCAGCCGCGGCGGAGCTCGCACCGCCCTCCTCGGCATACTTGGCGGCGGCATCGATCTGGTCGTCAGTCACCGTGTCGGCCGAAGGCACCTTGAGCTTAAAGGTGGCCTGGGCACTTAAATCCTGTCCATCGCTCTTAACGGTGACCTGCGTCTTGGTGGTCGGGACGGTATAGATGGTGCCGTCGGCCGCGATGGGGGAGGCAGCGATGGAGAGCGTGTAATCGCCGGGCAGCAGTTTGATGCCGCGGCCGTGCTCGTCAACGTAGAGCATTTCGCTCACGGAAGAACCGTCGGAATCTTGTCCGCTCACCTGCACGGGAATCTTGGAGCCAGTTGAGCAGTCGAGGCCCGCGGCATGCACGCCAATCTGCACCGACATCATGGTATGGGCGTTTGCGGCAAGCACGGCAGCCTGCTCTTGTTGATATCCGTTCCAGGCAGCATAGCCTGCGCCGCCGGCAACAAGCGCGACGGCTACGACGCCGGCAACCATCAGATTGCGGCGCTTGGGCGACATTTTGCGATGGCGAACCTCGGCCTCGCGTGCCGAGGGAACGGACGGCAGGGGAATATCGCCCATGGCGATGGTCTCGTCCACGGCAGGCGCAGAGCCTAAGCCAGGGAGCTCGCGGGTCAGCGAATCTTCGGCCGGCAAGTTGTCGAGCAAGATGGTTTCCTCGCTCGTGTCGGATTCGGGCTGGTCGTCGGCCTCGCATTCGGTGTCTTCGTGATCTGCCTCATCTTCGGCAGGCTCAACGTCGTCTGCATCCTGATCATCGGACTGCGCCTCGGCTTCCGACTCATCCTGCACATCAACGCCCGAATCGTCAAACGCAATCTCATCAAGTGAAATCCGGTCTAGGCTCTCCAGGGCTTCGGCACACGCTTCTGCATCTTGGGCCGCATCCTCTTGGCCCATCGTCTCATCATTCATACATCCCCCAAGCTCAATATCGGGACAACACTGTACCCAAAAACGGGACCCCATAGAGCCGCCGTATGATTTGAAATCCGATTTTATATGTGCGCGTGTTTTTGAATAGATGATGATTAGAGACGCAACGACAAAAGCCCCCGGAAAGCGAGTGAAACGCTTTCCGGGGGCTCTGCGAGACATTGGATTGAAAATCTGGCAGGCGGGCCTATGCCCAGGTGCCAACAGCGACCAACATGTTACTCGGCGTGTGCGTAATCCACCTTGGCGCGGCGAGCGGTAGCCTTCTCCCAATCGCTGGTGCCCTCAAAGACATCCTGCTTGTAGGGATTGCGGCCGAGCTTTTTGGCGCGGTAGGCGATGTAGATGATCGCGGCGACGTTGGCGATCAGTGCGGCGATCGAGACCGCGGTAGCGGCGCCGGGGTCGAGCGTGGAGTGGGTCACAAAGACGGACTCCTCCTGGAAGTACGGGAACACCTGGGCAAACATGCACCAAATGGCCAGCGTAAAGGCGCGGTTCTGGATCCAGCCGCCCTTGTTCCAGATAAAGGCGGCGACGGTGGGCGCCAACAGCAGCGCAAAGCCGCAGAACCAGGAATGGGTGGGCAGGCAGTTGTAGGTGTAGCAGAAGTTCCAGATGTCGTAGGCGATGATGTAGACCCAGGTCATGTCGGGCCACAGCATGTCGGTTTGATCCTCGGAGGCGTAGACGCTCCACCAACCGGTCATGCAGAAGATGTTGATGATACCGGCGATGCCGTTGAACACGTTGTTCCAGCCGGCCAGCTGCGTAGCACCTTCGGAGGTGACCCAGGTGGACTCGCCCAGGACAAAGAAGTGGTAGGCGCTCTCGAAGTCGGACACGACGGCAATCATGATGTTGATGGCGACGATCACAAACGGCCACGCACGGAACCAATGCGCCTTGCCGATCTTTCCCCACTGGTACTTAATGGCAATGAAGCCCCAGCAACCGGCCAGCGCAGCGTATACCTTGGCGTAGTGGAACCAGCTGTTCTGGTACACATGGGTGGGGTTGGTGAGCGCCCACTCGGCACCCTGCGAAACGCCGATGGCGATGGCGACGCAGTAGATGGTCATGGCCAGCGGAGCCACGCCAAAGATGATTGCCGCGCCCAGCTTAGTGCGGCGGCCGACCTCGTTGAGCACGATCAGGCCAATAAAGACCATGGCCCAGCCGGCCCAGTGGATAAGGGTATCGCTACCCCAAACATCGAACAGCATGCTGCTCTCCTTTCACACGCCCGCGGCCCCTCTTCTGATCGCGGGCAGTTTGGCCAAATGTCGTCAGTTCTGGGGCTTGCGCTCCGGATACTTGGCGGTATAGCCCTCGATGTGGAGTGTCGAGGCGATGATTTCCTTGACCGTTTCGTCGGGCACATCGGGGTGCGTGCGGATATACATCAAAAGACCCATGATGAGGGTGTAGAACGTCTCGTAGACATGGTCGATGCGTAGCTCATGATGGGCGACAAAATCCACTACGGTGGTGTCGCAGATATACTGCGCCACGCGCTGGACCACGTTGTGCAAAAAGCCGCCGTAGAGCGCGCCGCTGCTCGAGGTAAGCGTGCTCGGCAGCTCGTGGCCGCTGGCGACCAGGCGCTTAAAGAGCGGGGCGACGGTGTCGAGCGCGCCCTCGATATCACCGACGGTGCGGTCGGCGTTCCACCGCTCGAGTTCGGAGATAAAGCCGTCGATCGCCTCGTCCATAACAGCGGTGACGGCGGCGTCCATGTCGGCGAAGTAATGGTAGAACAATGAACGCGTGCAGCCGGCTCGCTTGGTCACGGCCGATACCGATAGGTGGGACACGCCCAGCTCGGAGCTTACGGTGCGCACGGCATCGAGGATCTCGCGACGGCGTTCGTCGCCCGTCAGGCGCTTTGCCGCGCTATCGGATGCGGGGACGGCATCGACCACAGAGGTACCTGCTGTGTTGTTGCCCATGTTTTGCCGCCTTTCATCCTCTTTTGCCTGACCGTTCGCCTAACAGTCTTGAATATTGTTGACGGTTCGTCAATACTATTTTTGACACAATGTCAACAATGGCGGGTGAACGGCATGGGGCATGCCCGGCCTGCAAAAAAAGAGGGGCGCTGCGGCCTCGTCGGGCTGTGGCAAGAGAAGGGACAACCATGATTCTCAACGGACCGGGGATTAGCTACACCGAGCCCGACATCGGTTCGGAGTTCGTGCCGCCGCTGCCGGAGCATCCGCGCGAGGCCATCGTCAAGCTGTGCGAGCACTGCACCAACCGTCTGCTGCATCGCGATGAGCTGCTGGGCTACGAGTACTGGTCGTTTGCCGAGGCCGCGACTGACGAGCAGGCCGAAGTGCTCTGCAAGATGAAGATGCGCCGTCCCTATACGCTGCCCGAGATGGTCAAGCTCACCGGCATGACCGAAGCCGGTATCGAGAAGATGCTCGACGATATGAGCTACACGGGCCTGCTCGAGTACAACTGGGAGAATCCCGAGCGCGCCAAGCAGTGGGTGCTGCCCATGCTGGTGCCGGGTTCCGCCGAGTTCCTCAACATGCGCGTGAGCCAGCTCGACGAGCACCCGGTCTATGCCAAGTTCTTTGAGCAGGCGTCCAAGGGGCCGCTGTCCAAGGCTACGCCGATGGTGCCGCCCGGTGGCGCCGGCATCGGCATGCACGTCATTCCGGTCGAGAAGGCCATCGACGCCGCGAGCACCTCGGTGCCGATCGAGCATATCGAGCACTGGCTCGACAAATACGATGGCAAATATGCCGCCAGCACCTGCAGCTGCCGCGCGAGCCGTCGCGTGATGGGTGAGGGCTGCGCCGACGACCCCGCCGACTGGTGCATTGCCGTGGGCGATATGGCCGACTATGTGGTTGAGACCGACCGCGGCCATTACGTGACGCGCGACGAGGTCTACGACATCCTGCGCCAGGCCGAGGACAACGGCTTTGTGCACCAGATCACCAATATCGACGGCGAGAACAAGATCTTCGCTATCTGCAACTGCAACGTCAACGTGTGTTATGCCCTGCGCACCTCTCAGCTGTTCAACACGCCCAACCTGTCACGCTCGGCCTATGTCGCCAAGGTCGAGAAGGACAAGTGCGTGGCCTGCGGTCGCTGCGTTGAGGTGTGTCCGGCCGGCGCCGCCAAACTGGGCCAGAAGCTCTGTAGCAAAAAGGCCGGTGGACAGGTGCCCGAGTATCCGCGCCAGGAGCTGCCCGATGCCACCAAGTGGGACCACACCAAGTGGTCGCCCAACTACCGCAACGACAACCGCATCGAGACGCACGAGTCCGGCACCGCTCCCTGCAAGACGGCCTGCCCCGCGCACGTTGCCGTTCAGGGCTATTTGAAGCTCGCGGCGCAGGGTCGCTATGACGAGGCCCTAGCACTCATTAAGCGCGAGAACCCGCTGCCCGCTATCTGCGGCCGTGTGTGCAACCGCCGCTGTGAGGATGCCTGCACCCGCGGCCGTGTGGACGCCGCCGTGGCCATCGACGAGGTCAAGAAGTTCATCGCCCAGCGCGATCTGGATGCCGCGACCCGCTATGTCCCACCTGTGGTGACCCCAACGCGTGCCGGCGGTTTCGATCAGAAGATCGCCATCATCGGTGCCGGTCCGGCCGGCCTGTCCTGCGCTTTCTACCTGGCCGAGAAGGGCTACAAACCTGTCGTGTTCGAGAAGAACGAGCGCCCGGGCGGCATGCTCACCTACGGCATTCCCAGCTTTAAGCTGCAGAAGGACGTCATTGAGGCCGAGGTCGAGGTCATTCGCCTGATGGGTGCCGAGTTCCGCTATGGCGTGGAAGTCGGTCGCGACGTGACGCTCGACGAGCTGCGCGCGCAGGGCTTTAAGGCCTTCTACGTTGCCATTGGCTGCCAGGGCGGCCGCCTTGCCGGCATTCCGGGCGAGGATGCCGAGGACGTGACCGTGGCCGTCGACTTCCTTCGCGAGGTTAACAGCGGCAAGATCGATACCCTGTCCGGCCGCACCATTGTGGTGGGCGGCGGCAACGTGGCCATCGACGTTGCCCGCAACGCCTGCCGTCTGGGCTCTGAGCATGTTGAGATGTTCTGCCTGGAGAGCGAGGCCCAGATGCCCGCCAGCGAGGAGGAGCGTCGCGAGGCCGTTGAGGACGGCGCTCACATCAGCTGCGGCTGGGGCCCCAAGGAGATTCACCTGGACGAGGCCGGTCGTGTGTGCGGTATCACCTTCAAGCGCTGCACGCGCGTCTACTATGACGAGGGCCGTTTTGCGCCCGAGTACGACGAGAACGATCTGCGCCGTGTCGATGCCGACCGTGTCGTCATGTCGATTGGCCAGTCCATTGTGTGGGGCGACCTGCTGGCTGGCTCCAAGGTGGAGCTCGGCCGCGGCCAGGGTGCTCTTGCCGATCCCCAGACTTACCAGACCGCCGAACCCGACATCTTTGTGGGCGGCGACGTCTACACCGGCCCCAGCTTTGCCATCGACGCTATCGCCGCCGGCCACGAGGCCGCGGTGTCCATCCATCGCTTTGTGCAGCCGGGCTCCACGCTCACCATCGGTCGCAACCAGCGCCGCTACACCGCGCTCGACCGCGACGACGTTGTGCTCGAGAGCTACGACAACGCGAGCCGCGAGGTTGCGCATGTGGACCGCGAAAGCGAGAAGGCTGCGCCGTTTAGCGAGTATGTTGAGACCTTTACCGAGGAGCAGGTGCGCGCCGAGACCGCCCGCTGCCTGGGCTGCGGCGCCTCGATCGTCGACCCTAACAAGTGCATCGGCTGCGGCCTGTGCACCACCAAGTGCGCGTTCGACGCCATCCATCTGGATCGCGACCGTCCCGAGTGCTCCACGATGGTCAAATACGAGCAAAAGCTCCCAAGCCTCGGCAAGTATGCTTTGAAGCGCGCCATCAAGATTAAGTTCGGTCGCAAGTAAGTAGTCATAACGGGAACGGCGGAGGAAAAAAGTGCACGAGCTCGGAATCGTCTATCACATCATTCGTGATGTTGAGAACGTGGCGCGCGCCAATGGCGTGAGTCGCGTTTCGAGCGTCACGCTGCTGCTGGGCGAGGTCTCGGGCGTCGTTCCCGACTTGCTGCTCGACGCCTGGCGCTGGGCGGCAGATAAAAAGTCCATTACCGAGGGTGCGGAGCTTCTTGTGGAGCCTGTCGAGGCCGTGACGCATTGCGAGGCGTGCGGCCGCGACTACGCGACGGTCGAGCACGGCAAGGCCTGTCCCCATTGCGGTAGCGGCGAGACCTATTTGCTGCAGGGCCAAGAGGTAATGATCAAACAGATCGAGACCCCCGAAGAGGATCCGGCAGGCGCTGCCCCCGACGGCCCTTCCGACGCGCCCGATGCCGTCGACGCCGCCAACCCACTCCACATCGTCTAGGATCCCCTATAAGTTGCGGTGAAATAGTTCCTAAATCCAGCCTTCTGACTCTTAAACAAGAACTATTTCACCGCAACTTTTTTGAGTAGTTTTGTTGAGCATAAGTCGTGCAAATAGTCAAGCCATGTCTGTTTAAACAAAATAGTGACAGTACGAGCACATTCGCACTTGCTTAATATCGATATTAATGAACAGCTTGCTTGTATCTATAAAATACATAGCTTGATGAGCGACGCCTTGTCGTGTAATGAGTCAAAAAGCAGTAACGTAATCAACTTGTAACAAACCTAGACGTTTAAACAAATAATCCAATCTTTTGCGGATTTAGCTATAATTCCACAATCCAAACAGGTATACTCCTTTCATGTCGTGTAGGAAATACGTAGACAAAAAGGAGGTTATGTGATGGTAAGTATTGTTCTTGCTAGCCACGGGGACTTGGCAGCTGGAATCAAGCAGACGGGCTCGATGGTCTTTGGCGATCAGCCGTCTGTTGCCGTGGTCTCGCTCGAGCCGAGCATGGGCCCCGACGACTTCCGTGCCAAGGTCGAGGAAGCAGTCGCTTCCTTCGAGGACCAGGAGCAGGTGCTCTTCCTCGTTGATCTGTGGGGCGGCACGCCGTTCAACCAGATCAGCGGGCTCATCGAGGGCCACGATTCCTGGGCTATCGTCACCGGTGTCAACCTGCCTATGCTCATCGAGGCATATTCGCAGCGCTTTGACGCAAAGAACACTGCACATGCGATCGCAAAACATCTCGTGACTGAGGCTAAGGCTGGCGTGCGCGTCAAGCCCGAGTCTCTGGAGCCCGAGGAGAAGAAGATGTTCCTGGACGACCTGGGCATCGCCGAGTCCGGCCTGGACCGGCTCATCAAGGCCAGCTACGCCCTGCTGGGCCTGATCTCCTTCCTCACCTCCGGCGAGGACGAGTGCCGCGCCTGGACGATCAAACGGGGCACCAAGGCCCCCCAGGCCGCGGGCAAGATCCACACC
>ENA-ORNG01002684-ORNG01002684.1-human-gut-metagenome-genome-assembly--contig:-NODE-2684-length-10528-cov-2.975652_pt1 | contig 10528 bp, 11 predicted proteins | sample MGYA00242113_ERZ509018 | MGnify/ENA primary metagenome ERZ509018 (study PRJEB26280, sample SAMEA2338711) | human gut metagenome | biome: human gut; feature: human-associated habitat; material: faeces... | reverse complement strand
CTTGCCGGAGCCGGAGGGCCCGATGATGACCATGGGGGTGTGGGCCATGTTGGCGGCGGCAACGGAGGTGACCATGTTGGTAAGGCCGGGGCCGTTCTGCGCGGTGCAGACGCCGGCAACGCCGGTGATGCGGGAGAACGCGTCCTCCATGTGCGCCGCGGTCTGCTCGTGGCGCACGGGGATGAACTCTATCCCGGCGTCGGGGAAGAGGTCGAGCATGTCCATGAAAGCGGAACCGACTATGCCGGTAACATGCTTGACGCCCTCCTGCAGCAGCACCTCAACCATCGCTTCGCTGGGGGTCATTTTTACCTTAGCCATAATAATCTCCTGTTTCCTTTCTCCTGTATGAATGTAAGGGGCTGAATTCACTTTTTCGCGGCGCGCCTGAGCTCGAGCACGGACATGGCGGCCTTGGCTATGTCCTCGGGCAGCATGCCGTGCTTTTTCGCCAGCTCAGAGGCCTTGCCGACCTCTCCCGGCACGTCCCGGAAGCCGATGGGCAGCACGGGGACGGGCGCGCGGCAGGCGAGGGCCTCGCAGACGGCGGAGTAGAGCCCGCCGATGATACTGTGGTTTTCACAGGTCACCGCGGCGCCGGTTTTCACGGCGGAGGACACGACGCCCTCGCTGTCTATGGGCTTGAGCGTGTGGACGTTTACCACCTCGGCGGAAATGCCATCGCCCTCGAGGAGCCTTGCGGCCTCGAGCGCGTAGCCCACCATGACGGCGCCGGTTGCAAAGAGGGTGACATCGCTGCCATGGCGCAGCACGTCGGCCTTCGTGAGGTCGAAATCGTAGCCGCCGGAGTGCACGTCCGGCACCTCCTTGCGGTGCAGGCGGATATACGCCGGGCCGGGCCGCTCGATTATCTGCGGGAGGGCCTTTACGAGCTCCGTCTCGTCGCAGGGCTCGAAGAGGAGGATGCCGGGGATGCTTCTCAGCACGCCGAAGTCCTCTATCGCCATGTGGGTGCCGCCGTTGAGCTCGGCGGTTATGCCCGGATCGGTGCCGACTATCTTTACGTTCTGCTTCGCGTAGGCGCAGGATATGGCGACCTGATCGCAGATGCGCCGCGAGGCGAAGCAGGCAAAGGTGGTTATGAACGGGATGAAGCCGTAGGACGAGAGCCCGGCGGCGATGGACGCCATGTTCTGCTCGGCTATGCCCACGTCGAAGGCCCGGCCGGGGTACTTTTCCCGCAGCTTGAGCGTGGCGTTGGCGTTGCCGAGGTCGGCGTCGAGCACGCAGAGGCGCTCATCCTCCGCCATGGCCTCGAGCAGGTAATTGCTGAATGCTTTTCTCATCTCCATGGCCGTCACCTCCCGGAAAGCCCACTGATAGCCGCCTCGTACTGCTCTTTCGTCACGCTCATGCTGTGGCAGCCCACGCCCGCGTCTATCGCGAACTGGACGCCGTAGCCCTTTATGGTGTCGAGCAGTATCATAGAGGGCTGGCCCTCGCGCCGTTTTGCGTTCTGTATCGCCTCATAGATGGCATTGCAGTCGTGGCCGTTCACGCGCTGGACATACCAGCCGAAGGCACGCCACTTGGCGTCGAGGTCGCCGAGGGAGCAGACCTCGTCCACCATGCCGTCTATCTGCATCCTGTTGCAGTCAGTGAAGGCTATCAGATTGTCCAGCTTGCGGTGCGCAGCGAACATTGCCGCCTCCCAAATCTGGCCCTCTTGACTCTCTCCGTCGCCGATGATGGTGTATATCGTAGCGCCGTCGCCCTTTATCTGCGAGCCGGTAGCCACACCCACAGCGCACGAAAAGCCCTGACCAAGCGAGCCGGTCGTCATGTCTATGCCTGTGGTGTGGTTCATGTCGCAGTGACTGGGAAGGTCCGTGCCTATTTTGTTGAGGGTGAGCAGCTGTTCACGCGGGAAATATCCCTTGGATGCAAGCGCAGCATATACTGCCGGTCCGGCGTGGCCCTTAGACACAACGAGCCTGTCCCGCCCCTCCATCTTGGGATTGCCGGGGTCGACCTTCATCAGCTCGTAGTAGAGAACCGCCAAAACCTCCACGATAGACATGCAGCCTCCAACGTGCCCCTTGCCTATGCTGTAGATGCTCCCCAGCGTCAGCTTCCTTATCTCAGTGCAGATTTCTGTGATGTTGTCGATTTTTTGCATGATTAAAGCACCTGCCTTCTGCCCGGATGTTTACCACCACTTTATGGCGTCCGTAACATGAGACCTAATCTTTATGAACTCGTCATCTGAGACATTTCGTGGCCTAGGCAAATCAACAGTTACGATTTCTCGAACACTGCACGGCTTTGGCGTCAGAACAATGATGCGGTCGGCCAGATACACCGCCTCTTCAACATTGTGCGTAATAAAAATTACCGTACTGCCCAGCGCCTGCCACAGCCTTATTACTTCGTTTTCCAGATAGAAACGCATTTTGATATCCATCTGACCATACGGCTCATCCATCAGCAGCAAATCCGGGTGCGTAGCGAAAGCCCTGCCTATAGCTATTTTCTGTTCTGCGCTCGCCGACATTTCACCAGGGTAGGAATTGCGGTAATCATTGAGGCCCAATAGTGAAATGACTGTATCCGTGCGCTCTTTAATCTCTTCCTCCGGAACTTTTTTCATTTCCAGGCCGAAACGTATATTTTTCTCGACAGTCAGCCACGGGAAGGCTGACGACTCCTGGAACACAAACGACAAATTGTGCTTTTTAGGGTTTGCCTTTTCTCCATCAAGAAGAATTTCCCCGCTCGTAGGCTCTATGAGGCAGGTAAGCAGGTTAAGAAACGTAGTTTTACCGCATCCAGTCGGGCCAACGACACAAATGAATTCACCCGATTCTATCCTAAATGAACAGTCCTTTAAGACTTCAAGGGAACCAAAGTTGCCGACCTCGCGCACCCATTCGTTCAGGAAATATCCGACCATTTCGGAGAGATCTCGTGCTTCTCCATAGAGCAGAACCTCCATGTGTTCTACATAGATATCGTTGTCAGCTCCAGCCGCACGCTTATGAACGTACAGCATATAGGCAACTCCGCCCCGCTCCACAGCACTGCCGCTGCATATTTTTTCTCGCCAATCACCCCACTCCCCGGCTTGAAAAGCTGATTGAGCAGCTTCCTCTCGAAAAGTACACCGATACTACATTTATTTCTGTGCCGTTGGAGTGTTTTGCTTCACGCAACCGTGTAAAAATCCCCGAGACGGACAATGCCTGTCTCGGGGATTCTCTGTCTGACAGTAAATCAGAGTTCAATGATTGTCTTTATGCCGGTCACGGCGACCATTATGTACACAAGTTTCTCCATCATCTCGCGGTTGATATGCTTCGCGATTCGTTCTCCGAAGCGCGCCCCAACGGTGATGCCTATTACCCCGGCAATCACAGCCGGCAGCAGGTCTAATGTCAGGATGCCGTTTGACACTCTGGCTGCGGTCTCAAGCAAAGAAGATGTTGCAGATGACAGCTGAGTGTTTGCCATGTACCCCTCCCTGTCATCGGTTATGGCCAAAAAGTATATGGATATCATGGGTCCGCCTATGCCGAAAAGCCCGGAGCAGGTCCCTCCAATGGCTCCGCACACCAGAGCGGAGGCGAAGCTCCCCTGCAATCTGAACTTATTTTTGGCCAAAAGGTTGTACAAGGCTATGCAAACTAAGTAAATCCCGAACGCCATTGTCAGCCAATATACGTTGAACGATTTCGCGCAGTATATCATAGCCACGCTGGCAAGGATGTACGAAGATGTAAAAGGCAGAATGATTTTGGGTTTAAAATGCCTCTTGTACCCGTACGCCAGTTGAAGAGAAACAGCCACTCCAATCGCCGTAGACAGCGCCGGCGCCGTTATCATGCCAAAGAGCATAGGGAACACAAGCATCATAACAATGCCGCAGCCAAACCCTGTCAAGGATTGAGCCAGCCCCGCCCCAATTGCAACCAGCGCGACATATACAGCCCGTGCCATCCTGCGCTCAGTTTATACCAAGCACCGTATGCAGGGACTTGTAGCCAATGCCCATGCGGTCTATGCCCATATCTATGAGACTCAGGAAATGCTCCCTTGTGCGAATTGCGCCGCTTCCCTTCACCTTGCAACGACCGTTTGCGTGCTTTATTATCGCCTCTATAAGCTCTGTTGAGGCGCCGACGCATTTGCCGTCAGGGCTGTAATTGACACTTCCGGTATAAAACCCCGTCGATGTCTTTACAAAATCGGTTCCCGCTTCAATGGCAACGTCCGTGGCCTGAAGTATCTGCGGCAGTGTCAGGGCGTCGGTCTCAAAAATTGTTTTGCCCGCCACACCATACTCGTGGCAAACATTGCAGACAGCCGCTATGTCATCTCTGACCTTATCCCACAGCCCGCTTCTTATCCAGCCGAAGTTGGACACTATGTCAAGCTCAAAAACATCGTATTTGCTGCAATACTCGCTGGCCTGCAGCACCTTTGATTCCGTCGTGGAAAGCCCAAACGGGAAATCGCAGACTACGCAAATCCTGGTGTCCGTACCGCTGCACATTTCCTGGGCAATCGGCAGTGACGCAGGATTTATGCACACCGTAGCGCAGCCAACGTCTATGCCGTCCTGAATGTATCGGCGTATGTCGTCCTGTGTAAACTCTGGTTTGAGCACAGACTGGTCTATGTACCTGGCCAATTCCCTTGCGCTCATATCGGCAGCTTTTTTCTCCTGCTTCATAAAGCTTTCCCTCCTTAGTATGTGCAGCCTGCTTTACAGCGTCACCCACTTGAAGTTCATAGCAGAATCGTACACCGCATTGCAGATTTCCAGCTCACGTCGCCCATCCGCAAACGTCGCGTGACTGGCCCCGCTGCCGTTTATGATATCGTCATATATCCGCTTCATGTGGTGTTTCATGCTGTCCGCAAAGCCCTCGTTATGGCCGCCCGGATAGCTTGTATAGCCTGCAGCATTGGGGTACATAAGGCTCGCGTCCCTGAGCAGTATTTCATTGGCTCCGTCACGTCGGCCTATCCAGAGCTTGTTGCACTCCTCGCTGTCCCAAACTACCATGGCTTTGCTGCCCGCAATCTCAAAGTACAGCCTGTTCTTGCGCCCGGCCATAGTCTGGCAGGTGGTGCAGGAACCATGTATGTTCTCACCCATGTGGAACAGGACGGTGGAATAATCCTCCGTATTAATAGGTATTTCCTCGTAGTCTCCCGGCTGAAGCAGCTTTCCGGAGTATGTCTCCACCGGCTTGAGCGGGCGCTTGCGCACCTTATAGAAGGTGCCAAAGTCGGCGCACACGGAATTCACCTTCTGCCCACAGATGTATTCAATCATGTCAAACCAGTGCGAACCTATATCCGCTACCGTGCGTGTGCAGCCTGTGTATTCGGGTTCCACCCGCCAGCTGTAGTCCGTATCCAGAAGCATCCAGTCCTGAGTGTAAGAGCCATTGACGGAGAAGATTTCTCCCAAGTCGCCGTTGGCTATCATATCTCGCACCTGCTGAACAATCGGATAAGCGCGCATGTTGAAATTAACAGCGCAGACCTTGTTCATCTTCTTGCCCAGATCAATCAGTTCGTCACACTGCTCCATTTCCAGAGCGAGGGGCTTTTCACAGATAACGTGCTTACCTGCAAGCAGCGCCTCTTTGGCTATCTGATAGTGGAGGTTGTTCGGTGTGCAGATGTGTACGGATTCGATTTCAGGGTCGGCAAGCAGCTGCTTGTAGTCGGCGTATGCTTTGGGCACCCCGAGTTCATCGGCCTTCTTCTTGGCCTTCCCGTAGTTGGTTCCGCAGACTGCCACCACCTCGGCAAGCCCCGTGCGTCTCACTGCTTCCACATGTACCGGCCCTATAAATCCAAGGCCAACAACTCCTACATTAACTTTACTCATTTTTTCTCCTTCCCGCCGCTATAGATGGACGCGGCCCAAAGCTAAAAAGGGCCCGCTATAACAGCTGTTTTCTTCCCGGCTATTTGCCCAGCAGGGCCGCGCCGATAATTCCCGCCTCGTTTCCGAGCACAGCCCTTGTCAATTTGGTCTGCTTGCTGCTGCCCTTTGCAAGCGTTGCCCCATCTATGGCTTCCCTGAGAGGTATCAGTAGCTCATCGTCCGAGGCATTGCTTATTCCTCCGCCAAGGCATATCAACTCCGGCTCAAAAGCGTTAATGGCATTTATTATGCCTTGCGCCAAATAGCGCAGGTAGTCTTGCCATACTGAGCCGGCAGCCCTGTCGCCCATTCGGAGGGCCGCAAGTATAGTTTTGCCATTTACTCCATCAAGGCTGCCTCCGGAAGTCTGCCACAGCAGGCTGCTACTGTCCTTTCTCATTGCCTCCCGGGCATCACCTATCAGGGCAGTCGCTGAGCCGTAAGCCTCGAAGCACCCGCGTCTACCGCAGCCGCACATTCGGCCGTCCATAACCAGCAAAAGGTGCCCCGCCTCGACTGCAGCCCCGTTCCAACCCGTATAGATTTTCCCATTTACAATAAGGCCTGTACCTACGCCGGTTCCAAGCGTTATCATCAGCATGGAATTGGCGCTGCTGCCGCTGCCCGCATAATACTCACCCAGAGCAGCACAGTTTGCGTCGTTGCCTATGTACAGCGGAAGCGGGCTTTTGGCACGGAATATATCCCTTATTGGTACTTTTATGAGCGGGAGATTCGGCGTGAACATAATGACGCCTTCATCCGGGTCAACAAAGCCAGGCATCCCGGCACCTACGCCCGACACCTTGTCCCAGGCGTCGTTTCTGTCAAGCAGCTTTCGGCATAGCGCGGCCATAGACTCAGCGAGGTACTCGCCGTAGTTATCTACGCCCTTTGCGGCCTCGCAGACCTCCTTATCTACAATGCGGTAGTTTTCATCAACCAGCCCTGCTTTGAAGCTGGTCCCGCCGACGTCGATTCCAAGGTACATATCACTTCCTGATGAACTGGCTCATAAAGTCGCGGGATATGATAATAGAATCGAGCTTGTCCTGAAGGCAGCTCTCATATGCCCTGTCCTCTATCTCCAAAACTATCGGGCCGCTGTAATTAATATCGTTCAGGGCGGAGATAACCGCTCCCCAATCAGTATCGCCCTGGCCGGGCAGCTTTGGAGAGTGGTACTCGGCAGTAGGCGCAAAGAGGCCCACTTCGTTGTACTTATCATGGTAGAACTTTATGTCTTTCACATGGTAGTGGAAAATCTTATCGGCGAAGTCGTACATTGGCTTTATATAGTCCATCTGCTGCAAGACAAAGTGTGATGGGTCGTAGTTCAGCCCGAAATACTCGCTCTGAATTTCGTTGAACATATAGCGCCAGAAGGCGGGGTTGCTGGCCAAGTTGGTGCCGTTGGGCCACTCGGTTTTATAATACATCGGGCAGTTTTCAATGCCTATACGCACTTTGTGCTCCTCGGCAAAAGCTATCAGCCCGGGCCAGACCTCCAAAAACTCCGCCTTGTTTTCCTCAGGTGAACGCTCCACATTCCTGCCGATAAAGGTGTTCACCAGTCCTACTCCCAGCTTTTCCGCGCCGATGATGCATTTTTTCAGGTGGCTGATAGCCACAGTGCGCTGCTCGGCATCTCCGGACAGAGTGTTCGGATAGTACGCGATGGCACTGATGAACACATTCTTTTGGGAAGTGTAGTCCTTTATATACTCCACCTTTGCGTCGTCGAGCGTATCCATATCTATGTGGGTTACACCGGCATAGCGCCGCTCGGCCTTTCCCTTAGGCCAGCATGCGACCTCAACGCAAGAGAAGCCGTTCTCTGAAGCGAAATCTATGATCTGCTCGAAGCTATACTCCGGCAGGATTGCTGTATTGAATCCCAGTTTCATTTGTTATCCTCCGTTTAAACTCATTCCTGACTGTCAAGGAGCGACCAATCTATCAGTATTCCAGTTACAAGGGACGGGTCGTCCAAAAGCTGCATATATAGTCCGGGCATCTCCCTGGGCGACACGACTCTCGTTATGATATCATCTACAACCAGCCTGCCTTGACGCATGAAATTATAACTGATTTCGTGTATGCGCTCCCAGGTATACGGGAAAAAGCAGTTCTCTTCATCTACGAACATGGACGAATGCGCGCCCATTATCGTCAGGTAGCTGCTTATTACGCCGGGACCAAATGCCTGCTTGTGCGGTTCAGTGGTGTCGCCGATAACTAGTATCTTACCGTTCTTTCTAGCCATCACGCAGGCAGAAGCCAAAACCTCCGGATTCCCCGTGGCATCAATGACAACGTCGGCGCCCCTGCCTCCGGTGAGCTTTATTATCTCATGGACAGCGTTTTTTGCTTTAGCCTGTACAGTTACATCCGCCCCATGCCTCTCAGCAACGGCCAAAGTCCTGGCGTTGGATGAGACCGCTATAATCTTGCCCGCACCCGCTATTTTGGCAAACTGCATGGTCAGCAGGCCCACTATCCCCGTGCCTATCACAACTACCGTGTCTCCAAGCTGAATATTTGCGCGTCTGATGCCGTTCTGTGTTATCCGCGTCATAGATGTCCACACTGCCTGCCTGTCGCTTATGTATTCGGGTACCAGGTTTGCTTTCCTGGCGTCTATGTTGAAGCGCTGGCAGTGTGGAACGTGGGCAAAAACACGGTCTCCCGGTTTAAAGCCCACCACTCCATCTCCCACTGCCACCACATAGGCAAGCATGCTGTATCCGGGCTTAAAGGGGTACTGCACCCACGATTTCCAGTTTGTCCCTTCATCAAACACACCATTAAGGCAGCGCTCTTCAGTACCGGCGCTTACCAGGGACAGGCATGCCCGGCACTGTATTTCGCCCGGTTTTGGCGCGTCAATAACCTGCTGTGAAAACTCCGCCTGTCTCGGCCCGGTAAATACCAAATCCCAAGACTTCATCACTTTCACTCCAAACTTGGCTCAGATTTCAGGGATAACTATCTCCACTTCCCTGCCCAGTTCCGCCGAGCGGGTCATACCGTCGAGTATGGCCATCTGGTAGAGTATCTGTTCCGCGGGGGCGGGTACTTCCGTGCCGTAGTTTACCGCGCTTACGAACGCGCGCACTTTCTTGTAATAGAGCTCGCCTATATCCTCATCCTCGAAGGGCATAACGGTTTCAACCATCTCTCCGGCCACGTCGTGGTAAATAGTCATTGGGCCGTCAAAGGAACCGTTCCAGGCAGGGGTGGACGGGATGCGCAGTCCTCCCTTTTTACCGAGTATAAGCGCGTCTCCCGTGGTGTCCATATGCATCGCCCAGGCTATGCGGAAGTCCAGGATTATGCCTCCCTCCAGGCGTATGAAGGCCGCGGCAAAGTCGTCGACATCGAAGGCTTCGGCGTACTCGGGATGGCCCTTGTAGTAGTTGGGGTCCTTGCCGAAGAAATCGCTCTTGTAGGCGCTGACAGTAAGAGGCTTGGGGTAGCCAACCGCGTTGAGGAGCATGTCGAGCGAATAGCAGCCGATGTCGCCCATGGCTCCGAAACCGGACTTGGAGCTCTCTATGAGAGAGGTTCCGAACGGAGTAGGTATTCCGTGACGGCGGCCGCCGCCGGACTGGATGTAGTAAACCTCTCCAAGTACGCCTGAGCGAACGATATTCACAATGTCCTGCATGTATTTGGTCATACGGGGCTGGAAACCAACCGACAGTATTTTGTTGTTGCGTTTTGCAGCCCTGCACATTGTAACCGCCTCGTCAAGCGTGACGCACATCGGCTTCTCGCAGAGTACGTTGCAGCCCGCATCGAGCGCCTCAACAACGAGCTCGCAGTGGGACGCGTTCGCTGTGCAGATGCTCACTATGTCCAGCTTCTCATGCTCATACATGTCCTTAGTGGAATTGTAAACTCTTATGCCTTTGTCCTGAATACCGAGCGCTTCGATGAAATCTTCGGCCTTGCCGGGTACTATTTCCGCGAAAGCCACCAGGTCAACGTCCTCACAACGCAGGTATGAGGAAACCTGAGCCTCGGCTATCCAGCCTATGCCCACTACAGCTGCACGCAGTTTCTTGTTCGGGTCAATTATGCTTTTTTCTTTAAATACGTTCTTGGTAAACTTGTCCATTATCGCCTGTGCCATAAGAAAACTCCTTTTTGTTATTATTCCAGCGGGAGCCCCGCTTTTTCCATTTCTATCTTACCAACCAGGCTGCGAATGTAATCCAGAGATGTTGGGCCGCTAACGTACCAATCGACCTCGTCGTGGCACTCATAGGAAATCCATTCCGCTCCGGTTTGCAGAACCCGGCGCACAAAAAATTCATAGTTGTAGCCGTCATCCGGCATTGGGGCAAAGCGCCGCTCGTTTATCGGGTTGTCAATATGTGCGTGTATAATCTTTTGCCTGTACTTCAGTATGTCGTTGGGCTCGTCACCCGCCCTGACGAGATGGCGGATATCTGTAAGCAGATATATATTGCTCTCTTCAGAGTCCCCACAGACTTCCGCCGACTGCCTTAAATACATAAGGTAATCCGTATAGTCGCCACAGACGGTTTCAAGGGCTACCTTTTCACTCCAAACTTGGCTCAGATTTCAGGGATAACTATCTCCACTTCCCTGCCC
>ENA-ORNG01002682-ORNG01002682.1-human-gut-metagenome-genome-assembly--contig:-NODE-2682-length-10529-cov-5.727802_pt1 | contig 10529 bp, 10 predicted proteins | sample MGYA00242113_ERZ509018 | MGnify/ENA primary metagenome ERZ509018 (study PRJEB26280, sample SAMEA2338711) | human gut metagenome | biome: human gut; feature: human-associated habitat; material: faeces... | reverse complement strand
TCAACCGGGATTGGGGGCGGTGGGCTTGAAACAGGCACAAAAAGGCGGCCAGTCCGGAGGACTGACCGCCCAAGGTCCGCGCCGCTTCAGATGACAAAGGCCGCCAGCATAGCCAGATAGGAGGTGCGGGCATCCCGCCCCAGCAGGACATATATCGCCCCGTACATCAGCCCGAAGGCCATCACCCCCAGGCCGGTGGAGAGGCTCCCCCTGGACAGCATGTGGATGGCGCCCCAGGTGCAGCACAGCACCACGCCGCCGAAGGGGAACCGGCTCCGCCCTTTCCTCAGCGCCTCCCAGAACCGCTGTCCAAAGGCTGCGATCAGAAGGACCAGGACCACCTCAAAGGCGTAGTAGAGATACTGGCCGGCGAACAGGAGGGGCCCCTTCTTCTGAAACTCTCCGATCACCTTCAGAGTCCCCCAGTCCAGCACGTTCAGCAGGATGCACAGGGCGGCCAGCCCAATGGCGAGCCCCGCCCCCTTCCGGGGGACAGGCCTGGCCTCCAGCAGGGAAAAGCCCAGCTTTTTCTCCGCCTGTCTCACCAGCAGGGCGGCCGTCAGCCCCCAGCAGGCCATAGTCATCCCCCAGTGGAGAAGCGTATGGGCGGCGGTATAGCGGGAGGGCGGCGTACCGCCGAAGAGGGCCGGCTCCACTCCGCCCATCAGCACCAGCTCCAGTCCCAGTCCCGCGAAGGCGTACAGGGCGTACCACAGAAATTCCCATGGGGAGCTCTTGTCCCGTTTCACGGCCATTCCTCCCGTCTCTCAAATCAGGGCTATGATACCACGCTTCTCCCCTAGACGCAACGGCCCGGGTGCGAAAAGCCCCCGCCCGCGGAGCCGCAGGCAGGGGCAGTGTTCTTTATTTAGTCTCGGGCTCCTCCTCGGGCAGTACCCGCACCTGGATCTCGATGACCCGGCGGTGCTCCACCCGGGTAACGATGACATCCAGGCCCTCGGCCTGGAAGTGGTCCCCCTCCTCGGGGACCCGGCCCACCTGCTCCATCACCCAGCCGGAGACGGTGGTGGCGGCGCAGGCGCCCTTGACGGCGAACAGGTCGAACATATCGTCCAGGTCGGCGGAGCAGGCGATGAGATAACTGCCGTCTTCCTGCTTTTTGAACTCCTCGATGACCTCGTCGTGTTCGTCCCAGATGTCGCCCACCAGCTCCTCCACGATGTCCTCCAGAGTGGCAATGCCCTCCGTGCCCCCGTACTCATCCACCACCACGGCCATGTGGGCCTTGTTCCGCTGGAGGATGCGCATCAGCTCGGAAATCTTGGTGTTGCCGGTGGTGTAGAGCACCGGGACGCCGGAGGCGAGCGAAGCCTCGCGTATTATCTCGTACCCGTCGCGGAGGTCCTCCGCGCAGGCGAGTCGGGCGAGGTTCGTGTTGTTCACGAAGCCCGACACGCGCTGGCGGGAGTGCCTTTCCATGTCCCGCATGAGGTGGACGAGCTTCTCCGGCGTGCCGGCCATGGGCCGGCGCGTGTTGACCACGTTCAGGACCTTCAGGCTGCCCTCCGGCAGCGCGGCGAAGTCCTCGTGGTATCTTCCGAGGGCGGTGGCCCCGGCGGGGTCCCCGCCGACGTCGAATATCACGGTGTCCCAGTCGAGGGCAAAGGCGCTGGCCACCTCGGCGGGCAGCGAGAGAGTTTCCACGCTCGAATTCACGAAGTTGGGCGAGACGAGGCGTATCTCCTTCGACTTGATTAGCTCCCCGCGGTCGGTGAGCCGAAAGTAGGTGTTGACCATATCGAGGTCGAGCAGCTCCACCTTCTTGCCCTCGTTTGCGGCCTGGAAAGCGAAGTTGAGCGCGAGCTCGGTCTTGCCCGAGCCGTAGTTGCCAATGAGAATGACTACCTCTTTCATTGCTGCCTCCGTGAATGTGATTTTATCAGGGGCCGGGGAGATATATCGGCAGAAAACCGGCCCCCTTTATTTCACCCGGGCACCCTCCTGCCCGTGTCTATACCTGATTAGGCGTTGACGGCGCCGTTCTTCTCGCCGTACTGGTTGTCATAGTTGTCCTGGATGCAGCGGACTATGTCGCTGAGCACGTCGCAGGTCGGGGTGGGGACGTTGAACTGCTTGCCGTAGTCGCTGATGGTGCCGGTCAGGGTATCGACCTCGGTGCGCAGCTTCTTGTAGAGCATATCCTGGGCCATGCTGGGGTAGTAGTCGCTGATGTTGTCGATGATGTGCTGGTGGTCAACGCGGATGAACTCGTCCGGGTCGATGTGGACGCCCTTGTGCTCGGCGACGGCGCAGCACTCGCGGATGACGTTGTGGAAGAGCTTCTTGCCGTAGGGGTTGTTCTCGACGTAGCCTATCTTCAGGCGGGTGACGGCGCAGACGGTGTTGACGGTGCAGTTCACGATGACCTTCTTCCAGATGAAGGGCAGCACGTCCTCGCGGAAGACGGCCTCGCAGTCGCCCTTGTTGAAGCACTCCTCCATGTACTTGCCGGCGGCGATGGTGAGCTCGTTGTTCTCCAGCGCGCCGAAGTTCATGATGACGCCCTCGCTGGGGGTGGAGATGCAGCCGCCGGGGCCGTCGAGCGCGGTGCCGATGACGCCGGAGCCGACCATGCAGCGGGAGGCGGGGTAGTACTTGAGCAGCTTGTCGTCGTTGCCCAGGCCGTTTATCAGGGAGACGAGCACGGTGTTCGGGCCGATGCAGGGCTTGGCGCCCTGGATGGCGCTCTCAAGCTGGTTGGCCTTGGTCATGAAGATAACTATGTCCATAATGCCGATGTCGTCGGCAGAATAAGCGGTCTTGAAGCCGGTAAGGATGGTGGTCTTGTCGGGATAGATGGTAAACTTCATGCCGTCCTTCGCGACCTTGTCCATGTGGGCCTTGTAGGGGTCAACGAGGGTCATGTCAGCCCCGCCCGCGCGGAGATAGCTGGCGAACACGCTGCCGGCAGCGCCGGAACCTACCATTGCGATTTTCATTATTTCTCTTCCTCCTATGCTTATTGATGCCGCTGTATGTGGTTATCGCCCCCTTTCGGGGGCGGAGCGCGCAGTTTAACCGTTCTCCATCCCGTACTGGTTGGAGTAGTTGTCCTGTATGCAGGAGATGAGGTCCGCAAGTACGCTGTTGTAGGGGGTGGGTATGCCCAGCCGCTCGCCGTAGCGGGCGATGGCGCCGTTCAGGACGTTTATCTCAGTCTGGCGGTGGTGCAGCACGGCGTCCTGGGCCATGCTGGGGTAGTAGTCGCCGAGATTTTCGCGCAGGTTGCCGATGTCGGCCTCTATGAGCGGCCAGATGTCGCCCACGCCGAGGGCCTTGGCAACGGCGCAGCCCTCTTTCCAGACGTTCATGAGCAGCTTCATGCCCCAGTCGTTGTCCATGACATAGCGCAGGCGCATGCGGCTCACGGCACAGACGGCGTTGTAGCCGCTGTTCGTGACGGCCTTTTTCCAGAGCAGGACGCGCACGTCGTCCTCGAAGCTCGCGTGGCAGCCGCCGGCCTCGAAGCATTCCTCAAGGTGTTTTCCGGCCCTGTCCGTCTGCGGGGACTTCTCCACCGCGCCGAAGAACATCTGTATGCCGTCCTCGGGCTTGGAGACGCAGACTCCCGGCCCGCAGAGCTCCGTGCCAATGACGCCGGCGCCGTACATGATGCGTCCGGCGGGGACATATTTCATTAGGATCTCATCGTTGCCTATGCCGTTCTGCAGGGAGACGAGGACGGTGTCCGGCCCGACGCAGTGCATGACGTCCGGCATGACGCCGTCGGTCTGCGTGGCCTTGACCATGAGGATGACGATGTCCATTTCGGGCAGGCAGGCCGCGCAGTCGGCGGTGTGGAAGCCCGTGAGGACACATTCCTCGCCCTTGCAGCGGAAGGTGAGGCCCTCCGCGGCTATCTTGTCCATGTGGGCCTTGTAGCGGTCCACGAGGTAGAGCTCCGCGCCCCCGCGGCGCAGATATGCCGCGAACACGCTGCCCGCGGCGCCGGAGCCTATCATTGCGATCTTCATATAGTTTGCGTTCTCCTTACTTGCCCTGCCCGCGGTCGTTCTTCTCCGAGGAGCGCTTGACTATCCAGAAGGGGTCGTCCGTGTTGTCGGAGTAGGCGACGAAGTTGAGGCTGGATTTTATGTGCTCCGCCATCGCCTGGCGGGCGAGGGCGGGGATGTGCAGCTTGATGGAGGAAACTATGGCCCCGTGCTGGTGCACCACCTGGCTGGACCAGGGGTTGGACTGCTCGGGGCTTATGAACTTGGGCCAGGAGCCCTGGTACATGGTGAGGTTGGGCAGCAGCTCGTTGTAGCTGCGGATGAGGTATTTGTTGCCGGAGGCCTCGACGATGAGCTTGTGGAAGGGCATGTCGGTCTCCTTGAGCCGCTTGCCGTCCATCCTGGGGACGGCCTTTTTAAACTCGGTGGCAAGATTGTCGAGCTGGGCGATGGCCTCGGGGCTGGCCTTGTCCGCGCAGAGGGCGGCGGCCTCGCACTCTATGGCCGTGCGCGCGTCGTAGAGGTCTATCATGTCCAGCAGGTTCATGTCCGTGACGTAAAAACCGCTGGCCTTGGGCTTCGTTTCCACAAAGCCGATGGCCTGGAGCCGGTTTATCGCCTCGACGACAGGCGTGCGCGAGATGCCCAAATCGGTGGCTATCTGGTTAATGTTGAGCTTGGAGGCGGGGGGTATATCCAGCACGACGATCTGGTCGTAGAGTATCTGCGTGACGACCTCGCTGAGCTTGGCAAAGGGGTTTTTTTCAAGGTAGTTTTCGAGCTTTTCCCGGTTCATTGTAAAAAAATCACCTCAAGCGCAATTTCAGCGATATTGCCGTCCTTTTGCACAAAAAAGGATTCTATTTGCCACTCTCAATTTACCACAATCCCACCCGATTATCAAGATGTGCGCACAATTTTCCCAAATGCACAGATATTGAGCTAAAAGAAATGCTTTTGAAAAATGCAAAATCGCGGCGGACGCCTCAAGTTATTTTATTAACGCCGCTTCAAAAAGGCCCAAAAAAGCCCCGATAACCTGTAGACTTTTTAACGATTTACCCTATGGGAAACATTCGCCTGATTAAAGCGCTGACGTTGCTTTTAAATCGATGCAAAATGCTTTTTGAAAGCAGATAAATTCATTAAAATTGATACAAGCCTTGTCCCCGGTCTATAATCACGCCATATTGGCTCGGCCAGTATGAACAGAGGGAGAAAAAATCAAAAAAGGGAAGGAGCACCGAGAAATGAATGAAAAATCGGCGGTGACCAAAGGAACTTGGGCAGCTGGATTTTCAGTTGCCTCTGTTTGGTTCGGCACACACGTCGGCGCGGGTTTCGCGACCGGCAACCAGGTCCTGAGCTACTTCGTAAACTACGGCTGGACGGCCGTAATATTTCCGCTTATATCCATGGGCATACTTGCCTATGTTATCTACGTTATAATGAAGTTTGCCCGACTGCGCGGGCTTGACAACTATAACGACACCTTCCGCGAGCTGTGGCAGCCGTACCCGGCGCTGGCCATATCGTTTGAAATTTTCTACATAGTCATCATCCTTGCGGCAGTCGCTGCGGCGATCAACGGCGCGGCGCTGCTGGTTGTGCAGGTCGTCCCGGCCCTGGGGACCCTGGGCAGCACGATACTCGTCGCGGTCATGCTCATCGTCCTGTGTCTGTTCGGCGTCAAGCTCATCATCGCGGCCTCCACGATACTCTCCACCGGTATCCTCATCACCGCCGGCGTCATGATCATCGTCGGCATAGCGAACCACCCGAGCGAGGTCGCCGCCGCCTTCAGCCAGCCCCTCAACACCCCGGGCACCGCCTTCTGGCGCGGCGTCATCATCTACTGCGGCTTCCAGTGCGTGTCCATCCCGCCCATGATAGCCGCGGCCGTCACCCTGAACCGCAAGGGCGTCAAGAAGGCCGGCATCCTCGGCGGCATCATGAACGGCGGCATGCTGGCCCTGTCCGGCCTCATGCTGCTCGGTTGGAAGGACGAGATCGTCGCCGCCGGCCAGACCGCGCTGCCCAACCTCTTCATCTGCAACACCATCGGCTGGGACTGGCTGGTCGTCTGCTACAGCATCCTGCTGTTCTGCGCTTTCATCTCCACCTGCGTCACCCTCATCTACACGATGATCCTCCGCATCGACAAGAAGTTCTTCGTGAAGAGCGACGTACACGAGAAGATCCGCATGAGCATCATCGGCGTCATCATGGTCGCCGTCTGCATGAGCCTGAGCTTCATCGGCATCAGCAACATCATCACCTACGCCTACGGCTACGACGGCTACCTCGCCCTTGTCGCCATCGTGCTGCCGGTCCTCATCATCGGCAACAAGAAGAACAAGAAGTTCATCAAAGAGCACCCCGAGGCGATAGACAAGAGCTACTGATCCATGAAAAAGCCTCTCAAGTGGGCGATAACCGTCCTCGGCATGGTGGCCGTGTTCGGCCTCGTGTACCTCTGCGGCGAGCTGTTCGGCGTCACCGCGGGGCCCGTGCCCACCATCGTCCTCATGCTGGCCGTCTACGTGGCTGGCTGGTTCTGGACGAGGGAGCGGCCGAAGCCCGACGGGGAGGAGCCCGCGGACGAAAAACAATAAGGCCCGGAGCCGCCGCACAATGCGGCGGCTCCTTTTTGCGTTTTCTTTAACACAAAGGCGGGGCATATTGCGCTTGAAGCGCGGGCGCAGAGGTGTTAGAATAAAATAGTTATAAATATTGTATGCGGGAGGTATTTCCTAATGAACGATATCCGAGACATCGCCCTTGCCCCATCCGGAGAAGTGAAGATAGCCTGGGTGCGCCGGAATATGCCAGTGCTGCGCGGCATCGAGGCGGATTTTGAGCGCGAGAAGCCCTTTGCGGGCATGAAGGTGGCGCTGTCCGTCCATCTGGAGGCCAAGACGGCCTATCTTTGCCGCGTGCTGGCAGCGGGCGGTGCGGAGATGTACGTCACGGGCTCGAACCCCCTCTCGACGCAGGACGACGTGGCCGCTGCCCTGGCCGCCGGAGGGCTGGAGGTCCACGCCACCCACGGCGCGACGCCGGAGGAGTACGAAAAGCAGCTGGAAGCAGTCCTGGCCGTCGGCCCCAACATCATCATCGACGACGGCGGCGAGCTCGTGGAGCTCATGCGCACGAAGTTTGCCGATCTCCTGCCCGGTGTCATAGGCGGCTGCGAGGAGACGACCACCGGCATAATCCGCCTGAAGAAGCTCGCGCGCGACGGCATCCTGCCCTTCACCATGATGATGGTGAACGACGCGGACTGCAAGCACCTGTTCGACAACCGCTACGGCACGGGCCAGAGCGTCTGGGACGGCATCATGCGCACGACGAACCTGATAGTCGCGGGCAAATATGTCGTCGTGTCCGGCTACGGCTGGTGCGGCAAGGGCGTGGCCCTGCGCGCGGCGGGCCTGGGCGCGAAGGTAATCGTGACGGAGCCTGACCCGGTCCACGCGCTGGAGGCGGTCATGGACGGCTACGAAGTCATGCCCATGCGTGAGGCCGCGAAGCTGGGCGACATCTTCTGCACCGTCACCGGCTGCCGCGACATCATCACGAAGGAGCACTTCGGCCTCATGAAGGACGGGGCCATCCTCACGAACGCAGGCCACTTCGACGTGGAGATAGACATGGCGGGCCTGAAGGAATACGCCGTCAGGAGCTACGAGGCGCGGCACAATATCACGGGCTACGAGCTGCCCGAGGGCAAGACGTTGTTCGTCATCGCCGAGGGCCGCCTTGTGAACCTGGCCGCCGCGGACGGACATCCGGCGGAGATAATGGATATGAGCTTTGCCATACAGGCGCTTTCGGCGGAGTATCTGGCGAAGAACCGCGGCAGCCTGCCCTGCGCGCCGCTGAAGGTCCCGGAGGAGATAGACAAGGCCGTGGCGCGCAGAAAGCTCGCCTCCATGGGCGTAGAGATAGACGAGATGAACGACGTGCAGAGGGAGTACCTCGGCATCTGAGAATTGATTCGGGGAGAGGTGAGCGGGTTTGGACGAAAACAGCGGCGAGCTTCGCCTGGAGCACCTCCGTGAATTGCTTGAGGGGCATAGGATGAAGGCCCTCCAGCTTGAGCTGGAGGATATGAACGAATTTGACATAGCCGAATTCCTCACTGAGCTGGGCGAGGAGGACGGCAAGCGCATGGCCACCGTGTTCCGCCTGCTCTCAAAGGAGCGGGGAGCGGAGGTCTTTGCGGAGCTCGACGCGCCGGAGCAGGAGACGATAATCAACTCCATCACCGACACGGAGCTTGCCCTCATCATAGAGGACATGTACGTGGACGATGCCGTCGATATGATGGAAGAGCTGCCTGCGAACATCGTAAAGCGCGTCATGCGCAACGCCACGCCCGCCACGCGCAACCTTATAAATCAGTATCTGAAATATCCCGACGACTCGGCGGGCAGTATCATGACCGCCGAGTTCGTGGACCTCAAAAAGTACATGAACGTCCGCGAGTCCATCGCGCGCATCCGCCGCATAGGCGAGGACAAGGAGACGATATACGTCTGCTACGTCACCTCGGCGGACAGGAAGCTTGAGGGCGTCGTGACGGTGAAGGATCTGCTCCTCTCTGACGACGAGGCCGTCATCGAGGACATCATGGACACGAACGTCATCTTCTGCCGCACGACGGATGAGCGAGTGGAGGCCGCGGAGCGCATCTCGGACTACGACCTGTTAGCCATCCCGGTCGTGGATAAGGAGGGCCGGCTGGTCGGCATCGTCACGGTTGACGACGTCATCGACGTGCTGCAGGAGGAGGCCACGGAGGACTTCGACCGCATGGCCGGTATCGCGCCCTCGGATAAGCCCTATTCGCGCACGGGCGTACTGGAGATGTGGAAGCGCAGGATACCCTGGCTGATGTTCCTCATGTTGTCGGCCACCTTTACCAGCATGATAATAACCGGCTTTGAAGACGCGCTTGCAAGCTGTGCCGTGCTGACGGGCTTCATACCCATGCTGATGGGCACAGGCGGCAATTCAGGCTCCCAGAGCTCGACTGCGGTCATCCGAAGCCTGAGCCTGGGCGACACGGAGCCTAAGGACATCCTCATGGTGGTGTGGAAGGAGATAAGGGTTGCCGTGGCCTGCGGCGTAACGCTGGCGGCGGTGAACTTTGTGAAGATGCTTTTGGTGGACCGGATGCTGCTGGGCAACGCCGAGGTTACGGTGCTCGTGGCGGCTACCGTCTCCGTGACGCTGATAGTCGTAGTCATGTTCGCCAAGGCCGTGGGCAGCACCCTGCCCATGGCGGCTGAGAAGATAGGCATAGACCCCGCGGTGATGGCAAGCCCGCTCATATCCACCATAACCGACGCTGTGTCCCTGCTCATCTACTTCACTCTGGCGACCTTGCTGCTGCACATTTAAAAACAGGGGAGTAAGGGGAAAGCGGTAAATGGATATGTCGCAAGTGGTATCCCAGATGGGGATACTCGTGTTTATAATGGTGGTCGGTTTTGTCTGCGCCAAAATCGGCCTTACGGGGCCGGAATTCAACCGGCGCATCTCGGGCGTCGTCATGAACGTCCTGCTCGTGTTCACGATACTCTATTCGGTCATGAACACGGACATGGAGATGGATTTAACCGGTGTAGGCTTTGTGACGCTGTGCTTTGTGGTCATGTTTGCCGTCATGTCCACGCTGGGCTTTTTGACGGCAAAGCTGCTGCGCCCCGGAAAGGAACGCTCGGGCATAACCTTCTTTGCCGTGACCTTTGCGAACACGGTGTTCCTGGGCTTCCCGGTCATAGAGGCACTCTACGGCGCGGACGGCATTTTCATTGCGGCCATCTCTAACATACCCTTCAACCTTATGGCCTACACTGTGGGCCTGGGCGCGGTGCGCGGGGGGATGAAGGGCCTGACGGTCCGCAAGGCGTTGGCCCCGCCTCTGGCTGCCTCGCTGCTGGCGGTGCTGCTCTTCCTGAGCGGCATAGAGGTGCCGAAGTTCGTGTCGGACGCCTTTGGTACGATGAGCGGGGCGACGATACCGATGTCCATGCTCATAGTCGGCACGAGCCTTGGCTCCGTCTCGCTCAAGAGCGCGGCGGGCAACTGGCGGGTCTACGCCGTTGTGGCGATAAAGCTGCTGGTGGCGCCCGTTGTGGTTTGGTTTGTCACCAGACTCTTTGTGACGGACGAGATGCTTTTGGGTGTCACCGTCATTCTCGCCTCCGCACCCACGGCGATGATAGCTACGCTTTTTGCGATCGAGTGTGGGCGCGACGAGGGCTATGCATCCGAGTGTGTGTTTATAGGCACGGTGCTTTCTGCGGTGACGATGCCGATTATGATCTGGCTGCTGCTGTGAAAACCAAAGACGCCGCCCGAAAGGGCGGCGTCTTTGCCGCTTGCCGTTCAACCAGGTCCTCTGTAGGGGCGGGGTTCCAGCGCCGCCCGGACGTAGGTTTCAGGAACTCGCCGTTTTGCTGGCGGTTGGTTTTGCCTTGTGCTGCTGTTCCACCCCATTTCTTTGGTCTTGCCCAAAGAAACGGGGTGGAGCCCCAAAGAAAA
>ENA-ORNG01002679-ORNG01002679.1-human-gut-metagenome-genome-assembly--contig:-NODE-2679-length-10539-cov-3.119515_pt1 | contig 10539 bp, 8 predicted proteins | sample MGYA00242113_ERZ509018 | MGnify/ENA primary metagenome ERZ509018 (study PRJEB26280, sample SAMEA2338711) | human gut metagenome | biome: human gut; feature: human-associated habitat; material: faeces... | reverse complement strand
AATCGGCTGCCATTAATGTACGATACGTATCTTCAGAGAAATCCTGATGTCCTGGTGTATCCAAAATATTGATGCAGCATCCGCCATACTCAAACTGTAATACGGAAGAAGTTACGGAAATACCTCTTTCTTTCTCAATATCCATCCAGTCAGATACCGCATGTTTTGCGGTTGCTTTTCCTTTAACGGAACCAGCCTGGTTGATTGCACCTCCATATAAAAGGAACTTCTCTGTTAATGTAGTCTTACCGGCATCCGGGTGCGAAATAATTGCAAAGGTACGTCGTTTTTTAATTTCATCTATTCTGCTCATTTTTCTCTCCTTGTTTTTTATGCTCCTATACGATAACTTTTATTATCCTGAAGCATTCCGCAATTGAATTACTCGGAAGCCCCATTTAATTTCCCAATTATCTATTTTCAATCTCTCTTTACTCTATGTTGCCTGATTTTTCTATTTCAGGTCAAACAGTACCTATTATCGTATAAAACCATCATTTTCGCAAGTATATCTTTTATTTTTGTTACATATTTCAGATTACATCCTTCTACGTCCCGTAATTTTTCTATTTTAAGCAAAAAAAGCGAGTATCAATACCCGCTTTAAAATCAAGCTGCTCTATCAAATTCCTTCATATACTTTATCACAACAAATATGCATAACAATGCCGCCACTACTGCTATCATGCCACCAGCAATTCCGATATAGGAAATGGACAGATGGGTACAAATACTTCCTCCAATCCATGTCCCGCTTCCGATTCCAAGATTATAGATTCCGGAATAGATTGCCATTGCTACAGAGGAAGCCGCTGCCGGTGCATAAGTAATAATTTCTGATTGAAATGTCACGTTAAATGCCATAACTGCCATACCCCAGAATGCACATAATAAAACAACCGCCATATGTGCTTTTGATCTCGGATATAATAAAAGTAATGCTGCCGCCACACTGATCATTACCAGTTTTACGAAAAGATATTTATTCTTGTCATAATAATGGGAAAATAAAAAACTTCCCAAAAGACCTGCTGCACCAAATATAGTAAGTGTTGTTGTAACCCAGTTAGCAGAAAGACCAGCCACCTTCTGTAAGAATGGTTCAATATAACTATATCCCGTATAATACGATGTGGCAAATAAAAAGGTAACAAGAAAAATTCCCATCAGCGTTTTATTTTTAAAGATTTCCGGCATCTGTTTTATGGAGAAAGACTCTCCGCCCGGCACTTTCGGGAATACAAAAATCAGGTAAGCGGTTGTGATAAAAGCAATGATTCCTACACAGAAAAATGCCATATTCCAGCCCATATGAAGTCCGATAATTCTTCCTAGCGGAAGTCCAAGAATCATCGCAATTGAGGTTCCGGTTACTACCATACTAAGTGCAAGTGAACGAAACTTTTCTGACACAACACTGACTGCTGCCGGTGATGCGATCGACCAGAATACTGAATGTGTACACGCTACGCCAATACGTGATATCATTAACATTCCATATGAAGCAGAAAAAGCGGACAGCATCTGGAAGATTCCAAAAAGTGCAATCGTTCCTAACAAAAGTCTTTTAAAATCAATCTTATTCAATAGAAGCATCAACGGCAGAGACAGTAACATAACGATCCATGAATATACTGTAATCAGTACCCCCGCATGTGCCTCTGTAATATGAAAGCTGTCGGCAATATCTGTCAACAAACCAATCGGCATAAACTCTGATGTGTTAAATATGAATGCTGAGACTGTGATACCAAGCAGTGGCAGCCATTCTTTAAGTGTCATTTTACTTTGCATAATAATTCCTTTCTAAATAGTAATTTGCCGCAGCCAAAGACAGTCTTCTGAAAGATAAATAAAGCATATTTGTGGCCTCGGAACAAGGTTTGAACATTCGCGCGTCCAAGCGAACATTCAAACCGCAGCGACTAAAGTCACAAATATGCTTTATTTATCTTTCAGAGGACATCTCCCCTTGCCTGTAGTAAATATTATTTATTCTGCAGAGCCTTTGTTACCAAAGCAGCGATTTCATCCACCTTCCACGCTGGCTGTGTAGATGCAGAAATCTTATTGCCTCTCTCCCAGATTCCCTGAGCAGATGCAGATTCTTTTGGTTTATACTCTTCGCTGTCATCTTTCCATGCTGGCTGTGTGGAACTGGATACTGTTGTTGGCTTTGGCAGTGGTTTGTTATAGAACTCAAGGTTCTCTGTTAATTCTTTCTTTACCAGAGCTGTGATTGCATCAAGATTCCATACTTTCTTTGTCTCAGCAGAAAGTCCACCTGGTGTATCTGTCACATCCCATGCGCCCTGTGTACCTGCTGCCGGTTTACGAGGAGCTTCGTCTTCGTCTTTCTTCCATGCTGGCTGTGTAGAACTGGAAATTGTTGTTGGTGCAGGAATTGGCTTATTAGAAAATGCAACTTTTACGTTGCTGGCTTCTAATGCCTTTGTTACAAGTGCTGCGATTTCCTGTACATTCCATTTCTCCTTTGCTAAAGAAGAAACACCGCCCGGTGTATTTGTGCTCCCTGTGTTGCTGCAGATGCTTTCGGAGCCATGTCTTTTGACCAGGATGCTGAAGTTGCTGTAGAAGCTTTTGTTGGCTTTGGACGTGCAACATTAGAAAATGCTAACTGGTTCTCTTTGAGAATCTCCATTACCTGGCTATGAATCAGCTCCTGTCTCTTGTTATCTATCATGTCTTTCTACCCCTTTCCCAATATGTATACTTTGGTTTTCTGGTTATGGTGACATCCTCCCCACCTATAGAGGTCGGTTCTCGTTCGATAGCACCGTTGTGCTAAGCATAAGCGAGCTACCCCCGTGTTGTCCCACGGTTGTGTTATGTTATATAAACTGCGGCTATTCAAAGCAAAAAATAAGCATCGCAAATACGATTCCATGAATTATTTCTGAATAGTCATATTTATTTTATTATAGCACTAATCTAAAGAAAGGATATATGAAAATTGCTGTCTTATTACTGAAATATATTGACTCTTTGAGAGCTGTTTTGGGCTGCCCATGAGTACATGATATTTTTATCAGCGACAAACATATTATAGAAGCAACTATATACTTCCTGATCTGCCGCAGGCAAAGAGACGCTCTCAGTAAATAAAACAACCTATATTTTGACTTTGTGTTGCAGAATTTTGCCCAATAATTCTTCTACAGTGGCGTCTACCTTGCCTGTGGCAAATCAGAATATATTATCGCATGATTCCCCACAATTTTCTTACTTTCATACATTGCCGCATCCGCCTCATGATATAGCGTATCAAAAGTTGCTCCATCTTTATCCGAACATAAAGAAGCTCCCAGACTCACATTAATTTTCTCTCCCTGCATTTCTGGTATGGAAATCTTATCTATTTGCGTAAATAAACGTTTGAAAAATGATTCCGCTTGTGCTTTATCTGGCATTCCTGGAAGATACATCGCAAATTCATCACCTCCAAGCCGCATGACAATATCATTCTCACGGCAGGCTCGCTGAAGGACTGCTGCAAGCTTAATGAGAACGGTATCTCCAACAGCATGTCCATATGTGTCATTGATTTTTTTGAATTTATCACAGTCTAAAAGGCAGAACAGGCCACCTTTCTTTTTTTCAAGGAATTCTGCAATCTTTCGCTCCCCGCTTCCACGGTTATTAATACCGGTCATGGAATCTGTTTCAGAAAGATACAGTAGCTTTTTCTCCCGGCGTTTCTGTTCGTCAATCACTTCCACACAGTAAAGAACATGCCACAGACGGCCTTTTTCATCGCTATCTACTTTGATAAAGCGCTCGCGGCACCATCCGGAAACTGTACCTATAAATTCATGAACGATTGTGTTTGTTTCCATTAATCGTCTGTCTAATGTTGATAAGTCCACAAACTCCAGTACACTTGATAAATACATTTCTGTACAGAAGTATTTCATAGTTGTATATACTCTTTTTGAAAAATTCTCCTGATCAAGCTCTTCACATTCTTTTTCTACATGTTTTACATTTTTTATCTGCTCATACTTTCCTGTTTTTATATCAATTAAATGCATACATAAATAAATCTCAGAAAGTGCTGAGTAGCTGCTCATACTTGCGTTATATTGCTCTTTTTGAAATGTATTTCTTATTTTTAAAAGAGAAATCAGCATGGTTCCGATCATATCTAAAAACATTGTTAATGCATTGTAATCTACAGCCGGTGGATTATCTACACCGAAAAATCCCTTTATCTGCCCTTTATGGCGTAATGGGCTGACAACTACTTTACAAACATTCTGGTACTTAAGCATATTGTAAGATACCTGATGTACTCCTTTTAATTCTTCAACATCAGAAATAATAACACTTTTTCCCTCATCAAAAGTATCATACCACCAATCAATTACTTCCATATTCACACCCTGCAAATGCTCAATCTGCGGAGTAATTCCTTCTGCACACCATTCATAAGTATTATTTGTTACATGATGCTCCTCGTCATCCTCAAAAATATAAATTCTGTCAGATCCGATATGTTTTCCAAAAAAACTGATAAATTCATTAATTTGTCCCTCGGGAGTATCGTATTCAAGTGCTGAACGCAGTGCCTCATTAATAATTGTTTCGTATTTCTTGATTGACTTCATATATTCCGCCCCTCCCATGATACTTTTGTAAATATTTTTTCTTGATCTACATATATCTTTTCTTAGGTATGCCTGCCAGAAAATCTTTTAAGAATATTCTTGTTCAATTCCTCTGTTTTATCATAAGATGTGTCTATAGCAATTAAAAATACTACTATAATTAAAAAGACAAAAAACAATATATCCTATCATAGTTTCTGGATAATTTTTCATTCTTATCTTATTTTCTCTATAAAGGTCCTAATAATATAGTATAAAAAACTATTTACCTAAAGTATATTTAAAAAATGCTTTCCAGTCTTTTTTAATGCAGACACTCTCTATATTATAGCAAATATAGCAAAATTATTCATCTACTCTTTTCAAAGCACACACACTCTCCACATGAACCGAGTGGCTGAACTGATCTACCACAGATACCTTCTCCAAGGTATATTTTTCCTCACACAGTATCTTTAAATCTCTTGCTAATGTTGCCGGGTCGCAGCTTACATAGACAATGCGCTTCGGTGCCATATCGAGCATTGTGTTTAAGAGCATCGCATCACAGCCCTTTCTTGGTGGATCAACAACGATGACATCTGGATGAATCCCAGTCTTTTCATACTGTGCAGGTACGACTTCTTCTGCCTTTCCAACGAAAAATTCAACATTATCCATATGATTTAATGCGGCATTTCTCTTGGCATCATCGATGGCTTCTTTAATGATTTCTACACCGTAAACCTGCTTTGCTTTCTGCGCCAAAAAGAGGGAAATAGTTCCGATTCCGCAGTATAAATCCCACACAAGTTCCTGCCCTTTCAGCTCAGCGTACTCTAATGCTTTAGAATAAAGAACCTTTGTCTGCTGTGGGTTTACCTGATAGAAAGAAAGCGGCCCAATCTGATATTTAATATTACCGATATAATCTTCAATATAATCCTGGCCCCATACAGTCTCACAGCGAAGTCCCAAAATTTTATTTGTCTTATCAGTATTCGTGTTTACGATAATACTTGTCATTCCCTCGATTGTTTTTAAGTCATCTACAAGTTTATCAATATGTTTCAACTGCTTTTTCGTACCATTTACAATAAGACATACCATAATCTCGCCAGTAGTAAATCCTATGCGGGTTAAAATATGGCGCACCAAACCGCTGTGATTTTTCTCATCATATGCAGAGATCTTATTTTCTTTCATATAAGTAAGAACTTTTTCAACAATCGGGTGAGTTACTTCTGCCTGAATCGCACAATTTGTATTGGCCACGATGGAGTGGGTACGGCCCGCATAAAATCCGGCAACAAGGTTCCCCTCTTTGTCATAACCAACAGGAAACTGTGCCTTATTGCGGTAATGCCACGGTTCTTCCATTCCGTATACTGGCTCCATCTTCTGCTCAATATCTTCTTTTCCAAAACCGCCGATACGCATCAGGCAGCCTTCTACAAGACTCTTTTTAAAAGAAAGCTGTTTCTCATAAGAAATCTGCTGTAACTTACAACCTCCACACTGTCTTGCGACCGGACATGGCGGGGTTACTCTGTCTTTTGATGGTGTTACGATTTCTACCAGACGGGCATAACCGTAATTCTTTTTTAATTTTGTTATGGAAACTCTCACTTCATCACCGATTACCGTGTCTTTAACAAAGAAAGGGAAGCCCTGGTACTTGCCAAGACCTTCCCCTTCCTTTGTAAAATCTTCGATTGTAAGTGAAATTTCCTGATTCTTTTTCAAATTCAACTTCTGTTCTGATTTCACTTTATTATTCAATCCTTTTCTCCTAAATGACTTGTCGCTCTGATATTGCTTTCAAATAATTTATTGTAACCTTTCCACTCACCGCTCTGACGGCTCTCTTCTGCAAGTGCTTCAATAAACGTCTCCATCTTTGCATCAGTATTATCTGCAAAATTAAGAGCTAATGCCTCAATTAATGCCGGCTTCTTAGGGGAACCGTATTCTAACTCACCGTGATGTGCTAAGATACAGTGCTTTAATTCATTCGCCAGCTTCGCTGGGAAACCATTAATATTTCTAATCTTCTCATCAATCATCATCGTTCCCATTACGATATGGCCGACCAGCTGTCCAACATCTGTATAATCGTTCTCCGGGAAATCAGAAAGCTCATCAATCTTTCCGATATCATGACAGATTGCTGCTGTAATAAGTAAATCTTTATTCAAAATCGGATACTGCGTACAATAAAAATCACACAGTTTCGTTACGCTTAATGTATGCTCTAACAGACCACCCATAAATCCATGATGTACTCTTTTCGCTGCGGAATGTGCCTTGAACTTGGCTGCAAATTCCTTATCTCCAAAGAAAGCAACTAATAGCTGTCTTAAATAAATGTTCTGTACATGATTCACATAAGAAGATAATTCCTTAAACATTCCGTCAATACTCTTGCTGGAACATGGGATATAATCCTCCATTGCAAATTCGCCCTCTCTGGCTTTACGCAGTCTTCTGACATTGAGCTGCGGACTGCCCTGAAAGCTTGTGACATTACCCTCTACACGGATGTAATCCATCTGTTCAAAATTCTCGATTCCATTATTCAAATCCCAGATTTTTGTGTCAATGACACCAGTCTTATCCTGCAAAATCATGGAATAATAAGTCTTTCCCGCTTTTGTCTTCGCAATATTTTTTACTTTACAAAGGTATACTTCAGAGACATTATCTCCTTCTCTGAGTTCATTAATATAACGCATATACGTTTCCTTTCTAATCCATCTCTTTAATTACTTCACATATTATAGCTTAAATTTAATAGGCTGACAACCAAGAAAATGCTCTATTTCACAGATTTTTCCGCATTTTTAAAGGCTTTACGCCCCGTCTTCATTGACAAATGAAGTATTTCATGTCACAATTACTTTTGCATTAAATTAAGGAAAGGAATAGTCCGGCACAGTATCGGACTGTAGGTAAGCATTATGATTAGAAAACACATTATTGCACACGGCCGCGTACAGGGCGTTGGTCTTCGCTTTACAGTAACCGGTTTTGCAAAAAAGTACAATGTGACGGGTTGGGTCCGCAATCTCTATGATGGTACGGTAGAGATGGAAGTCCAGGGACTAGACCACCGTGTGGAACTCTTTTTACAGGAGTTATCCTCTGATCGGCCTGGTGGGAATCGCTTCATCCGCATTGACAAATTGGACATTACAAATATTCCTTCTGTAAATGTAGCAGATGAAAAGGGCTTTCGGGCTCGCTACTAACAAGTTAATCTAATATTATCAATATATGAAAATCTTATTCAATCATAACTTACGCAGTAAAACTATGTACAAACTATATACTATCTGGATTATTTCTCTTTACATAGCTCTGCAATACGTTTTCCTGCATAATGCATCCATCACAAATTAAGATGCATATCAAGATTGAACTTAAATTTTTGAGAGGATTTTATTTATGAATACAAAGGCACTAATCACATTAGAATATGATAAAATCATTAAAAAGCTGGAGACTTTTGCTTCTTCGACCATGGGAAAGGCACTCTGTAAAGACCTGCTTCCCTCCTCTGATTACGAAGAAATCTTGTCAGCACAGACAGAAACAAAAGATGCACTGACCCGGCTTTATAAGACGGGTTATCTTTCTTTTCAGGGACTTTCTGATATCCGTCCACATTTAAGATTATTAGAAATTGATTCCACATTAAATACAAAGGAGCTTCTCGATATTGCCCGTCTTCTTTCTATTACAGCACAGGCTGTAGAATACGGCGATACGGAAGATGACATAATGGCATATGACTCCTTAAACAGCTATTTTGGAGAACTTGATTCATTAGAATTCCTTTACCAGAGAATTACACAGTGTATTTTATCTGAGGATGAGATCAGTGATGATGCCTCTTCCGCATTAAAAGACATTCGCCGCGAAATCAAACAGACAAATATCTCCATCCACAATAAGCTGACTTCTGTTATCAACTCACAAAATAACAAGACAATGCTTCAGGATGCGCTGATTACCGTCCGTAATGGCCGTTACTGTGTTCCTGTAAAAACAGAATATCGTAACGCCTTTCCGGGTATGATTCACGATCAGTCTTCTTCCGGTTCTACACTTTTCATCGAGCCGATGGCCGTTGTCCAGTTAAACAACCATTTGAAAGAATTAGATATTAAAGAAAAAATGGAAATCGAAAAGATTCTCCAGTCTTTAAGCGCACAGGCCGCTTCCTGCAGCCGTGAATTAGAGGAAAATCAGAAGATTCTGACAAAGCTTGATTTCATTTTCGCAAAGGCAAAATATGCAAAAGAATATCAGGGAACCGAACCGATTTTCAATACAGACGGAATTGTAGATATCAAGCAGGGCCGTCATCCATTACTTGATCCGAAAAAAGTCGTTCCAATCCATATTTATATTGGCGAGGACTTTAATATGCTTCTGCTCACCGGACCAAATACTGGTGGTAAGACCGTTTCCTTAAAAACAGTCGGTCTCTTCCAGCTTATGGGACAGGCAGGACTCCACATTCCTGCATTTCAGGGTTCCCGCCTTGCTGTATTTTCTGATATTTTTGCAGATATCGGAGATGAGCAGAGTATTGAGATGAACTTATCCACATTTTCATCTCATATGACGAACCTTGTCCACATTTTAGACGAAGCTGACCCCAATTCTCTCGTTTTACTCGATGAGTTATGTGGAGGAACTGACCCGACAGAAGGTGCGGCGCTTGCCATTGCCATCTTAGATGACCTGCATACAGGAAAGATTCGTACAGTTGCAACAACACATTACGCTGAGCTAAAAATGTACGCAATGGACACACCTGGCGTAGAGAATGCCTGCTGTGAATTCGACCTTGAGACTCTTTCTCCAACTTACCGCCTTTTAATCGGTATTCCTGGAAAAAGTAATGCCTTCTCCATCAGTGAACGTCTTGGCCTGCCAGACTACATTATCGAACAGGCACGCTCCCAGATTGATGCGACTGCCATTGACTTTGAAAACATGCTCTCTGAATTAGAGAAAAACAAAGCTGAAATTGAAAAAGAACAGTCTGAACTTTACAAGACAAAACAGGAAATCGAGAACTTAAAGAACAGCCTGAAAGAAAAACAGGATGACATTAAAGAAAAACGAGACAAGATGCTCCGTGATGCCCGCGAGGAAGCACGAAACATTCTCGAAGAAGCCAAGGAAGTTGCTGATGAATCCATTCGTAAATATCACGCATGGGGACAGCATCCAAAGCAGAACAACATGAAAAAAATGGAAGCACAGAGAAGTGATCTCCGAGGCCGCATGAGTAAGCTTGACAAAAAGCTCGCCTATAAGGCAAAGAAGTCTTCCACTATCTCCGATCCTTCTGACTTCAAAGTAGGCGATTCTGTATTTGTAACTACACTTTCTCTAAATGGAACTGTAAAAGAAGCTGCCAACAAGGATGGAGACCTTGTAATCCAGATGGGCTTCTTAAGTTCTGTAGTAAACTACAAAAACTTAGAACTTCTCGCTCCAGAAAAAGCACCGAAACCACAGCATCAGCCAAAAGACCGCTACAGTATCAATAAGGCCGCAACAATCAATCCAGAAATCAACCTTCTCGGAAATACTGTGGATGAGGCAATCGCCCGCCTTGAAAAATACCTCGATGATGCTATGATCGCCGGACTTACTTCTGTCCGGGTTGTTCATGGAAAGGGAACTGGCGCCTTACGAAAGGGAATCCACGAGTATCTCCGTAAACTGAAGTTTGTGAAGTCCTATAAGCTTGCAGAATTCGGCGAAGGGGATGCCGGGGTAACAATCGTAACTTTTAAGTAAATACTAATTTGCCGGGGACATAAACGCCGCTTTAGCAGAAGATATTGAGCTAAATTGTATGGAGTCTTCTAAAGAAAAAAGAATGATATGCTTCAATAATTGCATCTAC
>ENA-ORNG01002673-ORNG01002673.1-human-gut-metagenome-genome-assembly--contig:-NODE-2673-length-10566-cov-9.574160_pt1 | contig 10566 bp, 9 predicted proteins | sample MGYA00242113_ERZ509018 | MGnify/ENA primary metagenome ERZ509018 (study PRJEB26280, sample SAMEA2338711) | human gut metagenome | biome: human gut; feature: human-associated habitat; material: faeces... | reverse complement strand
TGTCTTGCTTATATCAGCCCCGCCGCAAAGGGGAAGCCGGCCAGCCGCAGGGCCAGCCGCGCCGCGTCCAGCAGCACCGAGACGGGCTGCAAGTCCGGCCCGTCGGCCAGCGTCTCCGGCGGCACGGGCTCCACGCGCTCGCGCCCCTGCTCGTAGGCGGCAAAGGCGTCGCAGAGCTTGCCCATGAGCTCGTCCGCCCTGCCCACGCCCCGCGTCAGCACGGTTATGAGAAACGGCTCCTCCGTGTACACGATGCCCGCGATGCAGATGTTGAGTACGCCGTCGTAGTGCTCGTAGCCGTATTTCTGCGCGACCTCGAGCCCGCAGTCCCCGCTCTCGAGGTATTGCCCGGGCTGGGCATCTTTCAGGTAGCTTATCGCCTCGCCGAAGGTGTCGGGGTCGTCCCAGAGCGTTTGCAGCATGCCTACCATCATCCGCGCGGAAAAGCCGCCGCAGGCGTAATACTCCGCGTCGCGCAGGCTGTCGTCCAGGCCCGTGTAGCCGAAGGCGATGTCCTTGAACTCGCGGTAGCTGCCTATCCAGTCGAGCATCGCCTGCGAGAGCTCGTTGTTCGAGAACTCGAGGCTCTGCTCGTGGAAGAACCCGAGCGGGATGCCGTAGACGGCCCCGTCCGGCTCCAGCTCGCCCGCGGCCTCCAGCTCGTAGAAATACATGTTGAGCGGCAGCTTGTAGAGGCTGGCCGTCTCAAAGAGCTTGTCGGCGTTGTACCAGTATTCCGTTCCGTCCGAGAGCGCGCGGAAGCCTAGGGCGAAATTCCGTTCGCTCAGGTCATACTCCTCGAAGAGCGCGCCCACCGCCGCGTCCAGCGCGTCCGCAGCCCCGTCCGCGAGCGCGGGGGAACAAAGCAGCAGCGCGGCCAAAAGAAGGGACGCGAGCAGCCTCAGCCGCCCGCGTCCCGGCCTTTTACGGCTCATTTTTCTATGTAGACCTTTTCCCGGGTGATCTCGGCGAGCGTGTGAGCGCCGCACATGGTCATGGTGTCCACGAGCTCGGCCTTCAGCTTGGCGAAGAGCAGCTTGGCGCCCTCGGCCTCGCCGCCGTAGACCGCCGGGACAAAGGGACGGCCGATGAGCACCGCGTCCGCGCCAAGGGCGAGGGCTTTGAACACGTCCACGCCGGTGCGGATGCCGCCGTCCACGAAGATGACGCACTTGCCGCCGACAGCCTTGGCGATGTCGGGCAGGACGTCCGCGGTGGCGCGGGTCTGGCCAAGCACACGGCCGCCGTGGTTGGAGACGACGATGCCGGCAGCGCCCGCCTCGACCGCCTTCTCGGCGCCAGCGACGGTCATGATACCCTTGATGATGAAGGGCATCTTGGCATAATCGATGACGGCTTTGAGGTCGGCCACGGGCTTGGAGCCGGCGTTCGGGTTCATGGCCTTGAGAAAGGGCAGGCCCGCGCCGTCGATGTCCATCGCGGCGGCGAAGATGCCCAGCTCGTTGAGCACGTCGAGCTTCTCAAACACGGCCTCGTTGTTCCAGGGCTTGATGGTGGGGATGCCGACGCCGCCGACCTTGGCCATGGCCGCGGCGGAGCGCTTCATGATCTCGGGGTCCACGCCGTCGCCGGTGAAGGAGGCGGAGCCGCACTCCACGGCGGTGGGGATGAGGATGTCGTTGTAGGCAAAGTCGTCGTAGGCGTCGCTGTAGTGCATGGGCAGGGCGCCGATGGGGGCGGTGAAGACGGGAAGGGCGAACTCGCGGCCGAAGAGCTTGAAGCTCGTGTCCGGGGCGGCGTTGGAGCAGATGGTGTCCATGTTCACGAAGACCTTCTGCCAGGCGTCATAGTTGCGGGCGGCGCCGTTGCCGGGACCCTTGGAGCCGGGGCCGGGCATGGAATTGCCGCAGGCCTTGCCGTTGCAGACGGGACATGCCTTGCAGTAAGGGCCGATGTTTCCGCGCGCCTTTTCGAGAACTTCCTTGTAATCCATGACATTTCCTCCAATTATATATAATTGTGCCATTTGTGAACATTAAAAGCCCGAAAGCTGTTTTTGTCAATCCAAACCCGTGCCGTCGAAGGCGGGGATCATGTCCTTGCCGGAGGCGTCGGGCTCCTGCCAGTAGCCGTCCTCAATGCCGCGCGCGAGCAGGTAGTCGTACATTTCCTGCGCCTCGGCCGCGGTAACGGGGCGGCCAAGCTCAGGAAAGCGCTCCGCCACGCCTGGCATGGGCGTGTACTGCGCCATGAGCGAAAAGAGCACGCCGCCCATGGGGAAGTGCTCGGCCATCCAGTCGATGACCCCGCGCGTGTTCTGGAGCTGCCCGGGCAGGATGAGATGCCGTATGAGCACGCCGGAGCGGAGGATGTCATCCTCGTCCATCCGGTACACTCCCACCTGACGGAACATTTCCAGAATGGCCGCCGAGGCGACCTCCGGGTAGTCCGGCGCGTCCGAGTAGCGCGCGGCGGGGGAGGGGAGGGAGTATTTGAAGTCAGGCATGTAGATCTGCACGAGGCCTTCGAGCATTTTGAGCGTCTCGACGCTCTCGTATCCGGAGCTGTTCCAGACCACAGGCACGCCCAGCTGGAGGCCGGAGAGCGCCTCGGCAATAGGGCGGACGAAGTGCGAGGCGGTGACGAGGCTTATGTTATGTACGCCCGTGTCGCGCAGCCGGAGCATTACCTCCCGCAGCTTCGGCATGGTGAGCTCCACCCCGCCGCCCCGGGCGATCTCGCGGTTCTGGCAGTAGACGCAGCCGAGGGAGCAGCCGGTGAAGAAGATGGTGCCGCTGCCGCGCGTGCCGCTTATGCAGGGCTCCTCGCCGTAGTGCGCCGCCGCCCTCGCGGCGCGTGGGAGATATGGCGAGCGGCAGCGGCCCAGGGCACCGTTTTCACGCTCGGCGCCGCAGGCCCTCGGGCAGTCTGTGCAGCCGCTCAAAACTCCAGCGCCTCCCTCGTGTGGCCGTAGGGCTCGCGCGGGACGCTCATGGGCTTCATGCGCCCGCTCTCCGCGCCCTTGAGGGCGAGCTTCAGCATCTTTTTAAGCGTGTACTTGCTCTCGCCTGCAAAGCGCTCCGCGCGGTCGTAGCTCACCGTCTCGCAGGGCAGGCCGAGCCGGGTGATGAGCCCGCGCAGGAAGAGGTCGTCCCCGTGGTAGAGGGCAAGCCTGTCCAGGGCCTCGGGGTCCATGAGGCGGAAGTCCGCGTGGTCGTAGATGAGGTCGGAGCCGAAGAAGCGCATGAGCCGGTAATAGGACCGGGCGGTGAAGCGCTTCATGAAGGTGTCCGTCTGGCGGCTGGCGCGAACGCCGCAGACTATGTGCGCGCCCTCGCGCCGCTTTTCAGCCATGGCGTCGATGGCGTCCACGTCGTCCTGCAGGTCGGCGTCTATAGAGATGGAGACGGCGCGCTCCGCGCGGGCGGCCATGAGGCCCTCGGTGAGCGCTGTCTGGTGCCCGCGGTTGCGGTCGAGCGAGATGCCGGTAAAGACAGAGGGGTAGGCCTCGTGCGCCTTTTTTATCATTTCCCAGGTCGCGTCCGCGGAGCCGTCGTCCACGAAGAGGACGCGGCTGTCAGGCGACGCGATGCCCCGTTCCTCAAGAGAGCTGAGCTTTTCGCCCAGGCGCTTCATCGTCTCGGGCAGCACGGCCTCTTCGTTATAGCAGGGCACTACAATAAAGTATTTCTCCATAAAGTCCTCCGAAACAGGCCGTGTCCCGAACGGAACGGCCGTTTTTGCAGCTTCATTATAAGCCATTTTCGGCTCGGATTCAATATCGCACACTTTATATGACGGATTTTACAAAAAATTAAATAAAAAATATTGTTTTACGGCATTATTGGTATTGTAAAATCATTGGCAAGGTAGTAAAATGTCTCTGGCCCAAAATTATGGGTAATGATACAAACGTATGTAACAAGCTGGAGGCGCGGCCGGATGGTCGATATAGTGCTCGTAGAACCCGAGATACCCAACAACACCGGCGCGATAGCGCGGACCTGTGCCTGCACGGGGGCGAGGCTCCATCTGGTAAAGCCCCTGGGCTTCGACATCTCCGACAGCGCGGTGAAGCGCGCGGGCCTGGACTACTGGTACCTGGTGGACATCCGGGTATATGACAACCTGGACGAGTATTTCCGCCTGAACGGCGACGCGAACCTCTGGCTTACCACGACAAAGGCCCCCAGGAGCTATGTCGAGTGCGACTGGCGGGGCGACGTGACCCTCATGTTCGGGAAGGAGACCGCGGGCCTGCCCGAATGGCTTCGGGAGAAATACCGCGACCGCTGCATCCGCATCCCCATGATATCCGAGGCGAGGAGCCTCAACCTCTCAAACGCCGCTGCGATCCTGACATACGAGGCGCTCAGGCAGCAGGGCTTCAAGGGCTTGAAAGACTACGGTAATATGAAACAGGAGGAATTAGCATGAACTACAACAAGAAAACTGTTCGCGACTTCGACCCCCACGGCAAGAAGGTGCTCCTGCGCTGTGATTTTAACGTCCCCCAGAACAAGGAGACGGGCGAGATAACCAGCGATAAGCGCATAGTCGCTGCCCTCCCCACTATAAAGTATCTGCTTGAGAACGGCGCCGCCGTCATCGCCTGCTCCCACCTGGGCAAGCCCAAGAACGGCCCAGACTCCAAGCTGAGCCTAGCCCCGGTGGCGAAGCGCCTCAGCGAGCTGCTGGGCCGGGAAGTGATCTTCGCCCATGACGTAGTGGGCCCCGACGCCCAAACCAAGGCGGCCGCCCTGCAGCCGGGACAGATCCTGCTGCTGGAGAACACCCGCTTCGAGCCCGGCGAGACCAAGAACGACCCGGAGTTGGCCAGGAAGCTGGCCGACATGGCGGATCTGTATGTGTCCGACGCCTTCGGTGCCGTGCACCGGGCCCACGCCTCCACCGCCGGCGTGGCGGCGTACCTGCCCGCCGTCTCCGGCTTCCTGATCCAGAAGGAGCTGGAGTTCCTGGGCGGTGCCATCGCCGATCCCAAGCGGCCCCTGGTGGCCATCTTAGGCGGCAGCAAGGTCTCCTCCAAGATCGGCGTCATCAACAACCTGCTGAACATCGCCGATACCATCATCATCGGCGGCGGCATGGCCTATACGTTCTCCGCCGCCCAGGGCGGCAAGGTGGGCGACAGCCTGCTGGAGGCCGACTGGGAGAGCTACGCCAATGAGATGGTGGAGAAGGCAAAGGAGAAGGGCGTAAAGCTGCTGCTGCCGGTGGACACCGTCTGCGCGGACGCCTTCGCCCCCGACGCCAAGAGTCAGGTGGTGAAGGCCGGGGAGATCCCCGACGGCTGGCAGGGCCTGGATATCGGTCCGGAGACGGTGAAGCTGTACTGCGGCGCCGTGGCGGACGCGGGCACCGTCATCTGGAACGGCCCCATGGGCGTCTTTGAGTTCCCGGCCTTCGCCAAGGGTACTGAGGCTGTGGCCGAGGCCCTGAGCCGTACGGACGCCATCACCATCATCGGCGGCGGCGACAGCGCGGCGGCTGTGGAGCAGCTGGGCTACGCCGACAAGATGACCCACATCTCCACCGGCGGCGGGGCCTCCCTGGAATTCCTGGAGGGTAAGGAACTGCCCGGCGTGGCCTGCCTCCTTGATCAGTAAGCTGCTGTGCCGCCGATCCACCGTTGCGGCATTGCGTTTCCCGGTTCCTCCCGGAGCCGTCAATCGCGCCGCTGGAATTTTTGGAGGGCAAAGAGCTGCCCCGCGTGGCCTGCCTCCCGGATGCTTAAAGAGGGGGACTGTGTCCCCCCTTTACATTCCTCCTCACCAATCTGCGGACTGGTGACACCGCCCAGGGCGGCTGAGGCAAAGTATTTTCGCCACGCACGCCCTGAGGCGAAAATGAATTTGAATGTTGCGGCCGCTTGCGGCGGCCGCGCCGAATCCGTCCCCAAACGCGCTTCATTTGACTTGACAAACGGGCTGGAATTCTGTATAAAAAAAAGGGCCTTTCGGGGAAAATGCCCTGGAAACGGCCAAAACCTGCGCATCAGATCGCGGAGAACGCGATTGCGGATAGATGAAGACATAAAGGAGAAGAGATCACCATGAATCGCAGATATCGCAAAACGGTTATCGCCGGAAACTGGAAAATGAACATGACCGCCACTGAGACGAAGAAATTCGCCGAGGAGCTGAAGAAGATCATGCCCCGGGCCAAGTGGTGCGACACCCTGATCTGTGTCCCTGCCTGCAACATTCAGACCGCCGCCAAGGCGTTCAAGGACCTGCGGATCTCCGTGGGCGCCGAGAACGTGTACTTTGAGGAGAAGGGCGCCTACACCGGCGAGATCTCCGCCGACATGCTGAAGGATCTGGGCGTGAAGTACGTCATCGTGGGCCACAGCGAGCGGCGGCAGTATTTCTGCGAGACCGATACCACCGTCAACAAGAAGGTCCACGCCGTGCTGAACGCCGGCATGAACCCCATCATCTGCGTGGGCGAGAGCCTGGAGCAGCGGGAGACCGGCATCACCGACGAGTGGATTGCCCTGCAGGTGAAGAGCGCCCTGTACGGTGTGTCCGCCGACAAGCTGCGCCGCTGCATCATCGCCTATGAGCCCATCTGGGCCATCGGCACCGGCAAGACCGCCACTGCCCAGCAGGCCGGCGAGGTCTGCACCAACATCCGCGCCACCATCCGCTCCCTGTACGGCGCCCGGGTGGCCCGCAGCGTCACCATCCAGTACGGCGGCTCCATGAACCCCAAGAACGCAGCGGAGCTGCTGGCCCAGCCCGACATCGACGGCGGCCTGATCGGCGGCGCCTCCCTGAAGCCCGAGCAGTTTGTGGAGATCATCAACGCCGCCAACCAGGAGTGAGTTCCGGCGGAAGGTTTTGTGAGAAAGCGAGCGAGACGAGATTTCTATGAACAAAACACCAACGACTCTGATCATCATGGACGGCTTCGGCCTGCGGCAGGAGACGGAGGGCAACGCCATCCAGGCGGCGGCCACGCCCCGGCTGGACCAGTTCTTTCAGGAGTTCGCCCACACCACGCTGCGGGCCTCCGGCCTGGATGTGGGCCTGCCGGACGGGCAGATGGGCAACAGCGAGGTGGGCCACACCAACATCGGCGCCGGCCGGGTGGTGTTCCAGGATCTGCCCCGCATCACCAAAGCCATCGCCGACGGGAGCTTTGACGAAAATCCCGCCTATCTGCATGCCATGGACGCCTGCCTGGAGAAGGGCACGTCCCTGCACCTGATGGGCCTGCTGTCCGACGGCGGCGTCCACTCCCACATCGAGCACCTGTTCGCCCTGCTGCGCCTTGCCAAAAAGAAGGGCCTGGAGCATGTCTATCTCCACGCCTTCCTGGACGGGCGGGACGTATCCCCCACCTCCGGCGCGGACTTCGTGGCACGGACGGTGGAGGCCTGCCGGACCATCGGCGTGGGCAGGATCGCCACGGTCATGGGGCGGTACTACGCCATGGACCGGGACAAGCGCTGGGACCGGGTGGAGGCCGCCTATGACGCCATGGTCTACGGCGAGGGCGCCGTGCAGAACCCGGACCCGGTGGCCGCGGTGCGGGAGTCCTATGACCGGGGCGTCACCGACGAGTTCGTGGAGCCCGTGGTCTGCGACAGCGAGGGCACCATCTCCGACAACGACAGCGTGATCTTCTTCAACTTCCGGCCGGACCGGGCCCGGGAGATCACCCGGACCCTGGTGGATCCGGATTTCGACGGGTTCACCCGCCAGTTCTTCCCGGTGACCTTCGTGTGCAACACGGAGTACGACGCCTCCATGCCCAACGTGGAGGTGGCCTTCCCCCGGGTGACCGTCCAAAACGGCCTGGGGGAGTACCTCAGCCAGATGGGCATGACGCAGTTGCGGATCGCCGAGACGGAGAAGTACGCCCATGTGACCTTCTTCTTCAACGGCGGGTCTGAGACCGTGTTCCCCGGGGAGGACCGGGTGCTGGTCCCCTCCCCCAAGGTGGCCACCTATGACAAGCAGCCGGAGATGAGCGCCGCCGAGGTGACGGACAAGTGCGTGGAGCGCATCGAGTCCGGGGCCTATGACGTGATCATCCTGAACTTCGCCAACTGCGACATGGTGGGCCACACCGGCGTGTTCGACGCCGCCGTGAAAGCGGTGGAGACGGTGGACACCTGCGTGGGCCGGGTGGTGGATGCCACGCTGAAGATGGGCGGCATCGCCATGATCACCGCCGACCACGGCAACGCCGAGCAGATGACGGAGCCGGACGGCAGCCCCATGACCGCACACACCACCAATCCGGTGCCCTTCATCCTCTGCGGCGCCGGCACGGAGCTGCGGCCTGATGGCCGCCTGGCGGACATCGCGCCCACCATGCTGGATGTGATGGGCCTGGCCTGCCCGCCGGAGATGGACGGACAGACGCTGATCGTCAAGTGACCAATTCCTGAGAGATATGAGAAAAGAGACCGCTGGAAAGCGGTCTCTTTTTGCCTTCCGAAAGGCGGTCCCTTTTGGTATAATCTCTGGAAATCCTGTCCATACTTCCCACAGACCCAAGATCGAGGGAGGTATGATACATGGCAAATAAAGTCAGATCCCTGCTGGGCGGGCCGGGTTTCTACGCGGTCCTGGCCCTGTGCATCGTGGCGGCGGGCGTGGGCGGATATTTCCTGCTGCTGCGGGAAGACCCGCAGGCGGCGGTCCCAGCCGTCCCGGACACGGAGGCCTCCGCCCCGGCGGAAGACCTGCCGGAGCACGAGCCGGTGGTGGAGACGGTGCCTCTGGAGGAGCCGGAGGAGGAATCGGAGCCTGCCGTCATGCCGGAGGTGACGGTCCCGCTGGATGACACCCCCGTGGTGGCGGAGGAGCCCCAGGTGGTGGTCTCTCCCCTGCAGGGGGAGGTGGTGGCGGCCTTTTCCGTGGACCAGCTGCAGTATAACGAGACGCTGGACGACTGGCGGACCCATGACGGCGTGGACATCGCAGCGGCGGAGGGGGACGCGGTCCTGGCGGCCTGCGCCGGGACGGTGGCCTCTGTCAGCGACGACCCGCTGATGGGCACCACGGTGGTGCTCCGGCACAGTGACGGCTATGAGACCACCTACGCCAATCTCCAGGCGGAGCCGGCGGTGGAGACGGGAGACACCGTCACCGCCGGGCAGGCCATCGGCGCGGTGGGGACCACTGCTGTGGCGGAATCCGCCCGGGGGGCCCATCTGCATTTTTCCGTCACAAAGGACGGGGAGGCTGTGGATCCGGACGGGTTCCTCAACGGATGAAAGAACCCGGCGGAACGGCATTTGCCGTTCCGCCGGGGCTTTTTTCGGATATCAGGCCTGCTGTCCGCCGATGCGGGCGGTGACGGCCCGCATGGTCCGGCGCAGGAAGACGGCGCTCAGCAGCAGGGACACCAGCTCGGAGATGGGGAAGGCCAGCCACACCAGCGTCAGGTTGCCGGTGTGGGACAGCAGCCACGCCACCGGCAGCAGCACCACCAGCTGGCGGCACACGGAGGTGATCAGACTGTACAGCGGGTTGCCGATGGCCTGGCACACGGAGCCGGCGATGATGTCAAAGCCTGCCAGCATGAAGGACACGGAGATGACCCGCAGGGCCACGGAGCCGATGGAGAGCATTTCCTCCGAGGCGTTGAAGAACAGCAGCAGCTGCTGGGGGAAGAGCTGGAAGATCAGGAAGCCCACGGCCATAATGGCCACAGCGGTGCAGATGGTCAGCTTGATGGTCCGCTTCACCCGGGGCAGGCTGGCGGCGCCGTAGTTGTAGCTGACGATGGGCACCATGCCGTTGTTCAGTCCGAATACCGGCATGAAGACGAAGCTCTGGAGCTTGAAGTAGGCACCGAACACGGCGGTGGCCGTCTTGGTGAAGCCGAAGAGGATCTTGTTCATGCCGAACACCATGGCGGAGCCGATGGACTGCATGACAATGGAGGGGAAGCCCACCCGGTAGATCTCGACCGCCACCTTGCCGTGCCACCGGATCTCCCGGGGCAGGATGTGGATGTCCGGATTGCACTTGAGGTTCAGCACCAGGGCGGCGGCAGCGGCCACGATCTGCCCGGCAACCGTGGCGATGGCGGCGCCGGCCACCTCCATCCGGGGCAGGCCGAACCAGCCGAAGATCAGGATGGGATCCAGCACGATGTTGATGAGGGCGCCGGTGAGCTGGGTGCACATGGCCAGGAAGGTCCGGCCGGTGGACTGCAGCAGCCGTTCAAAGCAGAACTGGCTGAAGATGCCGATGGAGCAGCCCAGGCAGATGGAGGCGTAGTCCACGCCGTAGTCGATGATGACCTGCTCGCCCCCGGCCTGCAGCTCGAAAAAGGTCCGGGAGAAGAAAATGCCGATCACGGCAAACACCACGAAGTTGCACAGGGCAAGAAAAATGCCCGTGTTGGCGGCCCGGTCCGCCATGGCCTGGTTCTTCTCCCCCAGGGACCGGGACAGCAGGGCATTGATGCCCACGGCCGTACCGGAGCCGAAGGCGATCATCAGGTTCTGCAGGGGGAAGGCCATGGACACGGCGTTCAGGGCGTCCTCGCTGAGCTGGGCCACAAACACGCTGTCCACCACATTGTAGCAGGCCTGGACCAGCATGGAGATCATCATGG
>ENA-ORNG01002671-ORNG01002671.1-human-gut-metagenome-genome-assembly--contig:-NODE-2671-length-10577-cov-2.978711_pt1 | contig 10577 bp, 11 predicted proteins | sample MGYA00242113_ERZ509018 | MGnify/ENA primary metagenome ERZ509018 (study PRJEB26280, sample SAMEA2338711) | human gut metagenome | biome: human gut; feature: human-associated habitat; material: faeces... | reverse complement strand
ACTCGGGGTCGCAGCCTTTGACCAGGTTGCTGTAGGAGCGGCCGGCCGTCGCACCGAGCACCTCGACGTAATACGGATCGAGCTCATATACCGAACAGATGAGCTCCTCGGTCACATTGGGATCGCAGGTGCGCACCAGCAGGGTAATGCCCCGCTTGGTCAGGCCGTGCAGGGCACGGTTTTCTTTCTCGTCGTTGGGGCGGGTGACCAGCACCCCACCGTTCTCAACGGTAACCGTCATATTGGGATGTACCTTCTGAGTCAGGGTGCCCTTGGCGCCCTTAACCGTGACCACACCGTCCGCGATGGAAACATCGACGCCGGCGGGCACCGCAATGGGTTTGCGTCCGATTCTAGACATACTCTTCCGCCCCCCTTACCAAACGAATGCCAGGACTTCGCCGCCGACATGCTCCTTGCGGGCCTGCTTGTCGGTCATGACGCCCTTGGACGTGGAAACGATGGCGGTACCAATGCCCTTCATGACCTTCGGCATGTCCTCGCTGCTGGAATAGATCCGCAGACCGGGCTTGGACACGCGGCGCAGGCCCATGAGCACCTGGGACTTGTTGGCCCCCTGGTATTTCAGGGTGACACGGATGACACCCTGCTTGCCGTCTTCGATAACCTGAAAACTCTTGACATATCCCTCGTCAACAAGAATCTGGGCAATAGCCTTCTTCATGTTGGAAGCGGGGATATCCACCGTATCGTGCTTGGCCGAGTTTGCGTTCCGGATTCTCGTCAGCATATCGGCGATGGTATCGGTGATTTGCATTCCGTCAACCTCCTTTAGCTATTGCTTACCAGCTGGCCTTTCTCACGCCGGGGATCTCGCCGCGGTAGGCGAGTTCCCGGAAGCAGATGCGGCAGACGCCGTATTTGCGCAGATACGCATGGGGACGCCCACAGATCTTGCAGCGGTTATAACCCCGGGTGGAATACTTAGGCGTGCGCTGCTGCGAGATCTTCTTGGATGTTTTTGCCACAGTATTTCCTCCTTACTTCGCAAACGGGGCGCCCATCAGAGTGAGCAGCTCCCGCGCTTCTTCGTCGTTGGACGCGGTGGTGACAAAGCACAGGTCCATGCCGCGCACCTTGTCGATCTGCTGCTGCTGGGCCTGCTCGCTGGGGTACCAGCCCTGGGCCGCCATCTTCTGGTAGAGGCCCTCCTGCATGCACAGGCTCTCCTCCAGCGCCTGGTCAAATGCGGTGTGCACATTCTGCGTGGCGGATTCGATGGTGCCGTGCAGATAGAGGTCGCACACGCCCTTGGTCGTCAGAAGCAGGCTTTCCATGATTTCCTGGTCGTTCATGCCGCGTTCCCCCTTCACATCAGGCCGTAGAGCTTCTGAAAAAGCTGCTGGTGCTGGTTGGCCAGCTGGGTGACGTAGTTTTTCAGCTCCGGGTTCTTCAGGGCCTGCGCGGCCTGACGGCACTGACTTTGCAGAAACGTCTCATGACCCAGCGCGTCCTCGATGTACATGAGCTCTTTGGGGCTCATTTCAATCACCTCCGGCAAACAGGTTTCCCAGTTTCCGGCAGGTTATGCGCGGTCCTCCCCCAGCGCCCATGCCGCCGCCTCCACAAGCGTGTCCATGACGGGCACGCCGGCGGTCAGAAGCGTTTCGCGGCTCTGGTGCCCGCGGGCGACCAGCACGCATCCCGTGCCCATGGCGCGGGCCACCTCCGCGTCGTGGAGGGTATCGCCGATCATGAGGGTGGACGCGGCGGGCACGCCGCAGCGGGCCAGGTAGTCCAGGCCCACGGCCTCCTTGCTGCGCGCGTAGATGGTCGTGCGGATCGTGCTGGAGATCAGATAGGCCGTCAACAGGAACAACAGGATCACGAAGACGAGCCCGCCCTGCTGCACGAGATCGAGGATGTGGATGAGCTGCGATACGCTGGCGCCGCCATAGACCGCGTCATTCACAAAATCGAGCTGACTGATCGCTTCGCATGTCTGCGCGATCTGATCCGCGTCGACCACGGTGATGAAGAACGCGTTGTTCAGCGGGTTCTCTTCCCCGCGGTACATCGCGAACGCCTCTCCCTTTTCCTTGATCATGAGCTCCAGCTCTTCATCCTTGGTGGACAGTGTCGCCGCCGCGACATTGTCCATCTCCTTCAGGACATTGCCTGCTTCCTCCAGCTCCTCTTCCGTATCGATATCCGGATCCAGGGTAGCGTGGATCTGCAGCCCGCCCTCGATGTTGCTGGCAAACAGCGATACATTGCCGGCCGCGCACAGGAAGATGGCCAGCAGAAGCAGCGTGATGATCACCGCCACGATTGCGGACAGGGTCATGCCCAGATGGCGGAACATCCCCTTGAACGCCTGCCGGATATGATAAGGGATCATCCGGATCTCCTTAATCATAAGTCAGATAACCGCCTTTCATCATATCCGCAACGATATATCCTTCTTCTAGTGAGATGGTGCGCTTCTTGAACGCATCCACCAGGTTCTTGTCATGGGTGACCATGAGCACGGTCGTCTTTTCCTTTTCGTTGATCTTTTCCAGCAGCTCGATGACTTCCTTTGACATTTCCGGATCCAGGTTGCCGGTCGGTTCATCCGCGATCAGCACCTTGGGATGATTGGCGATCGCGCGGCCGATGGTGGCACGCTGCTGCTGTCCGCCGCTGAGCTGATTGGGGAATGCCTTGGCCTTCTCGCTCAGCGAGACGAGCTCCAGCACCTCACGCACCCGCTGACGGATCTGCTGGCGGTCCATGCCGATGACCTCCAGCGCGAATGAGATGTTCTCAAAGATCGTGAGGTGCGGCAGCAGGCGGAAATCCTGGAAGACGACGCCGATGCTGCGCCGGTAAAACGGCACCTTGCTGTGTCTGAGCTTTCCCACATCCACATCGTTGACCAGCACGCGGCCCTGATCCGGGATCTCTTCCCCATCCAGCAGCTTGATCAGCGTGGACTTTCCCGATCCGGTCGGGCCGATGATATAGACAAACTCTCCGTCCTCAATCGTCAGATTGATGTCGCGAAGGGCATGAACTCCATTGTTGTAAGACTTAGAAACATTTTCCAGTCGTATCATAGCTGTTCTCCTTCCTATCCGATCAGTGTTTCCGGACGTTCACGGCAAGGCGTGGACCCCTTTGAATCACAGCCCGTGGATGGGGAGCTCCATCCGCATCCCCAGGCAAAATCGGCGGTCGACGCGAACTGCGAAGCTGCCTCGGAAATAGACATGCTTCCCAGATTGATGATCTCGATGTGACAGTGCGCGCCGCTCGAGTTGCCCGAATTGCCGGTCAGCCCGATCACATCGCCCTGCGACACGCTGTCGCCGGCGGACACCGTCATGCCGTACTGCGCCATGTGCGAGAATGAGACAAAATATGTCGTGTCATTGACCCGCACGAGCATGGCGATATTGTTGCCGGCCCCATAAGGATAGCCTGCCCAGTTGCCCAGATATCCGCCGTTGGTATCCGCCGGATTGGCCGCCCAGACGATCAGCCCGTCAGCCGGCGCATGGATGGGCGTCCCTACTGAGACCGCGCGGTCCACGCCCAGATGCAGGCCGCCGCCAGGATAATACCAGGTCCCGGCCGAGGTCGGTCCCTCGATCGGGTTCAGCCAGCCATCGCTGCTCGATCCCTGATAATCCCCGGCCGTATCCATATCGATCAGATGATCGCCGATGCGCTCGATGTCGACCTGCGCGCTGCGCATCTCTTCCTGCAGCTGCGCTTCCTGCTGACGATACAGCGTGATCAGCTCTTCATTTGCTTCCAGCAGTTCCTCCTGCTGGCGGCGCTGCGCCTGCAGCTGTTCCCGCTGTGTCTCTTCTGTCTCCTGCAGGCGGTCCTGTTCGCTACGCTGCTGCTGCAGCGCGGTCTTTTCCTCCTCCAGCGATTCGATCTGCTCGCTGTCGCTCTCCGTGATGCGCTGCAAGCCTTCCAGCGTCCGCATCATCTCTTCCAGCGAGCCGGAATCCATGATCATGTCCACGACCTGATTGGTGCCAAGGCTCGCCTGTTCGCTGAGCATGCGCGCCTTGATCTGCGCATCCCAGCGCGCGATCTCCTCCTCACGAGCCTGGATGTCCTTCTCCAGCTGCGTGATCGTTTCCTGGATCGCTTCGATGGATGCATCCTTCTCTTCGATATCGGCTTCCAGCTCCTCGAGCAGGGCATGCTGCTCCTGCACGGTCTCTTCCAGCTGGCTCATGTCATCCTGCAGAGCGTCAAGATCTGCCTGGAATGCCGAGACCTGCTCTTCCAGCTCTTCCTGCTGCTGCGTGTAATATTCCCGGAACGCCTCGCACGCCTGCGAATCCGCGGATGAATCCTGGACGGCGGAACAACGCGCGATCCATTCCTCTTCATCAGAAAAGTCATAGGCGCGCACTGTCTGCGCCCCAGGCATCGCGCTGATGAGCAAGGCCGCTGCCAAGAAGCCTCTGCACAGACGCCGCATCATCGCTTCCACCTCAGATACTTGCCGACGGCCAGAAAGCTGCCGGCCATGCCGACGAGGATGCCGCCCAGCAGCAGGATGAGGCATACCCCGAAGATGAAGGGCCACATCGGCTTCATCACGAACATGGAAGACAGCAATACGCCGTCAAACGCCTGATACAGCGCATAATAGCCGCAAGATATCAGGACGATGGGGATGATCGACCCCAGTACCCCGATATACATTCCCTCCAGGATGAAGGGACCGCGGATGTACCAGTTGCTCGCACCGACGCTGCGCATGATGGCAATTTCGGTGTTGCGCGCCTGGATCGTCATGCGGATGGTATTCTGGATGAACAGCAGCGCCAGGATGGCAAGAAAGACCACGAACACCGCGCCGCCGCTGCGCAGCGCCTCGAACACGCTGACCATCACGGTGATCTCATCGCCGCCGTATGTCGCTTCGACGATCCCATCCATCTGATTGAGCGCTTCGCTCACGGCATCGATCTGCCGGTTGTCATCCAGTTCGATGCGGAAGACGTCATACAGCGGGTTGCGGTCCTCCCCTTCATAATAACGGAACATCTCTCCGTTTTCGGCGATGAGCTCCTGCAGCTCGTCCTCTTTGCTGGAAAAGGTGCAGGACTCCACATGATCGAGCTGCTCGATCTGCGCCTGCAGCTCTGCAATTTCTTTATCCTCACTAAATCCGGGACTGATCGTCGCCTGGATCTGAAAATCACTCTCAATGTTATCGGTAAAATCGCTGATGTTGCCGGCGATGACCACAAGCACGCCCACGATCAGCAGCGTTACGGTGACGGCAATCACGGATGACACGGTCAGCGAGATATGCCGGATCAGATTCCGCCATGCATCAGCCAGATGCGCCAGCAGATTCTGCATTCGTTTCTTCATTCAGTGAACCACCAACCTCTCTTTCACACCTTCTGTGTCTTTTTAGATTATAACATAGAATCATTTCCCCGTTATTGAAAGTCACCTGAAATTTTTTACATGGACATCCGTGCGGGAACGGTGCCGCTGAGAAAAGGTGAAGCCTGCGCCCTGTACCTCATCCGCATCGCTGACGACGAAGAAGGCCTCCGGATCGATGCGGGCGATCAGCTTCTGCAAGCTGGCATACTGGTTCTGCTTGACGACCGTCATCACCATCATCTTCTGTTCGTTGGAAAAGCCGCCCAGCGAAGGGATGAGCGTCACGCCCCGGTCGATCTGATCGCTGATCGCGCGGCGGATCTCCTCCCAGTGTTCAGAAACGATGAACAAGGTCTTGCTGGCCTGCGCACCGAGGGTGAGCACCCGCTTGATGACCTGTCCGCTGACGAATACCGACAACAGGCCGATCATCGATGCCTCGATGCCATAGACCACGGCGCCCAGGATGACGGTCGCGCCGTCCACGCACATCACCAGCGCCGACAGCGGCAGCCCGGTGTATTTGTGGATGACCAGCGGGATGTCCATGCCGCCGGTGCTGCCGTCTACCCGGTACACCAGCCCGATGCCCAGTCCGATGCAGACGCCCGCATAGACCGAAGACAGGATCGGATCGGCCGTCGGGGAGAGATCGCCCACCGCCCAGCTGAGCAGCGAGATGAACAGCGGATAGACGATGGTGCTGAGCACCGTCTTCAGGAAGAACGCCTTTCCCAGGCAGAGCGAGCCGATGATGAACAAGCCGATCGTCAGCGCATTGATGATCAGCTGCGGCGGCAGATGAAGCAATGGCTGCAGCGCCACAGCGATGCCGGCCGTCCCGCCGGTCAGGATATTGGAAGGCAAGACAAAAAACGTGACGCCGCAGGCAACGATGAGATTGCCCAGGACGACATTGATCAGTTCATGGATCCATTCACGTCTTGATTGGTTACGCATTTCAAACATCTCCTTTTTTCGCACGGCATCTATTATAGCCCATGTTCCTGTCCGCAACAACCAGCTTTACCGGAGCGGACGAAAGAAAACGCAGGCCTTGTCTTCCAAGGCACAAAAAAGGGCGGTCCCGGAAATCTTCCGTAACCTGCCCCATGATCGCTCTTAGTGGATCTGCATCTTCAAATAAGCGAAGATGAAATCATCCAGGTCGCCATCCATGACGCCCTGTACATTGCTCGTCTCGTACCCGCTGCGGTGATCCTTCACCAGTGAATACGGATGCATGACATATGAACGGATCTGTGATCCCCATTCATTGGCTTGCTGCTCGCCTCTGATCTCGGCCAGCTTGGCCTCCTGTTCCTCGATCATCTGCTGATACAGTCGGCTCTTCAGGATCCGCAGCGCCTCCTCACGGTTCTCATGCTGGGAGCGTCCATTCTGACACGTCGCCACCAAACCGGTAGGCTTATGCACCATGCGCACCGCAGAGTCGGTCTTGTTGATGTGCTGACCGCCCGCGCCGCTGGCGCGCTTGGTCTCCACGATCAGATCTTCCGGACGGATCTCGATCTCGATCTCATCGTTGAACTGCGGCATGACATCGAGCGAGGCAAAAGAAGTGTGCCGTCTTCCGCCAGAGTCGAAAGGCGAGATGCGCACCAGACGGTGCACGCCCTTCTCCGCTTTCAGATAGCCGTATGCCTTGTCTCCCTCCACCAGCATGGTGACAGACTTGATGCCGGCTTCTTCTCCCGGCAGATAATCCAGCACGGTGACCTTGAAGCCCTTCTTTTCGGCATAACGGGAATACATGCGGTACAGCATGCTGCACCAGTCGCATGACTCGGTTCCCCCGGCGCCCGGATGCAGCTCCAGGATGGCATTGGACTGATCATATTCATGAGAGAGCAGCACACCGATCTCAAAGCGCTCAAAATCCTTTTCCATCTGGGTGTATTCTTCTTCGCAAAGCGTGAAGATATCTTCATCCATATCTTCTTTAAGCAATTCGCCGCTTTCTTCCAAATTGGCCAATGAAGCTTCCAGCTTCTCATAATTCTCCACGACTTCCCGGATGCCGTTCAGCCGGCGGATCACCGTCTGCGCCTGCTGCGGATCATTCCAGAAATCTTCCTGCATGGTCTGTGCCGTCAGCTCTTCGATCTTCAGCTTTTTCTGAGCGAGGTCAAAGTGACTCACCAAGCGCCTTCAGGCGTTCCTGATGAGTGCTCACCCCCTGTCTGATCTCATACAGTTCCATTATTCATCTGCTCCATTCTCAGCTGTCTCTTCGGCAGGTGCTTCCGCCGGTGCAGCTGTTTCCTTCTCATCCTGTGCTTCTGCCTCAGCTTCAGGCGCTGCCTGTGCAGCAGCCTCCTGTGCGGCAGCCTGTGCCTGTGCTCTCGCTGCCTGCTCAGCCGCGATCTGCTCCTCGCTCTTGCGCTCGATGCGCACCTTGAGCAGGAAGAAGACGATCTCGCGGGCGATGCGTTCCGTCATCTCCTCAAACATCTCGTAGCCTTCGCTGACATAAGCCTGCAGCGGGTTGTTCTGCGCATAAGAACGCAGATGGATGCCGTCGCGCAGCTTGCTCATCATATCGATGTGCTCGATCCAGTTGCGGTCCATGTTGCGCAGCACCACCGTCTTCTCAAACGGCATGAACTGCTGGCGCACCGGCTCGATCTCCTTCTCATAACCGCCGAAGATCTTGTCTACGCAGTACTTGACGGTCGCTTCACGGTCCTTGCCCTTGATCTCGTCAGCCGTCACGCGGTTTTCCTCACGCATGCCCAGCATGTCGAGACCTTCGCATACGCCGGTATAGTTGATCTGTGAATCGCGGTGTGCGCTGTCGGTATTGGATCCGACGATATCGCTGACCACGCGGTCGAACATGCCCTTGACGATATCATGCACATCGTCATTCTCCAGCACATAGTTGCGCTGCTCGTACATGATCTCACGCTGCTTGCGCAGGACATCATCATACTCCAGCAGCTGCTTACGCATATCGAAGTTGTATCCTTCTACGCGCTTCTGCGCCTGGGTGATGGACTTCGTCACCATCTTGGACTCGATCTGCTGATCGCCCAGCTGATTGAACAGCCCGTTGAGCTTTTCGCCGCCGAAACGCACCATCAGCGAGTCTTCCAGCGACACATAGAAACGGGAGAAGCCCGGATCGCCCTGACGACCGCTTCGTCCGCGCAGCTGATTATCGATTCGTCTGGACTCATGGCGCTCGCTGCCCAGCACGGCCAATCCGCCCAGGGCACGGGATTCCTCGCTCAGCTTGATGTCGGTACCACGGCCGGCCATGTTGGTCGCGATGGTCACGGCGCCGACCTGTCCGGCCTTGGCGATGATCTCCGCCTCACGCGCATGGTTCTTTGCGTTCAGCACTTCATGCGGGATGTGCATCTTTCTGAGCATGCCGCTGACCAGCTCACTGGTCTCGACCGCGATCGTGCCGACCAGCACCGGCTGCCCTTTCTCATGCAGTTCCTTGACCTCGTTTGCCAATGCCTGGAACTTCAGCTTCTTGGTCGCAAAGATCGCGTCCGGATAGTCGATTCGAGCGATCGGACGGTTGGTCGGGATCTCGATGACACGCATGTTATATGTAGAAAGGAATTCTTCCTCCTCGGTCTTCGCCGTACCGGTCATGCCGGCCAGCTTCGTGTACAGACGGAAGAAGTTCTGGTAAGTGATGGTCGCCAGCGTCGTCGTCTCTTCCTTGATCGGAACGCCTTCCTTGGCCTCGATGGCCTGATGCAGTCCATCGGAATACGCACGGCCCTTCATCAGACGGCCGGTGAACTGGTCGACGATGACGATCTCCTGATCCTCGCTGACCACGTACTCTACTTCGTTCTTCATGATATAGTTTGCGCGCAATGCCTGCGTGATATGATGGACGAGTTGCGTGTGCTCTACATCATACAGGTTCTTGACGCGGAAGAAACGCTCCGCGGCGCGCACGCCGTCTTCGCTGAGCATGACCTGACGGGTCTTCTCATCGATCTCATATCCGCCGCTGATGAGCTTCTTCTCTCCGGTGCGCTCATCCACCTCATACTGCGGCGCCTTCAGCCGCTTGACGAACTGATCAGCCTGGATGTACAGGTTGGCAGTCTTCTTCTTTCCGCCGGAAATGATCAGCGGCGTACGGGATTCATCGATCAGGATGGAGTCGACCTCATCGACGACCGCCATCCACAGCGGGCGCTGCGTGCGGTCCTTGACATCCGTCACCATGTTGTCGCGCAGATAGTCGAAGCCCAGCTCCGAGTTCGTCGTATAGGTGATGTCGCAGTTGTATGCGGCGCGCTTGCTGGCAGCGACCAGCTCGCGCTTGTTCACGCCGACGGTCAGGCCGAGGTAACGGTATACCTCGCCCATCCAGGTGGCGTCACGCTCTGCCAGATATTCGTTGACCGTGACCACATGCACGCCTTTCTGCGCCAGCGCGTTCAGATATACGCACATCGTCGCCGTCAGCGTCTTACCTTCACCGGTCTTCATCTCGGCGATATCGCCCTGGTGCATCACGATGGCACCCATGATCTGCACCTTATACGGATACTCGTTGAGCACCCTGCGCGCCGCTTCGCGCGCCATTGCGAACGCTTCCGGCAACAGGCTGTCTAACGACTCGCCGTTGTTGTAGCGCTCCTTGAATTCGTTGGTCTTCGCAATCATCTCTTCCTGGCTGAGCTTCTCCACTTCTCCAGCCAGGGCCATGACCTCTTCCGCCTTTTTCTCGATCTTTGCCAGCGTACGCTTATCGGCATTCACCAGGCGTTCCAGAAAATTTGCCATGCTTTGTCCTCCATTCCAGCTTGATATCTTTCATTCAGATACAGTTTCAGCGATCTGACTTTCCTCAGAATAAAACACTATCGGGTCTATTGTATCACTAGACCGCCCGTCAAATCAACATCATACTATTTTGAGTTTCGGTTAATTGCATTGAGGTTTACACAAGATGCGCATACAGTTCACCAGGTATCTTGACAGCATAGGAAAATGAATGTATTATAACAGTGTTATATTACAGTGTCATGTGGAGAGAAATATGGAAGAAAAGATAAGCGCCACTTTGGAGAGCATACAGCAGGCTGCCATGCAGGAATTTCTTGACAAAGGATTTCAGGGGGCATCCCTGCGGCAGATCGTGAAGAACGCCGGGGTGACCACCGGGGCCTTTTACGGCTACTTCTCCAGCAAGGAGG
>ENA-ORNG01002670-ORNG01002670.1-human-gut-metagenome-genome-assembly--contig:-NODE-2670-length-10579-cov-4.293900_pt1 | contig 10579 bp, 7 predicted proteins | sample MGYA00242113_ERZ509018 | MGnify/ENA primary metagenome ERZ509018 (study PRJEB26280, sample SAMEA2338711) | human gut metagenome | biome: human gut; feature: human-associated habitat; material: faeces... | reverse complement strand
CCCCTTCGGTCTTTGCGTAGGGGCGCGCAAAGCGCGCCCGCCGTTTCACATCGACCATTCCACAGGGCCCACCGGCCTCCTGTGGAAAATTTTCTAGGGTCAGAAGAGAGCCCGGGAAAACCCTGTGGTTTTCCCGGGCCCTGTTTTTGATATCCTTTGCTCACACCTGGGTCCAGACGTTCCCGTCCTCCTGGCTCTTCAGGCAGGCCTCGATAAATTTCAGCCCCTGGATGCCGTCATCGATATCGGAGTAGGGGAAGGGCCACTCATCTTTGCCCTCCTTCCGGGACAGCAGATGGGAACAGTAACCCCGGTAGAAGTTGGCGAACAGGGAGTGGAAGGCCTCCGGCATCCCCTTGGGGAGGCGGCAGGACTTCCGGGCCTGGGGATCACAGTAGTCATAATTGGCCGACCAGATCTGGGTGGGCTGTCCGGCGATGTCCACCCGGAGCTCCATGAAATCGTGGGCGTTCCACTCCATGCCCCCTTTGTCGCCGTAGATGCGCACCTTCATGCAGCAGCTCTTGCCCACCATAGCGAAGGAGGTCCAGAAGATGCCCGCTGCCCCGTTGTCGTAATCGATGAGCACCTGGGCATCGCTCTCCACCGGCACATAATCCGGGATGGAGCGCAGGCGGGCCAGCACCCGCACGGGCTTGAGGCCGGTGACCTTGCTGATGAGATACTCCACATGGGTGCCGATGTCCGCGATCACTCCAGAGGGGCCGCAGATGGCCGGATCGACCCGCCAGGTCAGGCCGTCCTTTCCCCGGAGGGCAGTGTTCAGCCCCACCCACTCCTGGGGATACTCGGCGGCGATGGTGTGGATCTTTCCCAGCACCCCGTCAGCGATCATCTTTTTGGCCTGCTCCAGAATGGCGTAGTGGGCATAACTGTAAGACACGCCGAACAGAAGATCTTTTTCCTGGGCCAGGGCCTTCAGCTCCTCCGACTCCCGGCTGGTGAAGGTGACGGGTTTGTCGCAGACAATGTGGAAGCCGTGGGCAATGATGTCCTTGACGATCTCGTAGTGGGTGTTGTTGGGGGTGGCCACCACCACAAAGTCCAGCCGGTCCTCCCCGGTGCGCTTGGCTTCCTCCTCCAGCATGGTGTGGTAGTCGGGATAGATGCGGCCGGGCTCCACCCCCCATTTCTCTCCGGCCTCCAGATTTTTATCCCAGTGGCGGGAGAAACAGCCCGCCTTCAGTTCGGCCAGGTCGTCGAACTGGGCCCCGATGCGGTGGATATCTCCGATCAGGGCGCCGTTCCCGCCCCCGACCATTGCGAATTGCAGCTTTTTCATAGAGAGACCTCCTGACGGATTGTGTAAAGTGTACAAGAAATCGTCTTCAGGATACCACGCAGGGCGGCAGGTGTCTAATAGTATCCAGTCATGGACCCATTTAAAGGGCACATACAAGAGGGGAGTGGATAAAGAAAAGAGCACGCTTGACAAGGCCCGTCCCTTTGGGATACAATAACCATGACCGCAGACAATCGAACACAGGGGCGCTGGGAGCCATTCCCGGCTGAGATGGAAGCGAATCGCAGCTCCGGTCCCTTGACCTGATCCGGGTAATGCCGGCGTAGGGAGTGAACGATCCATATGTCGTCCTCTTCATACCGCACGCACCCGTTCGGATGTGTTGCGGTATCTTGATTTCAGGAGGAAACGACGATGAACCGACATTCCCGCTCTACCCGCGCCCTTGTGGAGGCCGCGCTGATGATCGCGCTGGCCACCATCCTGGGCTACTTCCGGCTGTACCGCTTTCCCCAGGGGGGGTCTGTGGACTTTGCCATGGTGCCCATCCTGATCTACTGCCTGCGCTGGGGCCCGGCCTGGAGCCTGAGCTGCTGCTTTGTCAACGGTGTGCTCCAGTTCTTCCTGGGCGGAGGGATCGCTCTATCCTGGCAGTCCATGCTGCTGGACTATGTGGTGGCTTATACGCTGGTGTTCCTCTGCGGCTTTGCCGCGGGGAAGAAGCTGGGCTGGCTGTGGGGCACCATCCTGGCCGGGCTGGGACGGTGGGTATCTCTCACCCTGTCCGGCGGCCTGCTGTGGTATATGTATATGCCGGAGGAATTTTTGGGACTGCCCATGGTGGACCCCTGGGTCTACTCCATGATCTTTAACGGCGTGCTGATCGTTCTCGTGACTGTGGTCAACCTGATCGTTCTGGGGATCTTTCAGTCCGTCCCCGCTCTGCGGCAGAAGCTGCTGACGAAACAGAATTGAGGTTTTTTCTTTGGGAAAATTCGACGGTGTCCTGCTGGTCAGTGATTTTGACGACACGCTGTATGACAGCCACTGTCAGGTGCCCCGGCGGAATTTGGAGGCCCTGGACCGCTTCCTCGCCCAGGGGGGGCGTTTTACCGTGGCCACCGGCCGCGCCCACCGGACCTTCGCTCCCTATGTCCATCTGGCCCCCGTCAATGCCCCGGTGGTCCTCTCCAACGGGTCGGCCATCTATGACTTCCAAAAAGACGAATTTCTGGTGCAGACCTATCTGTCTCCCAGTGCGCCTCAGGACTTGGATGGGGTGATGGAGGCATTTCCACAGCTGGGGATGGAGGCCTACCACGGGGAGGATATCTATGTGTTCCGACCCAACTGGATCACAGACCTGCACATGAAAAAGGTGGGCACCGACTACACCGTCTGTCCCATTCGGGAGATGCCTACGCCCTGGACCAAAGCCATCCTCCAGCAGGACCACGGGGTGCTGAAGGAGGTGCAGAGCTGGCTTCTGGACCACTTCCCCCGCCGGTATGAGGCTATTTTTTCCAACCACGTGTACCTGGAGATCACCGACCATGGGTGCAACAAGGGGGGAATGGTGGCCCGGCTGGCCCAGATGCTGGGGATCGCCCGAGAAAATATCTACTGCGTGGGAGACAACCAGAACGACATCCCCATGATGGCACTGTCCGCCGTCCCCTTTGCCCCTGCCAACTGTGCCCAGGAGGTGAAGGACTGGGGAGCCCATATCCTGTGTCACTGCGACGACGGCGTGATCGGGGATATCGTGGAGATCCTGGAGCAGCGATATTAAAAATATTGGAAAGAGAAAGATCCACCGCCAAAAAATGGCGGTGGATCTTTTGTAACGAAATGGGGGAGATGCCGTCTTATCTGTGGAAAGGGAGGTGAGGGCGTGATCGATTTTGAAGAAGTTTACCGGGACTATCTGGAGGATGTCTACCGATTTTCTTTGGCCCTGTGCCGGGACCCGGTACTGGCGGAGGAGCTGACCCAGGAGACCTTTTTCCGGGCGCTGGAGCATATCGGCCAGTTCCGGGGGGAGTGCACCCTGCGGGTCTGGCTGTGCCAGATCGCCAAGCACGCCTGGCTGACCCACTGCCGCAGGCAGAGAAGGCGGGAGCCGGAGCCGGAGCTCCGGGGGGAGGGGCCGGAGGAGCGGCTGGCGCAGAAGGAGACTGCCATGGAAGTCCACCAGGTACTCCACAGCCTGCCCGAGCCCTATCGGGAGGTCTTTGCCCTGCGGGTGCTGGGGGAGCTGTCCTTCCGGGAGATAGGAGCACTGTTCCATAAGACGGAGAGCTGGGCCCGGGTCACTTTTCACCGGGCCAGACTAAAAATCAAGGAGGCATTATGATGAATCAGCCCTGTCCCATGATCCAGGATCTGCTGCCCCTGTATGTGGACCAGATCTGCAGCCAGGAGAGCCGCCGGGCGGTGGAGGAGCATGTGGAGAACTGTCCCCTCTGCCGTGCCCGGCTGGAGGAGCTGCGCCGGGAAGACCCGCTGCCCCCGCCAGAGCAGGACCGGGAGCAGTCGAAGGCCCGGGTGCTGGCCGGGGTAAAAAGGCAGCTGAGAAGGAAAAAGCTGTGTTTCTCCGCTCGGGTGCTGGCCGGTGCGGCAGCCCTGGGCGTGGCGGTCTGGCTGTTGGTCTTTCGCTTCCAGACACCTATTCCCTATTCACAGGATATCCGCATCCAGGAGGTGGAGCCGGCTTTCCACATGGAATATCTGGGCCGGGATCACGCCGGCCTGGAGGTCCTGTTCCGGGTGACGGAGGAGGGCGGGGAGACCATCCGAAGGGTCTATCTCTGCTATACCGGCAGCCTGTGGACCCGGTATCTCTCTCCCGGCTCCCCATATCACGAAAGTGTGGGGATCAACAACGGCATCGTTCTGGACACCAGACACGGGACGGTGATCCCCCTCCCCTTCGACGGCGGGGCGGATCAGGTCTGGTATCTGGCCGGGGACCTGGAGGAGCTGGAGGATCTGGACGAGGCCTCCTTCCAGGCGCAGGCCGGAGACGCGGTGCTGCTCTGGGAGAGGCAGGGGTGACACAAGAGGGCCAGGGTCAGGGGAGAAGAGAGAGAAGGGCCTCCCCCTCCGCCCGGGTCAGGGTATCCTGGGAATGAAAGGCGCCGTTTTGAGTGTCCAGGCCGCCAGCGGATACCGCCCATTGGGCGGCATCCAGCGCCCAGGAGGCGATGGAGCCGGCGTCCGTCAGCTCGGCGGTACCGGAGGGGGCCATCCCCAGGAGCCGGGCGGTCTGCCAGACCATGGCAGCTCCCTCCTGGCGGGTGACCGGACGGGAGGCTTGGAACATGGCCTCCCCGGTGCCGGAGGCCACCCCCGAGGAGAGAGCCCAGCAGACGCCCGGGGCATACCAGGCACAGGGGAGCAGATCAGACAGACTCTGCATGGGGGCCTGAGTGTCCAGGCCGGCCTGTTCCGCAGCCTGCCGGAGCAGCTCGGTCAGCCGGCCCCGGCTGAGCGGGGCATCGGGCCGCTCCTGGGGCTGGAAGGGCTCTGTGCGGGCGCACAGGGCGTCCACCAAGGTATCCTGGCCCGCCAGGTAGTCTTCCAGAGTCTGATAGACGGTCACGTCGGGCTGGATGTCACCGAAGGACTCCTGGAAAGCCGCCATCACGTCGGCCATAGAGGTGGAGCCGTCGGTGTTCACGGTGCCGCTGATGGCCTCAGTCTCGCCGCCGGTGGTGTCATCGGCGCTGCCGGTATCATTCTGAGTCGTGTTGTTGGTGGTATTGCCGGTGGTGTTGTCGGCGGCGTCGCCGGCGTTCTTGCCGCCGCCGGCACAGCCGGCCAGCAGGGCCGTCATCATCACGGCGGCCATCACGAGCGCAAGAAACTTTTTCATTTGAAATGTCCTTTCTGAGATGTTGTTGTTTTCTTGACCTTTGGAACGATACCAGCATAATAAGGGCCGGTAAAATCAGAAACAGCGGACGTGTTAAATATATGTAAAATGGGAGGAGATGTAAAATTTCCGGTTTTACAAAAGGTTCAGCCCTTAGTTTCCCGGGGGATATGCGCCGGCGGCCCCGCCGCCGACGCCGGCGTGATTTTGTGCCTTGCGTCCCGGAAAAAGATGGTGCATAATAGAGTAAAAATGTATCGGCGGAGGGAGACGCCTGCCGCCGGAGTGGGGAGAGCGGCCATGAACAAAAAGCGTGTACGGCAGATGAACACCAGCCTTCTGCGGAAGCTGACAAGCCAGCAGAACGCCCGCTATCTGGGGGAGCACCAGGAGGTGGTAGCGGAGCTGGTGGAGCGGCAGAACTATATCCAGCGCTTCGTTCCTCTCTATGACGGCAGCCGCCTGTCCTGCGCCGACGTGCTGGCCCTGTGCCGGGAGGATCTTGCGCGCCTCTCCCCCGCCCCGGAGGAGGGGTGGCTGGCCTTTACCTACGACTTCGCCAGAAAGACCATGTTCCCGGAGGAGGACTTTGAGCCCCGGCGGCGGCGCCACGGGGCGGGGGCGGTGTTTTTCCTGGTTCTGCTCCAGGTGCTGCTGGACGCGGAGCGGGAGCTGCTGCCGCCGGACCCCCTGTGGCAGCTGGAGCCGCTGTCGGAGGAGGAGCTCTCCGACAGCCCCCACCGGGACAGCTACCGCGCCTTCCTGCGCTGCTTCCGCCGGGAGTACGTCTACGAGATGATGCGCCTGGGGCTGGAGGCCACCCCCTTCCGCACCCTGGAGCACATCGCCGGGGTCCACCACGTGGCCGTCAGCGTGGCCAGGGATCTGAAGCGGGCCGGAGTGCCCATGGACCTGGCCCTGGTCTCCGGCAGCGCGGCGGGCCACGACATCGGCAAGTTCGGCTGCCGCCCCGGGGAGCGGGTGCCCTATCTCCACTACTACTACACCGACCAGTGGTTCACCCGGCGGCACATCCAGGACATCGGCTATGTGGCCGCCAACCACTCCGTGTGGGACCTGGAGCTGGACTACCTGTCGGCGGAGTCCCTGGCTCTGATCTACGCCGACTTCCGGGTCAAGCAGGACCGGGGGCCGGACGGCCGGGAGATCACCAGGATCTCCACCCTTGCGGAGGCCTTCGATGTGATATTGGCCAAGCTGGACAATGTCAACGAGGAAAAGCGCCGGCGGTACGCCTTCGTCTACGCCAAGCTGCGGGACTTTGAAAGCTACATGGTGGACCGTGGGGTGGATGTGGAGCTGCTGGGCCGCCGCCCGGCCCCCGCCAAGCGGAAGGATGTGGCGCTGCTGGACCCGGAGGAGGCGGTGGCGCGGCTGAAGCTTCTGGGGGCGGAACACAACATTGCCCTGATGCGCCGGCTCACCGGCCAGCGGAGCTTCGCCGGCCTGCTGGAGCAGGCCAGAGGCGGGACGGACTGGAAGCGGCTGCGGGCCTATCTGGGCGTGTTCGAGTCCTACTCCGTCTACCTCAGCATCCCCCAGAAGGTCCAGACCCTGGCCTTCCTCTACGAGCTGCTGATGCACCGTGAGGGCGACATCCGCCGCCAGGCCGCCGCCCTCATGGGGGGGATCATTGCCCGCTTCCACGCGGGGTACGTCAAGGAGAAGCCCGCCGACTACGTGCCGGACAGCCGGGCTGTCACAGACCTGGACCAGTGGCGGCTGTACCTGGAGAGGATCGTCTTCCCCGACCGGAAGCTCATGAGCCAGCACCGGCGGTGGATCGGCTTTACCCTGAAATTTGTGGTCAACGCCCTGCTGGACCAGTGCGAACCGGAGCGCCGGGAGCTGTTCCTGGCGGAGCTCCTGCGCTACTACCGGCGGCCGGAGCGGCTGGACGCCGCCGCGGCCTTCCGACTGCTGGAGACCGCCGCCGCCATGCCCCTGGAGCTGTGTCAGGAGCGTGACCGCTATGAGCTGCTGGACTTCGCCGTGACCCTCTCGAAGCGGGAGGATCTGGAGGTGCGGGTGGCGGCGGCGCTGCTGCTGGACCGGCTGCGCCGGTGCCTCTCCGCCCACGACGTGATCCTCAACACCCTGCGCGGCCTGCGCTGCGGCGACAGCCGCACCCTGGCGCTGCTGCGGGACGTCGCGGTCCGGGACGTGTCCGCCGGGGAGGAGGAAGCGCCCCTGGCCCTGGATGAGGACACGGTGTCGGAAATTTTCCTGGACAACCTGAAGACCGCCACCCCCTGGATCGTGAAGGTGGTGAACATCCGGCTGCTGGGGGACTTCTCCCGGGGGGAGCGGACCCACCGGCTCCACCTGGCCACCCACTTCTCCAACCTCATCAAGGTCAGCGACCAGGTGACGGTCCGCCACCGGGCGGGAGCCGCTCTGCTGGCCATCGCCCCCCTCCTCACCCCCGAGGAGCGCAACGAGGTGGCGGTGGAGCTCAGCCGGGGCCTGGAGATCGGACAGCAGGAGTTCTCCAAGTATATCCCCGGATATCTGGGCCGGTTCTGCCTGTGGCTGCCTCCGGCGCAGCTGGAGGAGATCCTGGAGAACCTGTGGGAGTATTTGTGCTCCGCCAACGGCAGCGTGGTCTCGGCGGTGCTGGACACGGTGGGGGTCATGTACGAGTCCTACGACACCTACCGCTCCCGCTTCCCGGAGGACGACGCCGTCTACCGCCGCCGCCGGGAGCGGCTGCTGGGGATGCTGCTCAAGGGCCTGGCGGGCTTCCGGGAGGAGGTGCGCCAGGAGGCCATGTTCGTTCTGGGGCGGCGGGTGTTCTCCTCCGCCACCCTGGGCCGCCATGAGAAGCGCCGGGCCTTCCTGCTGACATTGAAGAAGATCCTGGCGCTCACCGGCGAGGAGCCGGGGGACGAGCTGACCTTCTACTACCGGGCCGACATGCTGGGGCGGCTGTACCGCTTCGTCACCGAGCAGGAGATCCTCCACGGGGGCTTCCGCTTTGACCAGCCCCGGCCTGTGGCCTTCTTCCCCGGCACCTTCGACCCCTTCACCCTCTCCCACAAGGGCATCGTCCGGGCCATCCGGGACCTGGGCTACGAGGTGATGCTGGCCATTGACGAGTTCTCCTGGTCGAAAAAGACCCAGCCCCACCGGGTCCGCCGCCGCATCGCCCGCCTGTCCGTGGCCGACGAGTTCCACGTCCACATCTTTCCCGAGGATTTCCCGGTAAACATCGCCAACCCCGCCAACCTTTCCGATCTGCGCCGGGCCTTCCCCGGCCGACAGGTGGCCATCGTGGCGGGCAGCGATGTGGTGGCCGGGGCCTCCTCCTACCGCCAGGACCCCCGGGAGAACTCCATCCACTCCTTTGACCACATTCTCTTCCGCCGCAACGCCCAGCGGGGACCGAAGCCGGACTACAGCTGCATCACCGGCCATGTGACGGAGCTGGCCCTGCCCGCCCACCTGGAGGAGATCAGCTCCACCCGCATCCGGGAGGCCATCGACCAGGGGCGGGACATCTCCAACATGGTGGACCCGGTGGCCCAGGAGTTCATCTACCTGGGCGGCCTGTACCTCCGGGAGCCCCAGGACAAGCCGGTGCTCCGCACGGAGAATCTTGTGTTCGTCCGCTGCCTGGAGCTGCAGCCAGCGGTGGAGGAGGAGCTCCGCGCCACAGTGCTGGAGCGCCATCCGGAGGCGGGCGCCCTGTGCCGGGAGCTGCGGCGGACCGGAGACCACCTGATGCTGCTCCGCCGGGGGGATACGGACACGCCCCTGGGCTTCGCCGCCTTCCGCTGCCTGGATTCCCACCAGCTCTACGCCCGCCTGGGCAGCACCGCCCTCACCGGCGTGGTCCGCAGCCACAGTGGGGGCCGCGCCCTGGTCATCAGCGGCATCTTTGTGCCCCGGGGCCACGGCCAGAAGGAGCTGGCCCAGCTCCTGCTGACGGAGGTGCTGACCCTGGCCCTGCGCCAGGAGTACACCTACGCCATGTTCTGCCCGGTGGAGAGCGAGGTCCCGGCCTATGCCCGGGAGGTTCTGAGGCTCCAGGGCTTTCTCCCCGTCCGGGCGGCGGGGGAGGCCCGGGAGCTGCTGGCGGTGGATATGAGCCGCCCCATCGTGCTGACCCACAACATCGACACCACCATCAAGGCACCCTTCTCCACCAATCCACGGGTGGCCGCCGCCATGACGGAGGCCCACCGGCGGCTCCAGCGGGCTCTGACGGGGCTCTACCCCGGCTGCCTGGTGCTGTCCATGTCCGCCGGGGTGGTCCACCAGCGGCTGGTCCAGCGGATCACCGCCTGCAACGGCGTGCCAGCGGTCCCCACGGTCCCCAGGACCCTGGGGGAGTGCATCTGCGTGCCCTTCGGCAAGATCCTCCGGGGCGTGGCGGTGCCCAACACCGTCACCAAGACCCTCCACACCGACAAGGTCTATCTCCCGGACCTGTCCTCCTACTCCATCGAGGCCTACCCCAACTACTCCCCCCTGCCGGACCAGGTGCGGACCATCCACGCCTTCGACCGGCCGGTGATTCTGGTGGACGACATGCTCCACGACGGCAAGCGCATCCGCCGCCTGGCCCCCCTCTTCCGGGAGACCGGCACCCCCATCCGCCAAGTACTGGTGGGCTACCTCACCGGCATGGGCCGGGACCTGATGGAGGAGATGGGCATTCCGGTGGACAGCATCTACTACCTGCCCAACCTGCGGATGCGGTTCGTGGAGTCCACCCTGTACCCCTTCATCGGCGGCGACACCGTCCGCCGCCCCTGGTCCGTCACCTCCGGGCTCCAGCCGGCGGTGAACCGGGTGTTTCCCTACGCCGCCCCGGACTTCTCCGAGGACTGCGCCGACGGGTCCACCTACCGGCTGAGCCTGTGCTGCCTGGAGAACGCCCGGGATATCCTGCTGGCCCTGGAGACGGAGTATCGAACCCTCTACGCCCGGAACCTGACCCTCAGCCGCCTGGGGGAGGCGGTGATCCTGCCTCTTTGCCCGGACAAGGGCAGCTGTATGGGCTACGACCTGAGCCGGGCCGCCTCCACCTACCTGGAAAATGACATCGAGATGCTGGGCCGGCTGAAGGCCAGCGTCCGGATCGTGATCGGAGAATAAAGCGATGAACTACTTTCGTTACCAAGGACACACGCTGGCCTCGGAGGAGGCCCTGCCCTATGAACCGCTTGCGGCCCTGCCCGGAGAGGGGGAGGTCCTGTGGTGCTTCCGCCGCCCGCCCCTGGCGGGCCGGGAGACCTTCGCCGCGCCCCACCCGGATCTGCTGACGGCCCGGGAGGGGGTGGAGGCGCTGACCACCCTGGGGCATCCGGAGATCGATACCAAGAAGGAATGCGGCAAGCTGGGCATCGGGCAGCAGCAGATGGTGGAGATCGCCAAGGCGGTAACGCTGAACGCCAAGCTGATTATCATGG
>ENA-ORNG01002661-ORNG01002661.1-human-gut-metagenome-genome-assembly--contig:-NODE-2661-length-10598-cov-3.075690_pt1 | contig 10598 bp, 10 predicted proteins | sample MGYA00242113_ERZ509018 | MGnify/ENA primary metagenome ERZ509018 (study PRJEB26280, sample SAMEA2338711) | human gut metagenome | biome: human gut; feature: human-associated habitat; material: faeces... | reverse complement strand
GGTGCTTGACGCCGCGCTCCGTGGGAGCATCGGGAAAGAGCGCGGTGCGTTCCTCTTCCAGCGTCACTCCCTTTACCTCCATGAAGGCAGGCCTGTCCGGCTGCTTTCCCGCAGGATCCTTCAGGACCTGGCTCGTTTCCCAGAGATCAATCTCTATCTTCGCGGCATGATCCCTCTGATCGGATATCAGAGCGATATCGTGGAATATGAGCGTCAGCGCCGCAGCGCCGGCACCTCCAAATACCCATTAAAAAAAATGCTGGCCTTTGCCTGGGATGGCATCACTTCATTCAGCGTCCGGCCGATCCGTCTGGTCAGCCTGATCGGCACCATCGTCTTTCTCATCAGCATCGCGACCATATCCTACAGCGTCATCCGCAAATGCATGGGGCTGACCGTAGATGGATGGACCTTTCTGTCCTGCTCCATCTGGCTGCTGGGAGGGATCACCTTGCTGGGCATGGGGATCATCGGCGAATATATCGGAAAGATATATACTGAGGTCAAGCGCCGTCCTCGTTATTTGATCCGGGAGATCCTCAATGATCCCGAACAGACGACACATGATTAAAAGAGGACAGATCCATCATCAAATGGTCTGTCCTTTTTACTCTGATAAAAAGCCTTGCAGAGGTTTGTCAACAGCCTGCAGCTGCAAGGGGAGAGATCCCTGCGGATCATTCCCTATAATATGGTCTCCATGCCGACTTTCTGCGGTTTCAGGCCGCAGGATTCGTAAAACTTCATCGCTGCCTCATTGCAGCTCCACACATTGAGCGTGAGGTTGTAACAGCCATGCGCTCTGGCGTACTGCTTGGCGGCCTCGTACAGCGCTGATCCGATGTGCTGGCCGCGCAACTTTTCATCTACGCACAGATCATCGATGTATAATGTCTTGATGTCGGTCAGGATATTGTCGCCGATGTGCTGCTGGAAGATGCAGAACGCATAGCCCAGCAGTCGGTCTTCTTCATCCACCGCAGCCAGGATCGGCCGCTCATCATCACCGATGATCGCTTTCAGCTGCTCATCGGTATATTTTCTTGTTCCATACTTGAACAGATCCGGACGGCCGCGGTGATGGACCATCGCCACTTGCATGAGCAGCTCATCGATGCGTTCCATATCCTTGATCTGCGCTCTTCTGATCTTCATGATCGACACCCTTTCTATTCTTCGGCCAGTGCCCGAATATGCTGAAGCAGCGGCACATGGCGGTTGATGAGATTGACGAACTGGCCGACGCTGACGGCAGAGAGCAGCGTCCCGACGCCCACGCCGACGATATTGCCGAAAAACAGCCACGACAGCAATGCCGCGATGAGGATGAGCGTCACATCGAACACGACCTTGACACTGCCGAAGCGCCGTCCGCTGACTTTGCTGATGGCGGTGACGATGCCTTCACCAGGCACCATGATGAGATCCGGCGCCACTTCGACGCTGATGCCGAAAGCGAGCACGATGCAGCCGGCGACGGCGCTGAGCACACGGGTGAACAGCTGCTGCGGCGCATAGAACGAAAGCATCGCCATAAAGACATCGATGCTGGCGCTGAACACGACATTCACCACGATCTGCAGCAGCTGGATCGGCTTGAACTGTCTCCTGAGCAGCAGGGCCTGCAAGACGATATACACCATGTTCATGATGAATGAGAACATGCCAAAGCTGATGGAAGGCATCTGCAGGCTGAGCACATACGGGATGCTGGAGATCTGCGAAGTGCCTAAGGCTCCTTTGGTGATCAGCACGATGCCAAAGGAGTTGATGAGGATCCCGGCCGAAAACCAGACCAGCCTTTCGATCTGGCGGCTCATACCGGCTCCTCCAGATTGGCGCTGACCTGTCTGAGCAAACGCACCAGCGTCTGACGTTCCTGCGCATCGATGCCGCGCAGTGCACGCTCATCGCTGCATCGGCAGATGTCATGGACCTCTTCGGCGAGCGCACGCCCTTTTTCCGTAAGATAGGTCATGGCGGCGCGCCGGTCGCGCGCATGAGGATGACGGACGATCAGCTCCTGCTGTGCCATCCTGGCCAGCAGCGATGTCACCGTCGATTTATCCAGCACACATCCCTCGGTGATCTCCTTTGCCATCGCCCCGTCATGCTCAAGCAAATACAGCAGGATCTTCGGCTGTCCCGGCATCAGCTTCAGCTGAGACGTCTGCGCAACGATGGCGCGGTTGCTGAAGTGAAAGCTCCTCAGCAATTGAAAATGCAGCTCATCTTCCAGCATCCTGTCCCTCCTTTTTTTGTTTGAATTCAAACCAATTATAATGAACGAGGGCTTCGCTGTCAATCTTTTCTTACGAAGATGAGGAAGCGGCTGAGGAGATAGTTAGCGGCGATGACCAGCACCTGGACCAAAAGCTTGGACAATGTCATCTCCCAGCAAAGCATCTCCACGAACAGCTGCATCAATGCCAGCTCCATGAGCAGCGTGGCGATACGCGCGGCAAAAAAGCGCACCAGCTCACCGCGCCATGACGCTTCACAGCGGCTGTGAAACACCAGATACTTATTGGTCACGAAAGCAAAGCTGACCGCCGCTATCCATGACAGCACATTAGCAGGCTGATAATGCAGGCCGCAATGGATAAGCAAAGAAAAACAGAGGATGTTCACCAGTGTCGTACAGGCGCCGAAAAAGAGATAGCGCACTGCTTCGCTGCGCCAGATCAAAGCCAAATGTCTCATCATATCATCTCCATGATCTGCATTGATGATACCGTATCTTTGTCTGGAAAACATCTTTCCTCTGTTAAGTTTCTGTAAAGATCGTGTCAAGGCTAACGGACAATGTCAGAAATCGTCCGTTCCATGCTCAGTCCCAGGCTGTCATAAGAATAAATGAAGGTCTTGGGCATGCCTTCTTCATCGACGCGCAGCGTAGCTGTATAGACGTTGCCGGCGTCGCTCTCCCCGCTGATCGTCCAGGTGTCGCCTTCCAGCGTGAACTGCGCATCTTCCAAATTATCCATCATCATGAAATACTGCTGGGACATGCGCTGCGCCGTCTCGTCCTCGTAGCCGTCACTGTATGTCCGGACACCGTTTTCATAGGAATGCACGAGCGCGCAGCTCTCTTCCTGACCGCTGCCTTCCAGCTCTGAAGAACTGCAGGTCACGTCTTTGCTCGTCCCATCTTCATACACATGATACGACATCGTCGTCTCGCTCGCGCTATCTCCTTCTTCGCCCACGCTCACCGTTGTCTCGCTGCGCTCTTCATAAGCATAATCTTCCCCGTAGTCTTCGTCTGTGGAAACCGTGCTCACCCGATAGCTCTGCACCTCATCCAGCTGTGCGATCACTGCCGCATAGCCTTCATAATCGGCTGCCGCTGCCGGCTGCTCCTGTACTTCCCCGCTGCATCCGCACAGTGCCGCGCTCAATGCCACGACTAGAAATCCCTCACGTCTCATCTTGTCTTTCCGCCTTTCAAATATCTTTATCTTAAAGCCGGTCCGCAATTTTGTAAACCGTTCATTCTGAACTTCTGATGAATCTTTTCAACAGAAAAAGAGGCAGTCTGCGTGACTGCCCCTGATCGGTCATTTCAGCACTGCGCCTTCATCGGCAGAGGAAACCAGACGGGCATAGCGTTCCAGCCAGCCGCCCTTGACCTTCGGCTCCAATGGCTTCCATTCGCCAAGGCGCTTCTGCATCTCTTCCTCGCTGATCCGCAGATCGATCGTTCCTGCGTTGATGTCGATGTCGATCAGCTCGCCTTCGCGGATGACGGCGATCGGTCCGCATGATGCCGCCTCCGGAGAGACATGGCCGATGGCCGCGCCTCTGGTTGCGCCGGAGAACCGGCCGTCGGTGATCAGCGCGACATCCTTGTCCAGCTTCATGCCGGCCAGCGCGCTGGTCGGGTTGAGCATCTCTCGCATGCCTGGACCACCCTTCGGCCCTTCGTAGCGGATGACCACCACATCCCCTTTGACGATCTTACCATCATAGATCGCCTCGATGGCTTCTTCCTCGCTGTCAAAGACACGCGCCGGGCCGGTATGCTTGAGCATGGCGGGATCCACGGCGCCGCGTTTGACGACGCAGCCCTTCGGTGCGATGTTTCCAAAGAGGACGGCGATGCCGCCGGTCGGCGAATTCGGGCTCTCGATATCTTTGATGATGTGATGATCGAGGTTCTTTGCCTGTTCCAGGTTTTCCCGGATCGTCTTGCCGGTGACGGTCATCAGCGTATCATCGATGAGGCCTTTCTTCTGCAGCTCCTTCATCACTGCCTGGACACCGCCGGCGCGATACAGATCGACGATATGATCCGGTCCGGCAGGGGCCAGCTTGCACAGATTTGGTGTGGACTGCGAGATCTCATTGATGACGTTGAGGTCGAGCTCGACCTGCGCTTCCTTTGCGATGGCAAGCAGATGCAGCACGGTATTGGATGAGCAGCCAAGCGCCATATCGCAGGCCAGACCGTTGCGCAGCGCCTGTTCGTTGACGATGTCGCGCGGCCGGATGCCCTTCTCCACCATGTCCATCACGGCCATGCCGGCTTTCTTGGCCAGCTGCATGCGGCCGGAGTACACGGCCGGAATGGTGCCGTTTCCCGGAAGGGCGATGCCCAGCACTTCGCACAGGCAGTTCATGGAGTTGGCCGTGAACATGCCGGAGCAGGAACCGCAGCCCGGGCAGGCGTTCTGCTCGATATAGGTGAGCTCATCCTGATCGATCAGCCCGGCTTTCTTGGCGCCGACGGCCTCAAACATCGTCGAAAGGCTCATGTCCTTGCCGCGGTCATTACCTGGCAGCATCGCGCCGCCGCTCATGACGACGGCCGGGATGTTGACGCGCAGCGCCCCCATCAGCATGCCTGGCACGATCTTATCGCAGTTGGGCACGAGCACCGCGCCGTCAAAGCCATGGGCGTTGAGCATCGTCTCCACGCTGTCCGCGATCAGCTCGCGGGAGGCGAGCGAATACTTCATGCCGATATGGCCCATCGCGATGCCATCGCATACACCGATGGCCGGCACCATGATCGGTGTCCCGCCCGCCATGCGGATGCCGGCCTTCACCGCATCCGTGATCTTATCCAGATGCAGATGCCCCGGCACGATCTCGCTGTGGGCGCTGACCACGGCGATCAGCGGACGCTCCAGCTCCTCCTGGGTCAGGCCCAGCGCATAGAACAGCGAACGCTGCGGTGCGCAGGCATCTCCTTTTAATACTCTGTCACTTGGTCTGCTCATTGTATTCACCTGATTTCCAATCGTTTATTTCTTCAGCCAGCTCATCATGTTGCGCAGCTTCTTGCCGACTTCTTCAGACGGATGCTCCGCATGCACACGGCGCATCGCCAGGAAGTGTGCGCGTCCGGCAGCCTTGTTCTCCGTGATCCAGTTTCCGGCGAACGTGCCATCCTGGATCTCACGCAGCACGTTCTTCATCTCCTTGCGGGTCTCTTCGGTGATCAGACGCTTGCCAGTGATGTAATCGCCGTATTCAGCCGTATCGGAGATTGAGTAGCGCATCATCGCGAAACCGCCGCTGTTGATCAGGTCGACGATCAGCTTCATCTCATGGATGCACTCGAAATAAGCCATTTCCGGCGCATATCCAGCTTCTACCAGCGTATCGAAGCCGGCCTGCATCAGTTCGCAGACACCGCCGCACAGCACGGCCTGCTCACCGAAGAGGTCTGTCTCGGTCTCTTCTTTGAACGTGGTCTCGATGATGCCCGCGCGTCCTGCGCCGATGCCGCTTGCATAAGCCAGCGCATACTCATGCGCCTTGCCTGTCGCATCCTGATGGATGGCGATCAGAGAAGGAACGCCCTTACCTTCCAGATACTGGCTGCGCACGGTGTGACCCGGGCCCTTCGGCGCACACATCGTCACGTCGACACCTTCCGGTGCCACGATCTGCTTGAAGTGAATAGAGAAGCCATGGGCGAACATCAACATGTTTCCCGGCTCCAGGTTCGGCTTGATGTCCTTTTCATAGATATCCGGCTGGTTCTGATCCGGCGCCAGGATCATCACGACATCTCCGGCCTTGGCCGCATCTGCCGTATCCATGACCTTCAGTCCGGCTTCCTCTGCCTTCGCGCGGCTCTTGGATCCCGGACGCAGTCCGACGACGACGTCGATCCCGCTGTCATGCAGGTTCTGCGCATGCGCATGTCCCTGGCTGCCAAAACCGATGATCGCAACGGTCTTTCCTTTCAGTAAATCCAGATTACAGTCTGCATCATAATATACCTTTACCATTTCAAATTCCTCCTCTTGCTAACTGTTTTCCTCATCTATATTAACGCACATGGGTGCGGTAATATCAGTATACGGTCTCCCTCGACAGCTCCAGCGCCACGACGCCGGTGCGGCTGATCTCCCGGATATGGAAGTCCTGAAGCTCTTCGATGAAGTAGTTGATGCTGTCCGGCGTATCGGTGAGCTCGATCACATACACATCGCCTTCCACGATCTGCAGCCGTCCGCCGAAATCAGACACGGCCTGCTCGAACGCTTCCATCTGCGCCTTCTTCGGCTCTGCCTTGATCAATACGACCTCCCGGATCACCGCAGAGCTGGGCTCTACCTCCACGATTTTTTCCACTTCCTCCAGCTTGGCCAGCTGCAGCTTGATCTGATTGATCACGCGCTCATCGCCATGCGTGGTGATCGTGATGCGGGAGAAGCGCGGATTTTCCGTCTCTCCCACCGCCAGCGAATCGATATTGAACCCACGCTGGCCAAACAAATTGGTCACTCTGGTCAACACGCCGAAATGGTTGGCGACCAGCAGCGATAATACATTTCGTTCCATATGCTTCCCCCTTAGTTTCCGATGATGATGTCCTTCGCACCTTTTCCCGGCGGGATGATCGGATAGACACAGTCATCCTTGTCGATCCAGCAGTCGACGACACAGACGGTATCGCTGTGCATGGCCTCCTTCATGACCGGTTCGATATCATAGCGGGTCTTGATGCGCAGGCCCTTTCCGCCAAACGCCTCCGCCAGCTTCACATAGTCGGTGGCGCGGTCGATCGTCGTATTAGAGTAACGGTGCTCATAAAACAGCGTCTGCCACTGGCGCACCATGCCCAGCACATGATTGTTGAAGATGAGCACGACGATCGGCAGGTTCTCGCTGACCGCGGTGGCCAGCTCGTTCATGTTCATGTGGAAGCTGCCATCCCCCGTGACGAGCACGACCGGACGCTTCGGGTTGGCAATCTTGGCACCGATGGCGGCGCCCATGCCGAATCCCATCGTGCCCAAGCCGCAGGAGCTCACGAAGCTGCGCGGGCGGGTGAATTGATAATACTGTGCCATGATCATCTGATGCTGGCCGACATCGGTGACGATGATCGCATCCTCGCCGACGATCTGATGCAGCGTCAAGGCCAGATCGCGCGGATCGACCGCGTCCCCCTCCTTCGGCTTAGGCAGACCAAGCTTCGTCTTAAAATCCTTCAGCGTGTCGGTCCACTCCTTATGGCGTGTCTCCGGCATCCGCTCGATCATGTGCTTCAGGATGTATTTGGCATCTCCCACGATGGCCATATCCGAATGCACGTTCTTGGAGATCTCCGACGCGTCGATGTCAAAATGGATGATCTTGGCATTCTTGCCAAATTCCTCACGATTGCCTGCCACACGATCAGAGAAACGCGCGCCGATCGCGATGATCAGATCCGTGTTGAGCGTCGCATAGTTGGCCACCGGCGTGCCATGCATGCCGATCATGCCCAGATACAGATCATAATCATACGGCACGGAAGACAGGCCCATCATGCTCGTGGTGATCGGAATATCCATATGCTTGGAGAAGCTGAGCAGCTCCTTGGTCGCTCCGGCGCTGATGATGCCGCCGCCGGAATAGATCAATGGACGCTTAGCTTCCTTGATGGCGTTCATCGCCTCCTCGAACTTGGCCTCATCCACCTTGGGCAGCTTGCGGATACGGTACTTGGGCAATGGGATATATTCCGTGACCGCTGCGGTCACATCCTTGGGAATGTCGATGAGCACCGGCCCCTTGCGCCCTGAGTTGGCGATCACGAACGCCTTGCGCACCGTGGCGGCCAGATCCTCCACCCGCTGCACGATGAAATTATGCTTGGTGATCGGCATCGTGATGCCCGCGATGTTCACCTCCTGGAACGAATCTCTGCCCAGCAGATCATTGGAGACATTGCCGGTGATGGCGACCACCGGAACGCTGTCCATGTACGCGGTCGCGATGCCGGTGACCAGGTTGGTCGCTCCCGGGCCGCTGGTGGCCAGGCAGACCCCGGTCTTCCCGGTGCTGCGCGCATAGCCGTCCGCGGCATGCGCCGCCCCCTGCTCATGGGAAGTCAGCACATGGCGGATCTCGTCGCTCTTCTCATATAATGCATCGTAAATGTTCAGCACTGATCCGCCGGGATAACCGAATATCGTATCCACTCCCTGGTCGATCAGAGACTGTATCAGTATCTGTGAACCATTCATCTTCATCCGTGTCTTCCTCCTTTACTCCAATGTCACATCATAGCCGTTCGCCCTCAGTTCACGGATCATCGCCTCGCCATGCTCCTTGCTGCTGACCTCGACCCCCATATGGATGATGGTCTCATTCAGGTTCAGATCCGCTGAAATGCGGTCATACCGCACTTCGATGATATTGGCATTGACCTCATGCAGGATGCCCGCGATCTTTTCCAGCGATCCCGGCACATCGAGCATCGGCGTCTTGAATTTCATGTTCCGTCCTCTGGTCACCAGGCCCTTTTCCACGACCTTGTGAATGAAGGACACATCGATGTTTCCTCCGGAAAGGACACAGACGACTCGTTTGTCCGCGACATCGATCTTGTGATTGAGCACCGCCGCCAGCGAACATGCGCCGGCCGGTTCCACCACCTGCTTTTCCCGCTCCAGCAGCAGCAGGATCGCAGAAGCGATCTCATCATCGCTGACCGTCACCATCTCATCCACGTTCTCCTGGATGAGCGCTACCGTCTTCTCTCCCGGGTTCATGACCGCGATGCCGTCCGCGATCGTATTCACGGTGTCCGTCGAACAATGCTTCCCGCTGCGGAAGGAACGCACGATGGCGTCCGCGCCCTCAGCCTGCACGCCGACGATCTTGATGCGGGGATTGATCTGCTTCGCGTAGAAGCTGATGCCGGCCAGCAGGCCTCCTCCCCCTGCCGGAACGACGATCATGTCCACGTTGGGCAGATCGCGGCAGATCTCATAGGCGATGGTCCCCTGCCCGGCGATCACGTCCTCATCGTCAAAGGGATGAATGAACACCGCGTCGCGCTCCTGCTGGATGCGCAGCGCCTCTTCATAGCATTCGTCATAGTTGTCGCCGGCCAAGACGACCTCAGCGCCATATCCTCTGGTGGCCATCACCTTGGCGATCGGCGTGCTCTTGGGCATCACGATCGTCGCCTGCATGCCCAGCTGTGCGCTCGCATAGCTTACCCCCTGTGCGTGATTGCCCGCGCTGCTCGCGATGACCGGACGCGTGCTGCCTGCTTCCTTCAGCCGCGCCAGCTTGTTGAAGGCGCCCCTGACCTTGAAGGAACCGGTCTTCTGCCGGTTTTCGCTCTTCAGGAACAGGTCGCATCCGCTCATGGCCGAAAACGTCTTTGAGCTGGTCACCTTCACGTTATGGATATTGCCCTGCAAGCGCTTCGCCGCGGCCTCTACATCTCTGCTGTTCATTTAACCCCTCCTATTTAACAAAAAAGCAGCCTATCTGAAATAGTGCTGCTTTTCTTTCAATCCTCATCATCACTCAGCAATGACAAAAGAGATCTGTTGCCGGAGAACCGCTCTGCGGTATTCTTGAAAGAAAAACAGACTTGCTTAGGACTATAAGGATAATAATAATCACTGCCAGGCCCATCATGGCGTCCACTTCCTTTCAGATCCGGTGTTGTTCATAGTTTAAAACTTTTTATGAGGCATGTCAATACAATTGATAATATTTTCTGAAAATACTTGCTGTTTGTTTCATTATTTTATGAAACCGCTCTTTTTCCCGCTTTTCAAACGACTTCGGTTTCGCTATAATACATGGTATATACGCAAAGGGGGCTTCATCTATGTATCAGGAATACGCCCGTCTCGTCGTCTACCGCGGGTTCCCCGCTGACAGCATCTTCCGTCAGCTGTGCAGCATCATCCGCGAGTTCGATGAAGGAAGCGCGCCGAAATACGAACTGATCGACCGGATCCACGCCCAGATCAAGGCGCTGCTCGATCTGTCTACCGAATGCGGATTCGACGGCGATCTGTGGCACTGTTATCTGACCTGGCTGCTCATGACCCACGAGAATTCCTTCTCTTTGGTCTGCGAGAAGAAGCCGGCTCCGCAAGGGACGGTCAATCTGTTCGTCCTGCAGGATCTGCAAGTGTTCCGGGAACTGTTCGACTATGACTTCAGCCGTCTCGAAAAACGGCTGAATCTCGACTGCTTCTCGCTGATCACCCACTATCACGCCGTCGCCAAGAGCGAGCGCATGTACAACCGCGGCGTCAGCGAGATGGTGCTGCAGATGGTGGACAAGCTGGAGAACAGCGAGAGCGCGGAAGAGATGTATGACGCGCTGACCGACTTCT
>ENA-ORNG01002660-ORNG01002660.1-human-gut-metagenome-genome-assembly--contig:-NODE-2660-length-10604-cov-2.514077_pt1 | contig 10604 bp, 8 predicted proteins | sample MGYA00242113_ERZ509018 | MGnify/ENA primary metagenome ERZ509018 (study PRJEB26280, sample SAMEA2338711) | human gut metagenome | biome: human gut; feature: human-associated habitat; material: faeces... | reverse complement strand
CGATTTCACAGCCACAGTCCGCAACTTGCGGTATAGCTGCTTCCGTTGGGAAGTCACATCTGCAATCCTGCTTTCCAATTCGCTTTGATATGAAGAAAGCTGCTGGGCAGTATCAATCCGATGCTCCGCCAGCAGCCTTGCTTCCTGTGTGATGGCATCCAGCTTGATAAGATCCTCCCGGAGGAGAAAGTGGAGCCGTTTACGATCCTGCGTTTTCTGCCGTGGGAATACTCCCAGCAGATAGCAGTAGTGAAAATACAATGCCCGGAAGCCGGTCACCTTTTTGCGGGACTGCCAGTTTCCGGACACGCGGTAATGTTGAGGTTTTGGCGCGGGTTCCGGCAGGGGCCTTGCGGCTCGAGTCTGTTCCAAAATCCGCCTACGGATGCCCCCCAAGGTGTACTCCTCGCCAAAGTTCCGGGCAAGGCGGACAAACCGCTCTTTCCCCGGTGGGCGGACGGAAATATCCTTGCCAACCTTGACCTCATAGCCCTTGCGGTAGAGATTGTCAAAAAACTGCCGCTCGGTCATGGACTGCCAAATGACTTCATCCACATCTGAACGGACGATGCCCCGCCAAGTGGGTCGCTGCTCCTGTTCCGCCCGCCATTCGCCGTAATGCTTTCCTTTTCCGGGCTGGGGATTCTCAATAACGGACAGACCATATTCCCGGCACAGGGCGTCCGAAACGGTCTGCATTTCGTGATAGTCCTTGGCGGTGCGGTGGTACTTGATACCATCCACAAAGGAAACCGTATTCAGCACAAAATGACTATGAAGATGGTTTGCCTTGTCCAGGTGAGTGGCAACAACCACCTGATATCGGTTACCCCATAACCTCTGCGCAAGCTCCACACCGATCTTGTGTGCCATCTCTGGGGTGGCTTCACCGGGGGCAAAGGACTGATATCCGTGGTAGGCTATGGTTCCGTCCTCCTTGCCGAAACGCTTTTTCACCGCCATCATTTCCGCACGGGCGGTAGCAGGATGACAGTTGACCCCGGACACAAAGCGTTCCAGCACATCGGAATCCTCCTTGTGCTGTTCTGTCTTTCTGCTGTTCACGGCATAAGCGATAACATCGTCCAGCCCCTGACATTCCCGCTCCGTCATATCCCCATTTTCATAAAATTCCGGGTTGGTTGTCTTGTCGGGATTCTCCACATAGACCACCACCTTGCCTAGCCAGCCATTGACCCGCCAGATGGATGTGACTGCCATACGCTACTGCTTCATAGGTCTGGGCTGCAATACCGCCGCTGTGATTTCCTTAACCGCAGCTTCAAACTGGGACACGGCGGTATCGTAACGCTGAACATCGATGACATTCAGGGTGTGGGCTTTCTGAGCAATCTGGTTCAGATTATTGCCGATACGGTAGAGTTGCTGCATCATGGTATAGTAGTCCGGAGGTGGTGCATCCTGGGGAACAACGCCGTTGATGAGATGGCGCACATAGGCCGCAGAGGAAAGACCGCTGCGTTTTACACGCTTCCGCAGGGTCTCGGCTTCTTTTTTATCCAGCCAAAACTGGATGTGAACATTGCGTTTTCTCATGTTTGTTTCCTCCATTATTTAGGGGTTTCAGGGGTTTCGCCCCTGACAAGCTGCCTTGTGGTATCACAAAGGCGATGCTTGCTGGTATATTGCAGATTTGTTCTCCCTCTGGGTCGAACGGAGGACTGCCTGAAAATAAATGGTCAGCGCTCATGGTGCCGCTCGCACTTAAACAGGTGTGCGACACGATTAAGATCGTCAGACATGACATAACAGCGTTCGATTTTCCAGCCGTTCTTACCGCCATCCTCAGTAGCCATATACCGCTCTAAACGAACGCAAGGGTCTGTGCCGTCCAGGCAGTATCCATAGATGGAATACCCGCCCATGTTGGGTTGAAATGCTTTGTTGTTACTGGACAAACCGTAGGTTCTGCTCCGTTCATCATAGGGTAAACCAAAACTGTCAGCGGTGAAAACAATGTATCCAGGCAGATGCTCACCCTTTCGCTCCACCGCACGGAATTTGCTTGTCATCTCGTTATAGCTCATATTGATCTGCTTGGGTTCTTTGATTGCGTTGTCATTCATCGTTCCGGTGTCCTTCCTTTCCTGTGGGTAATTGGAATCCCCAGCCGCATACATAAATAGTCGTTGTAATCCTTACCGTAGGGCGGCGGTTGGACGGATAGCTCATACCTGTCAGACAGCATGGAAACCAACGCCTTTGCCGCCCGCCCTCCGGTGGCATCGTTATCCAGGCGAAGGGTAATGAAGCGGATGTTGGGATGCTCTGACAGATACCGTTTCAGCGCCAGTGGCATGGAGCTTTCCTGCAATTCTTCCTTCGGCTTGTAGACCCCTGCCAGCGAAACCAGATGCTCCCGGTTCCAGTTGCCGCCGTTCATTTTCATGAGGGTGGCGTAGGACAGTAGATCGATGGCGCTCTCAAAGAGGTGGACGGTATCGCTGCCTGGTGCCGGGATGCTGAAAGAGAACCGCTTGTCGCTTCCGCTGGCATCCCCAACAAAGTCCGTGCCCAGTCCTCTGAGGTTGGCATACCGGGGCTTGTTGTACTTGTCCAGCCCTATGAATACCGCATTGTGGTGGGGCGTGCTTTCATACAGCCGCCCCGTCTGGATGCAGAAATCAATGAGGTCAGAGTTAATGCCACGGCTGCGAAGATAGGCATGGACACGGCTGGTATTGGGATTGGCCTGGGGCAGCAACAGCACCTTGGGTTTCTCCGGCTTGGGCTGGGACTGCCGGGGCTGGTATGCCACCTGCCCGGAGATCCGCTCCACGGCTTCCATAAAGGGCACTTCTTTCACCTTAATGAGATAGTCCAGCGCATTGTAGCCGCCAAAGCCACGGGAGAACCAGTACCATTTCCCGTTGGAGATTTTTAGGGAATCATGCTCACGGGTACAGTAGTGGTTGCCGCTGATATGCACCAGTTCATTGGGTTCACAGGTTTTCAGATAAGTCAGCAAGTCCACCTGCCTTGCCTTCTCAATAGTTTCCGGTGGGATAAACGCCACGGTGCATCACCTCGAATCCCTTTGGGAAATAAAATCAGCCCGTACCACTTCATTGGCACGGGCTTCCACGGCGTTCCAGATATTTTCCATGTGGTGATTGTCCTCCCAGCTATCCCACTTTTTGAATACATCCGCCAGCGGTGTGGGGGATTTCAGAAGGGCTTTCGCCTGCCGGGGTAAAAGATCGTTGTATTCCAGCGACGGTAGAATATCCTCACGGCAGACATATTCGTATGCCTGCTTGAGAATTTCCCCCGGCGGAAGCTGCATGAGTTCTGCTTTGAACTGCTCCTGCTCGGCAAACATCTTCTGGTATAGCTGGGTGTTTAATACTGCTTGGGTCATGCTACCAACTCCTCGAAAAGAAATAAGCCGATTGGTCCTCACAAAGAAAACCAACCGGCTATGTAACAGCGTGTAAGCGTCAAACCAATCGAGACTAACCCTCAGGAAAAAAGGGAGTTGCACACTTACAAATTTCTGAATCACAATAGTACAAGTCACCGCTTTCGAGGCTAGACCGGAAACTTCAGCTTTGAAAGCGTCCAATGTACTGCCTGCTCACTCTCGCGCAAACCAGGAGTAGGTTCGAAGCTTATGAAGAATTGCAGATACGGATTCTTTGAATCTACATTACCGCCTTTTCGTCAGAGTATCCACAGTACACCTGAATGATACAGGCTTCTAACGTCAGGTGAGGATGCTTTGCCATATTCCTTTTGGCCAACAACGCAGAAATCAAGACGCCCTTTCGTAACCTTATTCTTTCATGAGAATTGCACATATTTGACCAAATGCGTTCCTTACAGTGAAATGGGGAATTATTTCCCGATAAATGTTCTTAATGTCCACTTTGTCTTGTAGTAATGATTTCCCCTTGTCACTTCATCTACACGAATATAGAGTGGTGTATCAATAGGTGTCTTCTCTTCATAATGAGACAACGCAGCATTCAGCCTATCTCTCAGTAAATAATACGCAAAAGATTCCCCCTGTTCTAATCGTTTTGGGAAAACCGGCGTGAAAGATTGCAAAATAGAATTCTGGTTCAGCATTCCGACAAATATGTCGCCTTGCTTTTTATTCCCAAAATGAAGATAAACATTATCTACTGTGATTGGCTTAATTCCTCCATTTTTCACTGTGATTATGTATGCATCAGCCTTATCAATTCCAGGAATCTGGCTTAGCATGAATCCTGTACTAACCGAGACCTTTATTTTCACTCTCTGTGGAAGCCATAGTGCAAATAGTGAAACAACAAGTGCAATAGCTCCAAACAGCGATCCTGCCCAACTTCCTATTGCTCCAATCATTGTCCAACGAAGCGACTCAACACTGAAATCAGTTTCTGGCCCTACTGAAAGCAATGCTTTCGATGCTGTCCATACGCAAAAGCTAAGAGCACCTATAAGCAAAGTGGTACAAATAATAATTACAATTCTTTTTCTATTCATACTTTTCATTCTTTCTCATTTGCTTCTTGATATTTTCTTACATATTCGAATCGTTCATACCATCAGCGTTCTCGGTCTATGGGAATATTGATGAGCCTCATATTATGATGCTGATGATTCTAATATCACTTCTACCTACAGTATAGCAATACATTGAAGCGATTCAAAGCACATAATAGAGTTAACACAACCGATGCAACATCCAGCTAGTCAACCTTCTGTGTGTCAGTCTTTATATTTCCAGCAATACCCACCGGCATGTTTTTGAATCCCTTGAGCCGCATCCCGGATACTTTTTGTACTTACCCCAATCGCCTTGGAAGCCGCAGTTACAGTATCAAATTCATGAATGACAGTCCCATCATCTGCTAACTGGAGAATAGGTTTTCCTTTCGGTTGTCGCGGAGTTGAAGGTGCTTTTTCTTTCACAGATTTCTCTTGCTTCTTTTTCTCTTTTGCCATTGCTTTTTCTATGGCCAACTTCTCCGCCTGTTGCTTTTTATACAGAAGTACAATAGCTTTATCACGTCTTGCTTCAAAAGCTCCTGATTTACCGTAAGTATTCCTTGAAAGGAATTCTTCCAGAATGACAATTTCATTATCATAATCCTTCAACTGCCTGTAGGTCATAGCGTAAGACTCATACAACGCAGGAGCATCATATCTGTTGTACCTAGCCTTGTCGTAAAGAGAAAGTGCCGTATCAAGATCTCCTTCCTTCCGAGCTACTTCGCCCTTCTCCCAGAATTTAAAGCCAGCTTGAAACCCTTTATCCCAATCGTTGAGATTTTTAATTTCTCTAAGAGGGCAACGATTATTCACTGCATTGACAATAACATCAGCCCTGGTTATTTCCGGTGCAATCTTAACACATGAAGTAATGTCAGTGTATTCTCTACTTGCAGCAGATGACAGAAGCGCAGAAATCTCATTTTCGGACAGTGCCTTCATTGTTCGTATGCATTCTTCAGCTTCTCGCCGAGCATAGTTTCCAAGTGCAATGTAGTCTCGCATAGATTTATAACAATCACGATATGCACGGTAAAAGTAATCCAAGAAAGGGATCAGATCCTGTGGCTTATTAAAGAAAACCCTGCGAAAGTCTGTACCCCCTTCGCTTACTGTACACGCTTCTGTAGGAAGAATAGTCCCTATAGTTTCTTTTTCAGCAATGATCATGTATTTGCCTTTTTTGGCGAATCTAAATTTTAGATATGTATATAAGCAAACAACATCAACATAATTACTGCTGTTCTTTCTGAAACGTATCCATGAAATATCCGCACCGCGCTTCATTAGATCATTTAAAAGGAATGCACAAATCTCTAATTCTTCTTGTGTCGGTACTGCTGCTTCAATATGTTTTTTCTCCTCTTCAACGCTTTCTTTCGCAATGTCGAGAATTCTACACAGAATCTTACCGCACATTTCTGCATCGCTTTCTGCGCGATGAGAAGAATGATTATTCAATCCGAGATGAGACTCCACTGTACACTGCTTATAGTTTGCAAGGCCTGGAATATAATGACGTGAAAGTGCTAATGTATCTATATATTTGAGTTCTGCATCAAAACCAAGACGTGAAAGTGTGTTTCCAAGAAAATCAAAATCAAATCGTGCATTATGCGCACACATTATCGTATTGCCGCAGACAGCATCCCCCAAAAACTCAAGGAATTCGGGATAGACAATTTCTTCATCTGGAGCATTTTTCACCATTGCGTTAGTTATATGATTGATTGCTGTAGCAGCAGGAACGGCTATGCCAGGATTGACGAGAGAGCTAAAGGCCTTCATTGGAATACCATTTTCAAAAATCACCGCGCCAAGTTCAATGATTCTGTCAGAAGAAGCATTCAATCCAGTTGTTTCCACATCAAATGCAATGAATCTATTTTGCAATGAAGCGTGTGATGAAAAATCCAAATATACTTTAATTGTGGAAACAATACCTAACCGAGTCTCTACTGCTTCTTGCAAAGTCGAATCCTTCAACTCTACACTGGCATTGATTGCGGATTTGAATTTAGCATTGGATCCCTTTTTTATGAAATCAAACAACCCCATTTTTTGCACTCCTCTTCCACCCATTTGGGTATACAGCATAACACTTCTAAAGAAGCAATAATTATGCGTCACCTCATCAGATTGCTAAGAAAACGCCTGGATATCTTTTTCGATATCACGGATTTCTTTCGATATAATTTTGCGAAACATATCTTCTACTTGTATTGCACTAAAGTTTGAAACATCTTTTTTGTAAACCTTGTTAACAACTCGACGTTTGTCCTCAATATCATATTTATCAAAATTTGGAACATACCTTGTCATGTGAAGAGCCTGTGTTACTTCATGGTATGTACGAACATATCGCTTCCTCTTAATTTCTTGCACAAGGCCATTTCTCTGCATTAGCTTTTCTACAAGAGCATCCAGTCTAAAAAGCAAACTTACATCGGAAATCTGCGAATAAAAAAATATCCAACCATACTTATTCTGATTATAAATAAACCCAGATATTTTCAGGTTTAGTTTCCACTCTGTATATTCAGATGGCTCATTTTTCATTTTATTAATCAGTTCTTCTAGAGATTGTTCTAGCTTTAATACACTACTTTTCCGAACTGTAACGCCCCTTGGACTCATAAAATATCCCAGATATTCAAATCCTTGGTCAATTTTTCCCCTGGTACTCTTGTCATTGATTTTTAGCCCTAGCTTTGAAAGATTATCAGTTATCTTAGCTTCAACCTCATCTATGTCATGCTCATTTATTAAAATAAGAATATCATCAACATAGCGGAAATAAATAAACCTCCCGTCCGCCTTGAACTCATCGTCTATATCGGCAAGGTAAATATTGGCCAGTGAATTTGAAATCGGCAAGCCTTCAGGAATTCCCTGTTCACGCTTTCCACGCTTGACTTTTTCTTTCACAGGACATGCTAAGGCTTCCGTTTCAATCGCATTTTGTATTAAGCATAATATCTCTGGTTTCCGGATTCTCTTTCTTATTTTTCGAAATAGCGTCTTATGTTCAATCGAAGCGTAGAAGGAAGAAACATCAATTTTGACAAATGAGTCATATTTATCTAAATTTTTAGATATACGGTTTATGATTGACTGCGGCATCTCAGTTCTGCAACTGGTGCCAAAAACTTCATATACTAGTTCGTTGAGTACAGATAAAGTCAGCTTATCTCTGACAGTTGGAATACAAATCTGGCGTGGATTCTTGTTTGGGCCTTTTAGAAATAGCATCTGGCGGTAACGAGTGAATACATAAGAATTGTCAGAAACTTTCCGGAGGATTATTTCTATATTTTCATCTAGACTCTCCTCGAATTTTTTCGTGGTAATCTTATCTAATCCTACAGAAGGGCTGTGTGCAATTTTTTCAAAGTACCGTTTATGTAAATGTTTTTTTGTAAAGAGTTTCCGCCAAGCTGCTCCTGCCTGCATTTAAACCCCTCCACATAAAAAATATAAAATGAAAGGAAGTACAGAAATCGCGAACATAACCACAGCTCGCCATATTTTACCCCAGAAAAAACCTACAGCAACTCTAAATTTCCATCTTTTCTCACGATACTCTCCTCGACTCTGATAAATTGTGCAATAATAGTCATACTGGGTATGATTCCACGCACAATCGATCAAATCGCAATACTCCATTTGTATTTTTTCTATTTCATCTTCATTTATATCGCTTCTTTCAAGTTTAAATTCAAGCTTTTGTAACGCAGCATAGTTTGTCCGATAATTACGTGCATGGTCCAAATACCTCTGCGAATTGGTATAAAGAATAACAACCAATAAGCAAATCGACATGAAAGTCGTTACAATACCAAGCTGGCTTTTATTATGTTCTAAAATGGAAAGGATGGAGAAAATGATCGTTGCACAAGAATAATATATATTTATCGCTTGTATAAAGTTCTCTTTTCTTATTAATCGACGTTCTGCATTAACTCTCGAAATGCGAGTAGTCCAAATCTGGTCCTTCAATGTGGCTACATTCATACATACATCTCCTCTTTTAGAAAAATAGTATTAGGGCCTCAGGGGCAATAAAAAACCTTCGTCGAAACGAAAGACTAATAATTCTTTCGAATTGTTGGATACATTTTCCTAGATTCCAGGAGCATAGCTTACGCTATAGGCCCTAATACTATGGATATAGTAACACCTTTCGACCAATTCCGCAATATGTTGAAACGAAATCGAGTAGTAGCGGTTATTTAATCCCTACTACTCGATTTCATTACACCCTCATGTGCAAAATCTAATAGATGGAAGCCTAAACTTGCCCGATAATAATATATCAAAGAGAAACCATACTGCAATTTGATGATAGGATTACAAAATGGAGGACCCCACCAACAAAATGAACGGTGGGGTCCTTCGATAATTTGGAAAGAATAGAGGTAGAAAAGAGGATCTAGGTCGTAAGAAAAGCTACGGCTCACGGCTTCCGCCGCCTTTCTTGATTATAGGATAATCTTGGATTATGACGGGAGTATAAACAACAATCAAACAAATTGCAACGGAATACTTAAGAGATTCTTAGCGTTCAACGCTTCGGGATTTCTCCTTGTCGGGGGAATCCTCCTCTGGCGCATCATCCATCAGTGTCTTATCTTTCTGATCCATATTCAGCAAGATATTCAGTTCCTTCAGCCGAGCAGACTTCTCTGCCAGCTCTGTTTCTCTGGCAAATGGTGTCTCCATTTCTGCCTTGGCACTCTCTAGCTGAGTGCGGGTGTCCTGCAATGCTGCTTGATATTCTGCCAGTTCCTTTGCAAGACCGTCCACCAGGTTGTCCATACGGGTAATGTTACCGAAAATGTCCGCGCCCAGGCTGATGGTGTGGGACATAGCCCCTTTCATGGTGAGCTTATAGTCTGTGTGGGCGGCATCGTACTGGAGGGACATGAAAAAGCCCCGGTACTGTCCCAGCGAGATCGCGTCGGAGCCTTGAAGTTCGGTGCAGGCATTGATGATCGCCCTGCCAGCCGCTTCCTTTTCGGAATAGTGGATATCCCTAATCTCCATACCGATGAAGCCCTCTGCCGGTTTGGGGTGCGCCTTCGCCGTTGCCACATCTTTTTCATAGCCAGCAATGGCCTCGGTGAGTTTGGCAATATCAGCGGGGTACTTCCGCAGCACCAGATTTTCCAGAGCGAACCGCTGATTCAGGTGGTTTGCTTTCAGCATATTCAGCTTGGAAACCTCCACATCCAGATTGCATTTCTCGATGATCAGAGGGTTGCCGGTGGCAAGGGCCTTGATTTCGGAATAGCTCAGGGCGGTTTCATCCACATCGTCCGCAATACGGGCCGGGGCCTTGCTAGTCATGATCTGGGCAATGAATTTCTGCTTATTCTCCACAAGCTGGTAGAGGTATGCGTCAAAGGTATTTTCCGTGACATAACGGAAGATTTCAACCTCCGGATTCTGATTGCCCTGCCGGACGATTCTGCCCAAACGCTGAGCAAGATCACTGGGACGCCATGGACAGTCTGCGTCATGCAGGGCAATCAGTTTATCCTGACAATTCGTGCCCGCGCCCATCTTGGCTGTGCTGCCTATCAGCACACGCACCTGGCCGGAGCGGACCTTGGAAAACAGTTCCTTTTTCCGCACTTCCGTGTTGGCATCATGAATGAAGGCAATTTCTTCGGGCGGAATGCCTTTTGCTACCAGTTTTGCCTTCAGATCGTCATAGATATTGAAAGAGCCGTCACCCTTGGGTGTGGATAAATCAGAGAATACTAGTTGGGCACTGCGCTGTCCCTGTGTCCGCTCCCAGATGGAAAATACATTTTGTGCGCAAATGGAAGTTTTGCTGGTGTCGCTGTCCGGTGCCAGTGGATTGACCAGCCGCATATCCAGCGCCAGCTTTCTGCCGTCATTGGTAATCTTCAGCATATTATCTATGCTGGGATCAACCCTGCCTGCACGGATTTCCTCCGCCCGGTCAGCAAGAGATTTTATCATATCCTCCTGCATGGGCGAGGGCTTAATCACCTCCGTGTGGAAGTTGGCCTTTGGAACCGGCAGCATGAGCATATCTGCCGTTTGGATATCCGCAACCATCTTGAAAGTGG
>ENA-ORNG01002657-ORNG01002657.1-human-gut-metagenome-genome-assembly--contig:-NODE-2657-length-10606-cov-2.074969_pt1 | contig 10606 bp, 7 predicted proteins | sample MGYA00242113_ERZ509018 | MGnify/ENA primary metagenome ERZ509018 (study PRJEB26280, sample SAMEA2338711) | human gut metagenome | biome: human gut; feature: human-associated habitat; material: faeces... | reverse complement strand
ATATAATTGTGCGACTTCCGCGCCATCATATTCTCCTGTGTTTTTCACTGTAAAAGTAACTTTCACTGTATCATCCGGATTTATGTTTTTCTTATCCGTCTGCAAATCTGAATAGGTAAATTCTGTATAACTTAGACCGTGTCCAAAATAATACAGCGGTTCTGCCGTATCATTGATATAACCATTTTTATTGCGAATCATCCCTGTATGTCCGGCTGATACATATCCGCTTCCTCTTGGAAGACCATAGTATACTGGAAGCTGTCCTACATTTCTTGCTACTGTAACCGGAAGGTGTCCTGATGGTGACTGTTCACCAAACAATACCTTGCACAGTGCCTGACTGCCATATTCTCCCGGCTGCCATACTTCCATAATCGCATCAAAATGTGATGCCACAAATTCATTTGAAAGCGGTCTGCCATCATAATGAAGAACCACTGTCTTTTTATGCAGATCATAAACCCTTCTTGCAAATTCTTCCTGTCGTCCCGGCAGATCAATATCCGTAGAATCTATACCTTCTCCAACCGTTGAAGTTACGCCCCATCCATTTTTTCCACCAATAGTCAAAAGAATCACATCCGCCCCTGCTGCCACCTGTAGTGCTTCTTCCATGCCACCTGTATTGTCTCCAGAGCAGTTAATTCCCTGTGCATAAACCACTTCCGCTTCTGGAAGATATTCCTTCAATGCTGCACATAATGTTCTCGAGTTTGGAAATTCCTTTTGAATCTTACGATTTACCCGTGGTGATACTTCTCGAATCTCACCTTTATATTTCTGTTCAACATCATAAATAATCAGTCCTGGCTCTTCAAATTCCTGCCCATCTTCTTCTCTCGACATGGTCATATCAAGTACAGCCGGATAAGAAAATGTACCAAAAAGACTTCGAATATTATCCGCATGAGGCCCTATTACCGCGATTTTCTTAATTTTCTTAGAAAGTGGAAGTGTTTTATTTTCATTTTTAAGCAGTGTAAAACTTTCTGCTGCAATTTTTTCATTCAGTTCATCTGCTGATTTAAGATGAAGATATTTTTTCAGCTTTTCAAGATCCGGATAAGGATTCTCAAATAAACCAAGTTCAAATTTCTGTGTCAAAACACGCCGTACTGCCTGATCTATTATATCCATAGAGAGTCTGCCGCTTTCAATCGACTCTTTCATTTTATAGCTGAATCCTTTTGATCTTGGATACTCTACATCTAATCCAGCCTGGATTGCACGGATTCCGGCCTCTTCAAAATTCTCAGCGACAGCAAACGGATCCACCAGGCGGTCAAGTGACAAATAGTCAGAAACCACAAAACCCTGAAATCCCATTTCTCCACGCAGAATATCTGTCAACATCTTCTTTGATCCTACAACCGGTTCTCCATTCACTGAGCAATAGGAATTCATTACACTTTTCAGTCCTGCTTCCGTGATCGCGCATTGAAACGGCTTACAGTGTATCTCCCGCATATCTCTTTCTGAAACAATATTACGCCCCATATTAAGACCGCCCTCTGTGATACCGTGACCTGCAAAATGTTTTGCAGTCGCCAAAACCCCTTCTTTCAGCTCATCTCCCTGAATTCCTTTTACAAAGGCAGATGCCATGGCTGATGTAAGTGCTGCATCTTCCCCGTATGTCTCAGTAATACGTCCCCATCTCGGATCTCTTGTAATATCTACTACCGGTGAAAGTGCCTGTCTGAACCCAACATAATACATTTGTTTGCGAATAATATCTGTCATTTCGCCAACCACTTCCGTATCAAACGTTGACGCCTGCGCTATTGCACTCGGAAATACATCCGCCTCCGTAAACTGTGCCCCAGCACTCGCCTCACAGTGAATCAGTGCCGGTATTCCAAGACGTGTATGATTTACCAGATATTTCTGCAACTTATCCGCATATTCCACAATTGGCTCTACCGTATCTGCTACTGTAAATGCACCTACATTTCCAATGCCATTCGGTATATAATTTTCAAACTCCGGAATATCATCAGCAATAGTTACCAGACATGTAATCTGGTCAATTTTCTCTTCAAAAGTCATTCTGTCCAGCAGATCCTCCACTCTCTCTTCTACGGGAAGATCTTTATTCCTGTATTTTTCCATAGTAGTCCCCTTTACAGCACTCCCCTTGCCTTTTGTGCCATCACATCTAACAAGGGGAGAATTTCATTCTTTATTATTTACTTAAATAATCTGCTACATTATCTTTTGTTACAATTTTAAATGGAATATTGACATCTTCGATATCTGCCGGATCTGTTCCTTTTTTCAGTTTTTCAAAAATATCTGCTCCTGCTTCTGCCTGTGCCTTTGCATCCTGAAGTGCAGTCATTGTCATTTCTCCATCCTGAATTGACTGCAGAGCATCATCACTTCCGTCAATTCCAAGTACCTGAATACTGTCAAGTTTTCCTGCTGATTTAAGCGCCTCTACAACACCAAGTGCTCCATCATCGTTTTGGCATACAATTGCATCAATCTTGTCATAAGAAAGAAGACTGTCTTCTGCAGTACTCATACCAAGGTCTTTTGAATTTTCTACGTTATATTCATCAAGGATTTTGATATTTGGATTTTTCTTAAGTGCTTCTTCCAGTCCTTTTTTACGATCGACATACTGCTGATCATTTGGTGCACCGGTAAAATACAAGATTGAAGCTCCATCCGGGAATGCATCACACAGATACTCACCCTGTGCTTTTCCTGCATCTTCATTTGGCGAACCCACATAAATATATCCGTCATAGTCGTCTCCACCAGATACAGAAGTAAGGAATGATACATACGGAAGTCCTGCATCTTTTGCTGCCTCAAGTGCCGGAATTGAACCGTCAAGGTCATTACTGATTGCAGATACAACATTTGCATTCTGCACAATAAAATCATCGATCTGTCCGTTCTGAACATTTGTATCACCGCCTGCATCTGTTACTGTGATTGAAATTCCTTTTGCTTCTGTGGCATCTTTCAGATAAGATCTGAACTTTGCACAATAGTTATATGTATCACTGTTATTTGCAAATCCTACCAGATAATCGCTTTTCCCTTTTGAAGAACTACTGCTGTCCTTTGTATCATCTGCTGTTCCACAGCCGACCGCCATTGTTGCACACATTGCTGTTACCATTAAAATTGAAAGTAATCTCTTTTTCATTTTCCTTCTCCTTTTACTTATTTACTCTTTTTGTTTTCTTTTGTCTTAATATCGATAATAACTGCGATTGCAATTAAAAGACCTTTTACAATTAACTGATACTGTGTTGATACATGAAGCAGGTTCAGAATGTTGTTGATAAGACCTACAATAATTGAACCTATCAGCGCTCCTGTAACCGTTCCGATTCCACCAAGGAAACTGGTTCCACCAACAATAACTGCAGTGATCGCATCAAATTCATATCCCTCACCAACAGACGGCATACCTGCCATCAGTCTTGCCATCAGTACTACACCCGCAAGTCCTGTAAGTGCACCACTAAGTGTAAAGATCAGACGTTTCGTTCTGTTTGTATTGATTCCGGATGCAATTGTTGCCTGCTCATTTCCACCGATCGCATAAATATAAGTTCCAAACTTTGTTGATTTCATCAGAACAGCGATCACAATTACAGAAAGGAGCATAATGAGAACCGGAACCGGAATCCCCAAAATAGAGCCATGTCCTAAAAATCTCGCTTTGTTCACACCCCCAATTGTCTGACCGTTGGTGTATATCTGAACAATACCCTTTAATACATAAGTCATTGCCAGTGTTGCAATAAATGGCTGAAGCTTATAATAGGTGATCAGAAAACCATTAATCCATCCACATACGCATCCAATTACAATTCCTACTAGAAGAGCCAGTGATAAATGTCCTGTTGATGCAAGACCCCCGGCCGATACACAGGCTGATGTCGTACACAGGAAACCTGCTGACAAATCAATCATTCCTGATACGATCAGCATTGTTTCACCACATGCTATAATTGTTACAACTGAAATCTGTTTTAAAATATTGAGCAGGTTCTGAGGTTTCAGAAAGTTGTGATTGATCACTGCCGATGCAACAAACAGAATGATCATAATAATTACGATTCCGTACTTTCTGTAAAGCTCACCTGAAGATAATGCTTTTTTCTTATTCATCGCCTTTTGCCTCCACTATCATCTTCATAATCTTATTTTGTGAAATTTCATTCCGATCCAGAATTCCAAGCATTTTTCCTCCGCCGACAACACCAACTCTGTGACTCATTGACAGTACTTCCGGCATATCAGATGAAATCAGGATGATTGCCAGTCCCTGTTCTGCAAATTCTGTTATCAGAGAATATATTTCCTGCTTTGCACCTACATCAATTCCTCTGGTAGGTTCATCCAGGATCAGAAGTTTGATATTTCTTACCAGCCATTTTGCAAGTACTACTTTCTGCTGGTTTCCACCACTTAAATTTCCAACCAATGTATTTGCATCTGGTGCTTTTACAGATAATCTTTTACAGATTTTTGCAACTTCCTGCTGTACTTTTTTCTTATCCCAAATGCCACCTTTTGCAAATAAATCTCCATTTGGAAGAATGATATTATCACTGATTGATCTGACACCGACAAATCCATAAGTTCGTCTGTCCTCTGTTACCATTGCGATTCCATTTTGGATTGCATCTTTTACAGATCGAATTTTTATCGGCTTTCCATCCAGGATGATTTCCCCTTCATTTGCCCTTGCAAGCCCAAAAAGAGTTTCAACAATCTCGCTTCGTCCTGCACCTACCATTCCTGCCAAACCAAAGATTTCTCCTTTATGGACCTGAAAAGATACTTTCTGAAACACATCCTTTCTTCCTAAATTCTTTACTTCAAGGCGAATGTCTTTTCCGATTTGCGGTATCGGAGGGTAAATATCCTTGATATCACGTCCCACCATCATTGCAATCAGTTTATCTGTATCTACATCTTTGATATCTCCAGATGCAATCCATTTTCCATCTCTTAATACAGTATAGCTGTCACACAGTTCAAAGACCTCTTCCAGTCGGTGTGATATGAAAATAAACGCAATTCCTTTTTGCTTTAATTCATTTACCTTACTAAAAAGAATCTCTGACTCTTTTGAGGTAAGTGCAGATGTAGGTTCATCCATGATGATCACTCTGCTGTCCCGCGATAAAGATTTCAGGATTTCTATCATCTGACGCTGTGCCACATTTAGATTTCCCATCTTTTCCCTCGGATTATAATCAAGTCCCATTTCATCAAGTAATCTCTGGGTTTCCTTTAGTCGTTCTGCTTTATTCACAAAGACTTTTCCTTTTTTCGGCTCACGTCCCAGAAACAGATTTTCTGCAATGCTTAATTCTGAAACATAGTTCAATTCCTGCGCTACAATAGAAATTCCATATTTAAATGCATCCTTTTCACATTTCATATGAATCTCTTCACCTTTGCAGATTACGGATCCACCGTAGTTTGAATAAGTACCGGACAGTATCTTCATTAAGGTCGATTTTCCAGCTCCATTTTCTCCTACAAGTGCATGAACTTCAGAAGCCCGTATCTTCATATTTACATTATCCAGAGCAACTACACCAGGAAACTCTTTCCGAATATTCTTGAGTTCGATAATTGTTTCCTTCTCCACTTTTCCTCCTCCTTCGTGTTAAATCGTTTAACTTGTTTTTATTCTTGCCTATCGTTTTCGACATGGTTATCATGCCATTTTCACAAACAAATATCAATATTCCATTGCTATTTTATGCATTTTCGTTGTTAATGCACAAATTAAAACGCTTCAGCAAAATGTTGAAGCGTTTTAATTTAGATAGTTTTATATGGTTTAAATTTTTAAATAACTGTAACCGGCGGAATCGACTTTGTACTTCCTCTTACCAACAGCCTTGGTGTATACAAAATTTCTTCTCTTTCTTTCAGTTTTTCTTTATTATCAATCAGATCAACTACTTTTTCGCCCAGTTTTTTCCCCATTTCAATAACAGGAACCCCTATTGTTGTCAGCGGAACCTGCATCACATCCGCAAACGGAACATTATCAAATCCAATAATTGAAATATCTTCCGGAATTGAAACACCATACAGTCTTGCAGCTCGATAAATTCCAAATGCCATTTCATCATTCATCGAAAAAATCGCTGTTACTTTCTGTCCCAGTATATACGAAAACGCCTCATAACCGCTTTCCATCGTGTAATCTCCAAAGTACACTAAGTCCGGATCATATGAAATTCCACTTTCCTCCAGTGCCTTTTTATATCCATTCAGGCGCTGCATCGTAACATGAAAACTTTGTTTTCCAGCCACGCATCCAATTCTTCTGTGTCCGCATTCTATCAGATGTCTGGTTGCCATATAACCGCCCTTTTCATAATCGAATAAAATATCTACCCCTGGACAGTCAAACCCATATTTTTCCATTGTAATGACCGGAATACTAAGATTTCTCATCGCATTTTTCAAAAAATCAGGTTTTTCCATATCATTCATTTCCATTGATTTTGACCAGATTAGTGCTCCGATATTATCCGCAGCAATATCACGGATAATATCTGTATCGATAGTCTGACCGTCTTCTATAATGTGACATACCAGAGAATATCCGTTTTTTTCAAGCACTCCGTTAATCGCCATGAAAAGCGAAGAAATATGCGTATTTCTCAAATCATTGAAAACAATGCCTATCAGACGGCTTTTCTTATTTGCAAGACTGACCGCTGCATTATTCGGACGATAATTATGTTTTTTGGCGATTTCCCGCACTTTCTTTTTTGTATTTTCCGAAACCCGTGACGGCTTATCTGACAATGCCATAGATACCGTTGCCACCGATACACCGCACTCTTTTGCAATATCTTTAATTGTAATTCCCATATTTTCTATTCCGTTCCAGTTATTTTTCTGCTTCTTTCCCCACTCGCATTTTATTTATGCATCCGATCTCGCATAAGAGTTCTTCATCTGATTGCTCAGTTCGTACAAAACCTTAGACAGTGTATCCAAAGTTTCCTTCTTCACCATCTTCGCAATCTCCCGGTTCGCTTCCCGTTTGATCTGCATACGCTTTGCTATATCACTTTCTTTCGTAAGATCGTCATCATACCGGTTTATAATCTGATGTGCCTTTGCCATCACATGTTCCTGGTAACGCTCAATATGGAAAATAGACTTTTTATAAGAAGCATCTGCCATCGCAGCGATCATTCTGCTTGACCAGTAGAAGTTCTCTGTTGAAACTTCCCCTGTCGTATTTGCAAAATATTCCGGTGTTTCATCAATATCTGCATAGAATGGAGCCATGCATTTGATGCAAATGCCACCCATTCAATTGCACGGGAATCTTCCGGCTGATCCGGTCTCATCTGGATCAAAGACATAAAATCATTTCGATTGATGCCAAGGGAACGATAAGCACCATTCATTGATTTGTCCCCGTAAGCTCCATACGGATCATAAGGTGTTCCCTGATAATGTGAAGACAGAACATATTTTACATCTTCTACTGTAACCTTCTTTTCCGGAACCATACACCACGGAATATCATCGGATACTGGTGTATAATCTGCATCCGGTCCGTCCCAGCTGTATGAATTTGGATTCAGGTAACGTTCCATAAACCAGGCTCTCGGTGTATTGTATACATGATCCGAGTCATCATGGCTTCCAAAAGCATCTCTTGGATTTAAGGTTCCATCCATGGACGGGTTCAGATGATATTTCTCAATGAATTCCTTCATATCCGGAGAACACATATAATTTTTCTGCTCACCAAGTGCATCTTCCAGATCAAATTCATCCATTCCAAGCTGGTTCGGCATCACCACATAAACCTCATCCGGCACTTTTCTGGCAATCCAGTGATGTCCGCCGATTGTTTCCAGCCACCAGATCTCATTTACATCCTCGAATGCAATTCCATTCATCTCATAAGTACCGTATTTCTCGAGAATACTTCCAAGTCTCTGCACGCCTTCTCTTGCGCTGTGGATATAAGGAAGCACGATATATACAATGTCCTCTTCCCCGATTCCACCTGCAATTTCTTCCTGGTCGTCCGACTTCGGCTGATATGTAACCAGCGGATCTGCCCCAAGCACACGTGGATTGGATGTGATCGTTTCGGTTGCCGTCATTCCTACCTGCGCTTCATTTACCCCGCTTGCCGCCCAGATTCCTTCCCCCTTGACTGCGTTCGGCATGGCGGTATAACGCATCGGATTCTCCGGTAATTCTATTTTCACATGCGAAATCACCGATTCATATACCTTCGGCTGATCTTCCGGATGAATCACCACAAATTTTTTCGGCATATAAGCGCCTGACGGTGAATCATCATTCCTTGCGATCATCGTAGAGCCGTCATACGATGCCTTTTTTCCAACCAGTATTGTTGTACAAGCCATTTCATTTTCCTCCTGTTATCTCCTGACAAAATCTTTTTCGTCTAATTGAAATTATAGAATCATTCCTTCTTTTTTTCAACCACCAGACAATTTGTTTGTATTTTAAATTTTTCGTGGACGAATTCGCAAAAACAAGGTAAAGTAATTTTATAAACTTTACACTTTACTTGAGAGGGACTTCCTTATGAATAATGACAAGGATAATGCAACTTTATATGCTGAGCTGAAAGCCGAACGTTTTATGACAGATCAGATTTCCCTGCTTCATGAAGCAGAGGATCTGGCTGACGGTATCAATTTTATGCTCAAATCGATCGGAGAATTTACAGACGCCGACCGTGCTTATGTATTTGAAACCAGTGAAAATCATACTTCTACCAATACTTATGAGTGGTGCGCCGCAGGAGTCACCCCGCAGATCCGGAATTTGCATGATATTCCTTTTGAAAGCATGCCAAAATGGATCGAGGTTTTTCTTCATGGTGAAAATATTCTGATCGAAGATCTGGAGGCTTACCGTGAATCTATGCCTCTGGAATATGAACTGTTAAAAGTTCAGAACGTTTCTACCCTGATCGCCTTTCCTATTTCTGTACACGAAAAGCTTCGTTGGCGTAGATAATCCGGATATGGAGAAATCCAGCCTGATCCACCGCCTGCTGTCCCTTCTTGGAAAATATGTCGGAACCATGATCAAAGATCATAAGAATGAGCAGATGCGCCTGGAGGTTGTTGCCTCCAAATCCCGTCTGGATTATCAGCTGGAGATGGACGAAATTCTTCGTGGCGCACAGATCGGTATCTGGACGCTTGAGATGGATGGCGTTAAAGCTCCCCGGCTGCACCCAAATCCTACAATGTGTACTCTTCTTGGTGTGTCACAAGAGATGTCTCCTGAAGAAGTTTATCAGTTCTGGTATCACCGGATTCCTCCCAAATACGTAACCCCGGTGCTTGATTATATACAGAAGGTCATTCACGAAAGTTATTCAGAAATCACATACCCATGGAATCATCCGTTACTTGGACAGATCTGGATACGATGTGGCGGTATCCTCTATCCGGATTATCAGGGAAATGGAATATGCATCCGTGGATATCATCAGGATGTCACCCGTAATATCGAAAATGAACGTAAATATCAGAACCTGACCGCTGCAACCAGTCAGATTTATCATGCAATTTACCATATCGATCTGATTCAAGACCGGATTGAAAAGCTTGCCGGTGCCAACCAGAACTATACACCGACCGGAGTTGTCACTTCCGCCACTGCGCAGTTAAATGATATCCTTGAGAAAATAGTTGCACCGTCACATCACGAGATCATGCAGTATTTCTTTGATCTAACAACGGTAAATGACCGGCTGCACGGAAAGCTTTTTATAAGCCGGGAGTATCCATCTCCACAGGGGATCTGGCGCCGTGCCACCTTTATCGTCCAGAACCGCGACACTGATGACGATGTTACAGAAATTCTTTATGTAACCCAGATCATCGATGATTACAAACAGAAAGAACTGGCTTACCAGCAGGAGCTGGTTAAGGCGGTCGAATCCGCAAATCAGGCAAATACAGCCAAGACCGACTTCCTCAACCGGATGTCACATGATATCCGCACCCCTCTTAACGGAATTCTTGGAATGCTTGATATTGCACAGAAAAATGAAACAAATCCCAAAGCACTGCTGGAGTGTCATGAGAAAATGCGTACTGCTGCTTTTCACTTAAAAGCTCTTGTCAACGATGTCCTGGATATGCAGCGGATGGAAACAGACCGATTCTTCCTTGAACAGATACCATTCGACATCCGCGAGATCCTTGACAATTGCTGGAGTATGCTGGAGGCACAGGCTTCCCGGCTTGATATCACTCTGGAAAAAATAAAACCGGGCAGTTTAAAATATCCTTATCTGATCGGAAGTCCATTACATATCCGTCAGATTTTCATGAATCTTTTAAGCAATGCAATTAAATACAATAAGCCCGGTGGTTCGATCTCTATACACGCAAAGATCATCAGGCAGGTACATCAGAATGTTATTTACAAATTTATAATTTCTGATACCGGTATCGGTATCAGTCCGGAATTTCAGAAGCATATTTTTGAACCTTTTGCACAGGAAGATACCGGTGCCCGGACGATTTACAAAGGGACCGGGCTCGGTATGGCGATCGTTCACAGACTGGTACAGGAA
>ENA-ORNG01002655-ORNG01002655.1-human-gut-metagenome-genome-assembly--contig:-NODE-2655-length-10609-cov-2.370665_pt1 | contig 10609 bp, 6 predicted proteins | sample MGYA00242113_ERZ509018 | MGnify/ENA primary metagenome ERZ509018 (study PRJEB26280, sample SAMEA2338711) | human gut metagenome | biome: human gut; feature: human-associated habitat; material: faeces... | reverse complement strand
GCGCGGACTGGAACGACTGCCTGAACCTCAACTGCTTCTCCAAGACGCCGGGCGAATCCTTCCAGACGACCGCCAACTTCGAGAGCGGCGTGGCCGAGTCCGTGTTCATCGCGGGCATGTTCGTGGCCGTGGGCGAGGACTACCAGGTGCTGTGCAAGATGAGCGGCCTGGACGCGGAGGCGGCCTTTGCGGATGAAGAGTGCAAGAAGATGTACGACCGCGTCATGAAGGACGGCTGGGACGGCGAGTGGTTCCTGCGCGCCTATGATGCGCACGGCCGCAAGGTGGGAAGCCGGGAATGCGAGGAGGGCCAGATCTATATCGAGCCGCAGGGCTTCTGTGTTCTTGCTGAAATCGGTGTCAAAGAAGGACTGGCAGAAAAAGCCCTGACTTCTGTCCAGAACATTCTGGAAACCAAGTACGGCGTTGTTCTTCTGCAGCCGGCTTACACCAAGTATTACCTGAATCTTGGTGAGGTTTCCTCCTATCCGCCGGGATACAAAGAGAATGCTGGTATCTTCTGCCACAACAACCCGTGGGTCATCATCGGAGAAACCGTACTGGGCCGGGGCGACCGTTCCTGGGAGTATTTCCGCAAGATATGCCCGTCGTACACCGAAGAGCACAGTGCCCTGCATAAAGTAGAACCTTACGTATGCTGCCAGATGGTGGCCGGCAAGGACGCCGCCCGACCCGGCGAAGGCAAGAACAGCTGGCTGACTGGAACGGCTGGATGTGGTATGCCATCACGCAATTCATACTCGGCATCAAGCCTTCGTATGAAGGTCTGGAAATCAATCCTTGTATCCCGGCAGGCTGGAAAGGCTTCAACGTGAAGCGTAGGTTCCGCGGGGCAGAATATCATATTACCGTGAAGAATCCCGATGGTGTGTGCAAAGGCATCAAGTCCGTCACAGTAGACGGCCAGCCGATAGAAGGCAATGTGGTGAACCATCTGCCGGGCACGCATACAGTAGAAGTAATAATGGGATAACCCACAAAATACAATATCATGATAAACCCTATTTATTCTCCAGCGCCCGAACGCTATGACAACGGCATGAAATTCCGCCGTTGCGGGCAAAGCGGCATCCTGCTGCCGGAAATATCACTCGGATTGTGGCACAACTTCGGCGACGTGAACACATTTGCCAATTCCCAGGCCATGGCGCACTATGCCTTCGACCGTGGAATCACGCATTTCGACCTCGCCAACAATTACGGTCCTTCCTACGGTTCCGCCGAAGAGACTTTCGGAATGATTATGAAGAAATCCTTCATGCCCTATCGGGACGAACTATTCATCTCCACCAAGGCCGGACACGACATGTGGCCCGGCCCCTACGGGGAGTGGGGTTCACGCAAGTACCTGATGAGCAGCCTCAACCAAAGTCTGAAACGGATGAACCTGGAGTATGTGGACATCTTCTACTCCCACCGCTACGACCCGGATACTCCGCTTGAAGAGACCCTGCAAGCACTGGTTGATATCGTACGGCAAGGCAAAGCACTCTATGTAGGAATCTCCAAATATCCCAAAGAGGCGGCCGAGTTTGCCTACAAATACCTGAAAGAACGGGATGTACACTGCCTGCTCTATCAAGGCAGATACAACCTCTTCAACCGCGAACCGGAAGAAGAAGGTATCCTGCAGCAAGCCAAAGGGAACGGAACCGGCTTCATCGCCTTCTCCCCGCTGGCGCAGGGCCTGCTGACCAACCGCTACCTGAACGGTATTCCCGAAGATTCGCGCATGGCAAAGGGAGCTTTCCTGAAGAAAGAAGCACTGACCGACGAGACGCTGCAAAAAATCAAGGCACTTAATGAAGTGGCCGGCACGCGCGGACAAACCCTTGCCGAGATGTCACTTGCCTGGTTGTTGAAGGACGACCTGGTAACAAGCGTCATCATCGGAGCGAGCTCCGTTGCCCAACTGGCAGATAACCTGAAAGCGATTGAAAATACAGACTTCTCTGCTGAGGAACTGGAGAAGATAAAGAAAATCATTCAAAAATAAATCAACATGAAAAGCCTCCTTATTCAAACCTTTTGTTTATTATTCCTTTGCTTGGGCACAGTCCGTGCACAGCAATACCAACTGGCATCACCCAACGGAAAACTATCCGTTACGGTAGATGCCGGAGAAGCCCTCACCTGGCAGATAGCACACGACGGAACCACGGTGCTGCAACCCTCTGCCATCGCCCTGCAAGGCAGAGATGAAAAATCAGCCAAGAAAGCAATAACTTTCGGTAAAAATGTAAAAGTAATCCGTGCAGAACGCAAGTCCGTGGAGTCCTCCTTCCCCACTCCCCTCTACAAAAAGGCAAGTGTGGAGGATGTCTACAACCAGCTGACACTGAAATGCCGCGGAGGCTACAACGTACAGTTCCGCGCATACGATGACGGCGCTGCCTATCGCTTCATTTCCGAACAGAACAAGCCGTTTATCGTCCTCAACGAAACAGCGGACTTCAATTTCGACAAGGATTACCAAGCATTTGTACCTTACATAAACGACAACCGCAATGGTGAGCGCTATTGCTTCTCATTCGAGTCTTACTACGACGAAGCCCCGTTGTCCAAAATGCACACCGACTCACTCTCCATCACCCCACTGATGGTTTGCCTGGACGGAGGAAAGAAAGCCGTTATCATGGAAGCCGGATTGGAAAACTATCCCGGCATGTTCCTCACTGTAAATCCCCAGACACGCCAAGGAGTGCAGGCAGCATTTGCCCCCTATCCGCTGGAAGAAATAATCGGCGGACACAACCGGCTGAACTTGATACCGACCAAGCGTGCAGACTACATCGCCCGTTGTGCCAAGCAGGAGCTCCCCTGGCGTGTGGTGCTCGTCACCGAAAAGGACACGCAGCTTGCCGACAACGACATGGCACAGCGTCTTGCTCCCGCCTGCCGCATCAAAGACATTTCCTGGATTAAACCCGGCAAAGTGGCTTGGGACTGGTGGAACACCTGTAACCTGACTGGCGTAGACTTCAAAGCCGGCATGAACACCCCGACTTATAAGGCATTCATCGACTTTGCCGCCGACAACAACCTGGAATATATCATCATCGATGACGGCTGGAGCGGAAACGAATCTTTACTGAAAGACCTGAATCCGGATATCGATTTAAAGGAACTGGTAGCCTACGGAAACCAGAAGGGTGTCGGCATCATTCTTTGGGCAAGCTGGCGAAACTCTGCCAAAGATACAGAAACCGCATTCAGCCACTATGCACAGATGGGTATCAAAGGCTTCAAGATAGACTTCTTCGACCGTGACGACCAGCCACTGGTACAGTCCGTAGAACGCATTGTAGCCTGCGCCGCCGAGCACCGCCTGGTATTAGACCTGCATGGACTCAAGCCATACGGTATACAGCGCACCTATCCCAACGTCCTAAACTTTGAAGGTGTAAAGGGACTGGAGAACGCCAAATGGGAACCGATAGTGAACGGAGCCCCCCTCCACAACTTCCCGCGCTATGACGTGACTGCTCCCTACCTGCGCATGCTTATAGGTCCGATGGACTACACACCGGGAGCCATGATGAACGCAACCCGCGAAACCTTCCGTGCCGTCAACGACCATCCGATGAGCCAGGGTACACGCGTCCACCAGATGGCGATGTACACCCTCTTCGAAGCCCCGCTGCAAATGCTTGCCGACAGCCCCAGCAAATATATGAAGGAGCAGGAATGCACGGACTTCATTGCCAAAGTGCCTACCGTTTTCGACGAGACCGTGGCACTGGACGGTGAAGTAGGCGAATACCTTACACTGGCACGCCGCAAGGGAGACGTCTGGTATATCGCCTCCATGACCGACTGGACACCACGCGACTGTACCATCGACCTTTCCTTCCTTGGAGAAGGAAGTTACGAAGCCGAAATCTTTTCCGACGGCATCAATGCCGACCGGGAAGCAACCGACTACAAGAAAGAAGTACGCACCGTGACCTCGGGGGACAAGCTGAACATACACATGGCACCCGGAGGAGGATGGACAGCACGGATATGGAAAAGATGATAGGGTGATAAAGTAATGACATGATAAGTGCAATAGGGTGACAGTTACATTAAAAGTGCTGTCACCCTATTCCTTTATCACTTTTAACATACCTCTACGTGAACCTTTTATATCCTATCTTGTTTTTTCTCACAAAAGCCTAAGGTACCATAGGGCAGGAATTTATATTAAACCTAAACAATTATAAAAGTATGAAGAAATTTATTCCCCTATTATTAGCGGTCTTTGCAGTGACGCTTGCATCTTGCGAAAAAGACCCTGACATGGATAAGCTGGACAATAATTATCTGGTTTATACCAACTATGACAAGAAGGCGGATTTCAAAACCTTCGAAACTTATTACTTGCCGGACAGCATTCTGGTTATCGGTGATAAGGAAAACGCCGAATACTGGAAAGATGAGAATGCCCAGGAAATTCTCAGCGCTTATGTTGCTAACATGAACAGCCGCGGCTACACCCGTGTGGAGGACCGGGAAGAAGCCGACCTTGGCTTGCAGGTAAGCTATGTCAGAAGTACCTATTACTTCACCGACTACGGACGTCCCGAATGGTGGTGGAACTATCCAGGCTACTGGGATGCTCCTTACTGGGGCAACTGGGGCGGATGGTATTATCCCTATGCCGTGAACTATTCCTACAGCACCGGTTCCTTTATCAGCGAATTGTTGAATCTGGAGGCGCCGCAAGGCCAGAGCGAGAAACTTCCTGTTCTGTGGACCAGCTATATGAGCGGCTTGCTGAGTGGTTCTACTTCTGTCAATACCAAACTTGCCGTGCAAGGTGTGAACCAAGCTTTCACTCAATCAACTTACCTGACTAACAAGTAGTGACAAGCTACGAGCTATAAGTGACAAATGACGGGTTACCCAATATTAAGGTAACAAGAATAATACGGCAGCATCCTTTCCGGACTGGGAAGTTGCCATTGAACCAAAAAACAAGAACAAAGTATGAAAACAATAAAATATCTTTCCTTGAGAGTACTTGCGGTTGCCGCTCTTGCTCTCGTCTTCGCCCTACCGACGAAGGCACAGATGACCGATAACGGTTATGCCAATATCGACTGGCAATATAACTTTCCCCTCAGCAACAACTTCGCCGACAAATCAAGCGGCTGGGGTATGAATTTTGAAGGCGGTTACTTCCTGACAGACAATTTTGCATTGGGAGCTTTCTTGAACTACCATAGCAACCATGAGTATTTCGGTCGCCAGACACTTCCCGTAGGCGAAGGCGGCAGTCTGAATACCGACCAGCAGCACACTGCATTCCAGTTGCCTTTCGGTCTGGCCTCCCGCTATGTATGGAACCGTGGAGGTGCATTCCAGCCGTATGCCGGTGTAAAACTGGGTGCTGAATATGCACAGTTGAAGTCAACTTTCAACGTATTCGAAGCTAACAAAGATACATGGGGTTTCTATGTATCTCCTGAAATTGGTTTCAATGTGTATCCTTGGGCTTATGGACCGGGCTTGCATTTCGCAGCCTATTACAGCTACGGTACGAACAAAGGTGACCTCTTTACGTACAGCGTAGACGGTTTGAGCAATTTCGGTCTGCGCGTAGGTATTGCGTTCTGATAAGACACACACTTAAAGCTTAACAGATAGAATTTAATTGTTTCAAAATTGAAGAAGAAAAGAGCCTTTCCTGCGTGAGCAAGGGAGGCTCTTTTTAATTCTACCAGTTATTTTTTTCCTCCCAGCATCGCCTTATATACAGCCTCCTGAATCCTCGTCCTTATATCCAGCCTCATCAACTTGTTATTCCATACATCCGGATAGGTGCGGTTGCTCAAAAAGACATAAACCAAGCCATTCTCCGGGTCTGTCCAGGCGCAAGTGCCCGTGAAACCGGTATGGCCGTAGACAGAAGCAGGGGCAGACTCTGCGCAGGGACTCTTCTGGGGATTACGCTGGTCGGGCTTATCAAATCCCAGCCCCCGGCGGCTTATCCTTGAGACGGTGGTAGTAAATACCCTGCAAGTCTCCTTGCTCAAATAGCGCTTACCGTCCAGCTCACCCCCATTCAGCAACATCTGATAGACTTTTGCCACTTCTTCGGCAGTGGAAAACAGCCCGGCATTACCGGAAACGCCGCCCTGAAAAGCTGCAGATTCATCATGTACAAATCCTTGCAAGGTAGTCTTACGCAAGAAAGGATCTGTTGATGAAGGTACAATATCTTCCTTCTTCAAGAAGCGCAGAGGAAGATACCCCGTACGCTCCAATCCCATCGGAGTATAGAATTCCTTGGCCAAATATTCGTCCATAGACATGCCGGTGCGCGCCTCGACCAACTGCTGCAACAAAATAAAGCCCACACAACGGTAACGCTTGTCTCTAAGCGGAGTATCCACAATCTTCTGCAAGTACTCTTGCTTGAAGGAACGGTTCAGCCAAAGGCTGTCGGACACTTGCATTGTATGTTCCGGTGTCTGCACCTTCGACGTCAGTCCCTGGCGGAAGCGGAACTTAGGGTTCGCCCAAGTCTGCCGTCCGATGCGTGCAGAATGCCGGGCATCGGGACGTGCCTTGAACAAAGTGCCGGTGTAGCTCTCTTCATCAATCGCTTCCTGATAGAATAGCAAGGTAGAAGGCAGACCGGATTCATGCATCAGCAGTTCGCGTACCGTAATATTCTTCTTGTCCGTATCCTGTAGGAAAGGCAGATAATCCGACACCCGGTCTGTAAGATTGAGGCGTCCGCCATCGTACAACTTCATCACAGCAAGCAGCGTGGCTGTGGTCTTTGTCAGCGAAGCGATGTCGTATACATCCGTCTTCTTTACGGGAAGCGCCTTGCTTCCGGTCTTGTTCCAGACGTGGGTACCGAAAGCTTTATTATACATCTCCCTGCCATCCTTCAGCACCACTACCTGGCAACCGGGGTAAGCCCCTTCACGAATGCCTTCTTCGGCTATCTTGTCTATTTCAGCCAGCAGACGGGAATTCATACCATGCTCTTCGGGCACAAAGCGGGGGGTACTTTGAGGAGTCAGCGTCACTCCCGCACCGGCAGCAAACCGGCTACCGATACTGGCAGACAAGCGTCCCTCTGAACAAGCACTGCCATAAACAATCCGGGCAACCTGCTGCTGTACCTCCCCGTTGGAGGAGTGTGCCAAAACCACCGCTTCGGCAGCAGCGCTCCCTTGCTTTATCTGCAATACCTGCTTGCCGGGAATAAAGAACAGATAGACCACCGGTACGTCAGGAGCGAACTTTGCAAAGAAATTCTGATAGGGCGTCAAACGGTGTTCGGTGACACAAACCAGAATACGTTTATACTTGGCCAGCGCATTTCTCAAACGGTTCCCGTCAGCCTCCGGCAGATTCTTGCCCAAATGGAACTCCACAGGACGGGTATACTGCGACAGTTCTTTGAGGAACGGCCGGATTTCCTGCGCTTCTCCCACATTGAGCACGGCAACTTCACCGATGGAAGGGTCCAGCGGAAGTACCTCGTCCCGGTTATCCAGCACAGTGATGGCCGCCAAGTTCAGCCGGCGCATCAAATCATGCGTTTTCGGAGTATTGATGCGGGTCCCCAAACCTGAAAGCTGTACATGGGGTTTCTTTTCCAACCCAAGGGCATATTTATATTTCAGTACTTTACGGCATTTCGCCTCTATCTCTTTCTCTGTCAGCTCCCCTTTTTTCACAGCGGCAAGCACAGCCTCCACTTCTTCCTTAATACGCCGGGGGACAAGCAGCAAATCATTGCCGGCTTTCAGCGCCTGCAAACAGATGCTTTCATTGCCCGATACCCCTTTCATGGCAAGGGCATCTGTAAAGACAAGCCCCTGAAAGCCGAGGTCATTCACCAACAGACCGGAAACTACCTTACGCGAAAGCGAAGACGGGAGCCCCTTTTGCGGCTCTATGGTAGGCACCTCCAAGTGCCCCACCATCATTCCTCCCAATCCGGCACGAATGGCTTTTCTGAAAGGATAAAGCTCTATACTGTCCAGACGGGCACGGGTAAAAGGCAGCACGGGCAACGCCTTATGAGAATCAACATCCGTATCCCCATGCCCCGGAAAGTGCTTGCTGACAGAAAGTACACCACCATCCTCCAACCCTTTGGAGTAGGCAACAACCTTGTTCGCCACATTGAACGGACTTTCACCGAAGGAACGGGTATTGATAACCGGATTCTTGGGATTGATATTCACATCCGCTACGGGAGCAAAATTCACTTGCACCCCCAGTTCACGGCATTGGCGGGCCACCTCGCGCCCATATTCATAAATCAATGTATCGTTCTGTATGCAGCCCAGCACCATGTTTCGCGGAAAGTTCGGAGTACCGCGAAGGCGCATAGCCAGCCCCCATTCACCGTCAAAGGTAATCATCAGCGGAACTTCCGCCATCCGCTGCGCCTCATTGGTCAACATCACCTGGTTCTGCATCAATCCGCCGGAAAATAACAGACCGCCTACCTTATAGTCCTCCACCACCTTACGCAGCAGTTCCTTGTTGGCCTTTTCCTGCTGGGGGGCAATCGTATAGATGAACAGTTGTCCGATGCGTTCTTTCAGAGCCAGACGCTGCATGACGGAATCCACCCACTGCCTGCACCGCACGTCACTGTTCAAGAGACGTACAAGCGAAGGGTCGTTCGGCGGCACCGGAGTAAACGGCATCGGGCCAAGCTGCGCTTTCAGAAGCGGACAAAGACAACACAATATAGTGATATAGGCAAGCAGGTATATTCTCTTCATTCCTTATAGATAGATTGTTTTTAGGGGATTTGCGGAATCATACTTTTATAAATCAATTCCTGGATATCTCTTCTTATATTCATGTCACCCAGTTTCGTGTTCCATACATTGGGGCACAAGCGGTTGCTGAGGAATACATACACCGTCTTGTTTTCCGGGTCCACCCAAGCACAAGTACCGGTAAATCCGGTATGTCCATATACCGCTTCCGGAGCGGAAGGAGCACAAGGGCTGCGCTTCACAATGGATACATCCGGCTTATCGAATCCCAGACCGCGACGGCTGATGGCGGATTTCTCCGTCGTAAACAAACGGCAGGTTACCTCACTCAAGAAACGCTTGCCATTGAATTCACCGCCGTTCAGCAACATTTGATAAACCTTTGCCACCTCTTCGGCCGTAGAGAAAAGTCCTGCATTACCGGACACCCCACCCATGCAGGCAGCAGTCTCGTCATGCACATATCCGCATATATCCTGGCGACGCAGGAAGTCATTGGATGCCGTGGGCATGATTTCCGCTTTGGTGAACTTCGTCAAAGGCAGAAACATAGTACGTTGCAATCCCATCGGGGCATAGAACTCACGGGCAAGGTACAAATCCATCGGCAGCTCCGTCACCTTCTCCACTACCTGCTGCAACAGCACGAAGCCAAGGTCGCTGTAAACATAACGTTTGCCGTCCAACTCGCACTTGGCTATTCGCTGAAGGATAGAATTCTTGAAACTCTTGTTCAGCCACATGCCATCTGCCATGTGCAGAGTATAGGCCGGTGTATTCTTGTCGGACACCATCCCTTTCCGGAACTTAAAATCGGAACAATAATAGCTATGCTCGCTTACCTGCGTACGATGCCACTCGTCCACCCAACTCTGGGAGTACGGGCCGTGTACCGAATTCGGGTCTATGATGTCCAGGTAGAAGCGGATATAGGGAGGAAGCCCCGATTCGTGGAACAAAAGTTCGCGGATGGTAATGTTCCGCTTGTTGTCATTGCGCAAGAAGGGCAGATAAGCGGAAACCTTGTCATCCAGTTTTATCTTGCCCTCATCATACAGTTTCATGACGGCAAGCAACGTAGCCGTAGTCTTGGTCAGCGAAGCCAAATCAAAAAGGTCCGAAGAACGGACAGTAGTGGTATCCTTATCAGAGTGGGTTCCGAAGCCTTTGTCATATACCGGCAGTCCGTCTTTCCACACCAGCACGCGGCAACCGGGATAAGCTCCCGCTTCCAGTCCCTTCCGGGCAACGGCATCGATACTTTGCAGCACATACGATTTCATGCCGTAATCTTCCGGAACAGTCTTCCCCGGTTTCATGCCCGGTTCAATCATACAGCCCGTTCCCGCTGGAAACAGTTTACCGATACTCATCGACATTCTGCCACTGGCCGGCTTTTTGGCAAAAAGAACATCAGCCACGTATTGCTGCAAATCCGTCTCTGCCGAATGTGCCAGCACCACAGCGCTAGATTTGGCAAGTGCGGGCATCAGAGGTTGCAATGTACGGTAAGAGGTAAAAAAAGTATAGACCAGCGGAGCACGCAGGTTCAAGCCTTCCAGAAAGGCCACATCACGGTCGCTGACATAAGCCGAACCGGTGATGCTGATAACCACGCGACGGAAAGCAGCCAACTGCCCCTGCACTTCCTGCCAGAGAGCCTCATCGGCATTCCAAGGCAAGTGGAAATGGCTGATGCCTGCATTCTTTTTCATAGCTTCCACAAAGGGAGCATCTGCCTCCTTCTCTCCGATGCTGAGCACGGCAATATCACCTTCCACCGGTGCCAGCGGGAGGACATCGAAATAATTGTTCAATACAGTCACTGCCGAACGGCGCAA
>ENA-ORNG01002652-ORNG01002652.1-human-gut-metagenome-genome-assembly--contig:-NODE-2652-length-10623-cov-4.000662_pt1 | contig 10623 bp, 8 predicted proteins | sample MGYA00242113_ERZ509018 | MGnify/ENA primary metagenome ERZ509018 (study PRJEB26280, sample SAMEA2338711) | human gut metagenome | biome: human gut; feature: human-associated habitat; material: faeces... | reverse complement strand
CCCCCCTGCCGCTCTTTCAAAAATTCGATAAAGAAGCGGAACAAAAATATCAAAGTAATACACAACCCGAAGTAAAAACCTCGCCCGTAATTATCCTTTTTATATCGAGCGACCCCGACCATAATCAAGAAAAACAGAAAATAAGCGATAGCCTCGTACAACTGAGCCGGGTGACGAGGGAGCATATCCTCACGCTCGAATACAAAAGCCCACGGCACATCGGCGGGGCAATTGCGGAATTCATCAAGTTGGCAAGCCGTATGAAACCCGCCGCCAATGGTGCGGCGATACCCATCATATCGAGAATATCGAGATAATGAATCTTGGTCTTGCGACAAAATATAGCAAGGGCTATAATCAACCCCAACGTTCCACCATGACTTGCCAATCCCGCATATCCCGTAAACTTCCAATCGCCATCGGGATAAAAGTGCACCGGCAAAACAATTTCCAACGGGTGACTCAGGTAATAGTCAGGCTCATAAAACAAACAATGTCCTAACCGTGCCCCGATAAAAATACCTAAGAAACTGTATAAAAACAAATTCTGAAACGTATCGACAGGTAAACCCTTCGATTGATACAATTTATAAACCACCTGACTGCCCGCCAAAATGGCGATAAACCAAAAAATACTGTACCAACGTATCGCAATGCCGGCAATCGAAAACAATATGGGATCGGGATTCCAATGGATATATAGCAACTCCATAATTTACAACGATGTATGTTAAAGAAATAGTACAAGCCGAGAGTGGAAACAAACTCACTTGGTTACACCGAGGCACAGTCTATTTTCGTAAAATGCAAAGATAACGCAAGGCACGAAAAGGGCAAAACGGACTTGTCCATTTTTTATTTCGAATCACTACCTATCTGCAATAGACTTTTCAAAAAACAACACAAACAAAGTCCTAATCTACCATCTTCTGCCTCTATATCAAGCAATACAAGTCCTCAGAACGAGAGAGCTAAAAATAAACCGGACTGTTCTTCCTTTCTATAATATAATAAAAGTTGCAGGTGAGAGTAGAAAAATCAACTTTTTATTAGTTTTGTAAAAAAACAAATATATGCCCGTAACGATCCCTACACACAAGGCCACCCAACAATCGGACTGCGGAATATTGCTAAAAACAATTTCTCCCGGCTCTTTCCAAGAACCCGTCCAATATGCCCACCGAGACGATTACTACATATTCGGCATAGTAGAAAACGGGCATTGCTGTATCAGTATCGACTTTAAAAATTACACAGTATCGGACCATGAAATATTATGTGTTCAACCGGGTCAAGTTCACCGGGTTGTCGACACAGGAAATGCGCAAGCAACGATACTTTTCATAGATAGTGTATTTATCGACGCACCGGATAAACAAATCTTATCCGAATACGCATTATCTGTCGCACCGTTCCGAATAAACGACCTGCAATTCAACGAATTGGAACAAATTTTCTCCATTATCTCCCGAAATATAAATATACCGGAAAGCAGCCGTACCAAACGAATCGTACAAGACTTATCCCGTGCTGCCACGGGTATAATAATCGATAACATACAAAACATCATCTGCCGTCAATTGAAAAGCAGAAGACAAATCGAAATCACCTTAGCTCTCAAAAAACTACTCTCCGAAGATTCTCATATCAACAGAAGACCTTCTTATTACGCACAACTGCTACATATCTCCCCGGTCTATCTGAATGAAGTCGTCAAAAACATAACCGGGACCACCGCAAGCAAATACATTCAAGACGAAATCATATTGAGAGCCAAACGTATGCTAATCTATACCACCTTGAGCATAAAAGAGATAGCTTTCAATCTAGGGTTCGACGACCATACCTATTTCACCCGTCTATTCACTCAAACAGCCGGTTTATCCCCCACTACATACAGAAAAAAATACCTCGAATAATCCAATCATTACCCCATATAGTCTATTTCCCAGTTTCCCTATAAGCCGTTACTTTGTACTGTCTCCAAAAGAACCTATCGAACAAGAAAAAACGATGAACAAAAGACGGCTTATTTACTTGACAGACGCAATATTAATTCCCCTTTTCGTCTTATCATTATACTCAGGTATACAACTGCACATCGCAGGCCACGGAACCGAACACGACATTTGGCACAACTGGGCGGTATTTCATACCATCGACAGTCTGCTCTTTACTACATTCGGGATCATACACATCAAAAGTCATTGGTTTTGGTACAAAGGCTTGAAAAACAAAAAGCGGGAACGCAAAACACGAAGGAAACAAAAAATCGTCCTACTGCTCACATTCATCTTTATATGGGTCATTATTACCGGTATATGGTTGTTGTGTTTTGTCGAAGGAGCAAATTCGCCGTTTGGGAAATTACACTACAAGGCCGGTCTACTAATGGGTATCTTAGGGCTCCTGCACATAGTGAAACGATTGCGTCTCCTAAAAAACGGCTTATGTCTGAACACCTCTCACCCTACGAGTACTCCCCCTATCTCACCGAAATAAGCAAGGGTGAATTAAAATACCAAATGAATTCGTTACACAAAGGCAAAGCTCAGGTTAAATACATTTTATTCCTTTTTCCAATCCCCCCTCCTACTATTTTAGGAAGAACGAAATGAAACACATCAACGAGAGAAAGAACTTGAAAACACTGTCGGCTTCACATACAATAAAGCAAATACCACATGACGATGGATAGTTCGAAACCCGCCTGTTACCGCATAATATAAGGTGAAGAGACCCATTCAGTCAGACACCCGTTCCACTTGCACCAAACATCTATTTGTAAAAATTAAAACAGTTTCTAACTTTGCAGGCGATTTACAGATATAACTAAAAGATACAAAAGATGTGGTTATCACTCGCTTTTCTCTCGGCTTTCCTATTAGGCTGTTACGAAGTCTGTAAAAAGAAATCGCTCGACAACAATGCTGTCATTCCTGTACTCTTTCTCAATACCTGTTTTTGCAGTCTGTTGTTCCTCCCGTGTATTGTCCTTTCCTACGGGTTTCCCGAATTTATGCGAAATTCACTCTTCTATGTGCCCCCTTCCACCGGTCACGAGCATATTTATATCATAGGCAAAGCGGCGCTCGTCCTCACATCATGGACTTGTGCCTATTTCGCCACCAAACATTTGCCCATCACCATAGCCGGGCCAATCAAGGCTTCCCAACCCATTCTCACACTCGTAGGAGCATTACTCATCTTCGGCGAGCAACTGAATCTCTATCAATGGATCGGAGTCATTCTGGCGATCGTCTCGTTCATTATGCTATCCTTCTCCGGAAGAAAGGAAGGCATCAATTTCAAACACAATATCTGGATTCTCTTTATAGTCCTCGCCACAATCACCGGTGCGGTCAGCGGGTTGTACGACAAATATCTCATGTCGCACGGCTTCGACCGAATGACCGTACAAGTATGGTACTCCTACTATCAAATGGCGATGATGACCGTTATTCTCTTTGTATTATGGTATCCCAAACGTAAGCATACCACACCTTTTGTTTGGAAACCCTCTATCTTTTTCATCTCCCTGTTTCTCGTTTGTGCCGACTTCGTATATTTCTACGCCCTCAGCTACCCCGACTCCATGATTTCTATCGTCTCTATGGTACGTCGCAGCAGTGTCGTCGTCAGCTTCATAGCCGGCGCATTCCTGTTCCGAGAAAAAAATATCCGTAGCAAATCGTTCGATTTGATACTCGTCCTATTGGGTATGTTCTTCCTTTATCTCGGCACAAAATAAAAGACGGTAACAATATTTACGGCTGTTTTTTTGGCTCACAGAAGCAAATATGATTACTTTTGTGTCAAACGATCGTTATGAAACTAAAGAATCTGTTATTCTGTTTATGCTCGATAGTCACCTTGACATCATCGGCAATAGAACCAGTAGCGCAATTATTCATTGCCATGCCCGACTCGCTCGTCCCTTCTATCGAAGTGAACCGAAGGAAGGACCTGATCGATTTGATGCACGCCGGACAGAAAGCCGAGATTGTCACGAAACTCGGCAGTAAAGCCGAGATGACACTGCTACAAGACAGCCTGCTCTCGATCGACCTGTCGAAACGCAGTAAAATGGAAATACGGTGGTATGATACAACCGGCAACGATACGATTATCGCTCTTGTCAATACGGTATATGCCCCGGCGGGAGACAGTCGCATACGGTTTTTCGACACTGCATGGAAGGAACTCCCCGCTTCGGAACGCATTCGCCAGATACGACGGGAAGAGTTTTTCCAATTCCCCGATAGCTTGACAAAGGCAAAAAAAGAAGACTTGTTACGTCCGGTAGACATTTTCCTTGTGGAGTACAACTTCGCTACCGACGGTTCTCTATGTGCCCGGCAGTCATGGGCAAACTATCTAGACAAAGAATCATTCGATCGTATCGAACCCTATCTGCAAGATTCAATCGTGTTGCATTGGAACGGAAAAAGATTCAAATAAAACAACCTCACTTTCCTGAACAGAATCAGATTCAATCGCAGCGATAATCATCTTATATCATCAGAGACCAAACGGGCTCAGTCGATAATTAGTAGGGATTGACCTTGTATATTCCAACCCCTCTCCTCAGAAACCGTTGTTTCTTCGATGTCTCCCCTATACGGCTAACGCCACACAGGGGAGAAGGGTAAATACAATCTCCATCTCATTCTCCAAAATAATGCGGCAGAGGGGAAACTCTTCCCTTACCGTTTCTCGCAACCCTATGGAGTATATGTCGCCAAACAAAATATAGGGAGAGGAGACACATAGTGACGGAAGAATCGGAAAACAGAAAGGTATTAACCTCCTGCCCTGCGCACACACGTACGATAGGGGAGGTGGCACGTAGTGACGGAGGAGTTCAAAAATACCCGCAGCAAGAGGGAACGGATTAGGGCATCCCCCTCTCCCCCTGCCGTGTCCCGTAGCTTTACGGGGTGTTCCCATAAAGGGATACAAGGAGAGTACCCGCAGGGCGAGGGGATTAAACTTTCAAAAAGCAATATATTGTCTTTCTCAATTCTTCTCCGAAGATATCCGGAATGAGGTTGTCGACAGAGATTCATCTCTAAAATCCAAGTCTATCCTCACAAATTTTCTACTAAATCACAAAACGGGGTTACCTTTACAGGTAACCCCGTTTAATTATACAAAAAAACCTCTTTAAAACTCTGCGTTTTTCGGTGTACGAGGGAACGGTATCACGTCGCGGATATTAGTCATACCCGTAACGAACAACAGCAACCGTTCGAATCCGAGCCCGAAACCCGAGTGGGGAGCCGTACCGAAACGGCGGGTATCGAGATACCACCACATATCCTTCATCGGGATATGCAACTCTTCGATACGGGCAAGTAACTTATCATAATTTTCCTCACGCTGCGAACCTCCGATAATCTCGCCGATACGGGGGAACAGCACGTCCATCGCCCGAACCGTCTTGCCATCGTCGTTCATTTTCATATAAAAAGCCTTTATCTCTTTCGGATAATCGGTAAGGATAACCGGTTTCTTGAAATGTTCCTCTACCAAGAAACGCTCATGTTCGCTCTGCAAATCGGCGCCCCAATAGACTGGATATTCGAATTTATGACCCGACTCCTCTAATATTTTTACACCCTCGGTGTACGGCAACCGCACAAAATCGTTATCCACGACGAACTTCAACCGGTCGATCAATTCCTTGTCGTACATTTGGCATAAAAATTCGAGGTCGTCCTGACAGTGATCGAGCGCATAACGAATCAGGTATTTGAGGAAATCCTCCGCCAAATCCATGTTCTCTCCGATTTCATTGAAAGCGACTTCCGGCTCTACCATCCAAAACTCGGCCAAATGTCGCGGCGTATTCGAATTCTCGGCGCGGAACGTAGGGCCGAACGTATAAATCGCGCCCAAAGACATCGCACCCAATTCACCTTCGAGCTGTCCCGATACAGTGAGGCTGGTAGGTTTGCCGAAGAAATCCTCGCTATAATCCACCGCTCCGTCCTCGGTCTTAGGTACTTGGTTCAAGTCAAGAGTCGTTACTTGAAACATAGCTCCTGCGCCTTCGCAGTCGCTACCCGTAATTAACGGAGTATTCAAATAGAAAAATCCCCGATCGTTGAAATATTTGTGAATGGCATAAGCCATATTGTGACGGATACGCAACACTGCTCCAAATGTGTTCGTGCGAGGACGCAAATGTGCGATTTCCCGTAAAAATTCCAGCGTATGCCCTTTCTTCTGCAACGGATATACATCGGGGTCGGCGCCGCCGTAAAGCTCTATGCTATCGGCCTGTATCTCGGCCTGCTGACCTTTACCTTGCGACTCCACCAATGTACCGATGACACTAATACAAGCACCGGTCGTTATCGGTTTCATCTCCGCTTCCGAAAATTTGGAGAGGTCCACCACGACCTGTATATTTTTAATGGTAGAACCGTCGTTCACGGCAATAAAATTCACATTCTTATTGCCACGGCGCGTACGCACCCAACCCTTTACATTTACTTTTGTCCCGTAAAGAGATGCATCAAATGCATCGACGACTTTGGTTCTTTTCATTGTTTCCATACTTTTCTATATAATTGTACACTTTTTTAAGCATCGTCCCGTACGGAGAACCGTTCGGGACGTGATAAACATTTCTTATTCGAATGAACCCATCTGCAACATGTTCACCTCTTGCTGAGTGAGGTAACGCCAACGTCCCCGTTGCAGGTTCTTCTTGGTAAGCCCGGCGAAATAAACCCGGTCGAGTTTAACCACACGATACCCTAAGGCTTCGAAAATACGACGCACGATACGATTCCGCCCCGAATGAATCTCGATACCCACTTGGTTCATATCCGTCTCGTTGGCATAACTTACGGCATCGGGCTGTATAGGGCCGTCTTCCAATTCTATACCATCGGCGATTCGTTGCATATCCTCCTCGCTCACATCTCGGTCGAGCCACACATGGTATATCTTTTTCTTGATAAACTTCGGGTGCGTCAGTTTCGATGCAAGGTCGCCATCGTTCGTCAGCAGTAACACACCGGTCGTGTTGCGGTCAAGACGTCCCACCGGATAAATACGTTCGGTACAAGCGTTACGCACGATATCCATCACCGTGAGTCGTCCTTGTGGATCGTCCGATGTAGTCACACAATCCTTAGGTTTATTCAACAATACGTAAATCTTACGTTCCAAAGTCACCACCTTGCCACGGAATGTCACCGTATCATTACGGGTAATCTTCGTTCCCAGTTCGGTCACGGCAACCCCGTTGACCAACACTTCTCCGGCTTGAATAAATTCGTCGGCCTCACGACGGGAACAGATCCCTGCATTAGCCATAAATTTATTCAGACGAATCGGTTCATTCGGATCCACCTCCGGCAACTCATATTCGATGCGCTGCGGGCGGCTGAACACCTTATTATTCCGACGCGGTTGCTGGCGATTCTGATTATATCCTCCGCGATTATTATACCCCCGGTTATTATATCCGCCCGGGCGATTGTTTTGCTTCGGATAACGAGGTCTCTCACTTTCCCCGTAAGGCTGCTGGAAGCCCTCTCCCACTTCGTTATTACGATTATAATCCTGATTATACCTCGGAGTATTGTTGTAATTATTGTTCCGACGGTTGTTTCCGTAATTGCCCTGACGGTTATTGCTATACCCTCCCTGACGATTACCATAGTTGTTTGGACGTTCGTTGCCGTAAGAACGATTTCCTCCATCTCCATAGTTATTGCGGGGATAGTATGGTCTTTCCGCATTTGCACTGTACGAGGAGTGTCCCTCTTCTCCTCCATTTCTTCTGTACTCTACTTTTTCATATCGCTCGGTCGCACCTTCGCGGTTCGACATTCCGATGCGCGGACGCTTAGCTCTTTTTTCGCTTTCCATAGAAATTGTTTGTAATTAAAAATACAAGCCTCTCGGCCTATTAAAAAACATCTGTTATAAATGATAGTTATTTTTTCTCATAAACAAAAATTAGTGCAAACCGAAAGTAAAAACAAATTTACTATCGAGCCGCAGCCTATGTTTGTAAACACGTTGCAAAGATACGAAGGATTTTTCATTTTGCTTCTATTACAATCGAATAAGTTGTTATTTTCTGCTTAAAAAAACAAAAGCTCGGGCCTTTTGTTCGTCCGGCTTGCAAAGAATCTGCCTTACAACCGTTCAAAGCAACAAATACATACTCAATACGGGAATCAGTGGGGTTATCCTTGCATATTTACCCCCCCTCCTCAGAAACGACTGTTTCTTCGGCCTCTCCCCTATCGCTATACGACACAGAGGAGAAGGGTAAAATCTATCCCTGTGCCGAAATGAGAATTACCATTTTAATCTTTTCTTCCTATTGTATCTATGTGGCATTGCCGGACATTTCAGCCCTTTTTTTTAGAACAGTGAGGGATTGGAGTGAGATTATTAAAACCTCTTCCCTGCCGTGTCCCGTAGTATTATGGGGTGTTTTGCGACAGCAAAATATAGAGGCGGTGTCCGAAGGACAGAGGGGTTAAATAAAATTATCCGCAACAGAGGAAACATATCAAAGTATCAACACCCTACCTCTGTTCATCGCAGATGAGATAGGGGGAGTGCCCGAAAGGCTAGGGGATTAAGCCTTCAAAAACATAATACATTATCTTTCTCAATCCTTCATCGAAGAGATCGAACTGTTGCTATTGTCAAGAATTTCATCGCTAAAATTCATGTCTATTCCTTCTGATTTTCTACTGAACCCAATACAGAACCGGCATGCGATAAACGTCGAAGGAGAATAAGAGGTTCTCTTATTCTCCTTCGGTTACAAGTCTCATTTCTATTTTTCATCTAATCTTGCGAGGCTTCCCCACCTCATCAAAACCCGGTATATGAGTGAGGAGTTATCTTTCGTAATTCCTCTTTTACCGATTCCGAAACATCGAGCGTATCGATAAATTCCCGTATGGAGTCGGCATTAATTACCGTATTCGTCCGTGTCAAAGCCTTCAAAGTCTCGTACGGGTGAGGATAACCCTCCCTCCGCAAAATCGTCTGGATACCTTCGGCTACCACATTCCACATCTGATCGAGATCGCGATATATAGCCGGTTCGTTCAGTAACAGTTTATTCAAGCCCTTGATTGTACTATGGAAGGCAATCAGCGTGTGAGCCAAAGGAACACCCACATTCCGCAACACGGTCGAATCGGTCAAGTCGCGTTGCAAGCGCGAAACCGGCAACTTCGAAGACAAGTGGTCCAGTATGGCATTGGCTATTCCGAGATTCCCCTCCGAATTTTCATAATCGATGGGGTTCACCTTGTGAGGCATTGCCGACGAACCCACTTCTCCCGCTTTGATTTTCTGCTTGAAATACTCCATAGAAATGTATTGCCAGAAGTCCCGGTCGAGATCTATCACAATCGTGTTGATACGACGCAAAGCATCGAACAGAGCGGCGAGATTGTCATAATTCGAAATTTGAGTGGTCCACTCCTCCCGGTCTATCCCCAACCGCTCCTTCAAAAATCTATTCCCGAATGCCGGCCAATCGATATCGGGATAAGCAAAACGATGAGCATTGAAATTACCGGTAGCTCCTCCGAACTTACCGCTCACCGGAACCGATTCGAGCAAAGCCATCTGCCGTTCCAACCGATAGCCAAATACCCGTATCTCTTTCCCCAGACGGGTGGGCGATGCCGGCTGCCCGTGAGTTTTGGCAAGCATGGGAATATCTTTCCATTCCTCGGCATACCGGTTGATAATAGCCAGCATATCTTTCAACACTGGGAAATAACAATCGTGCAAAGCCTCTTTCAACAAAAGAGGAACCGACGTATTATTAATATCCTGTGAAGTCAACCCGAAATGGATAAACTCTTTATAAGCCTCCAAATGCAATTCGTCGAATTTCTCTTTAATAAAATACTCGACAGCCTTCACATCATGATTAGTAACAGACTCTATCGACTTCACTTTTTCGGCATCGGCCTCCGTAAAATCGGTATATATCTTGCGCAACGCCGGAAACAAATCAGGATTTACCCCCGAGAGCTGAGGAAGCGGCAATTCGCACAATGCAATGAAATACTCGATTTCGACCCGTACCCTATACCGGATAAGTGCCCATTCCGAAAAATAAAGCGACAAATTTTTCACCTTATTGCGATAGCGGCCATCGACAGGAGATATAGCCGTGAGTGATGATAATTCCATAGTCTTTTATTTGAAATAGAGTACAAAAATACGATTTCCCCGGCAATTTTTACACAATAATTTCATTTTTTGTTTTGCAGATAAAAAAATAGTATTACCTTTGCAACGCTTTTCGGCAAACTATCCGGGCGTTTAGCTCAGCTGGTTTAGAGCATCTGCCTTACAAGCAGAGGGTCGGCGGTTCGAATCCGTCAACGCCCACAAAATCTTGGACAAAACCTTGTTGAGCGAAAGCTCACGAAAACAAGGGCGTTTAGCTCAGCTGGTTTAGAGCATCTGCCTTACAAGCAGAGGGTCGGCGGTTCGAATCCGTCAACGCCCACAAAATCTTGGACAAAACCTTGTTGAGCGAAAGCTCACGAAAACAAGGGCGTTTAGCTCAGCTGGTTTAGAGCATCTGCCTTACAAGCAGAGGGTCGGCGG